>ERZ779812.171-NODE-171-length-19942-cov-1.85594_pt1 | contig 19942 bp, 19 predicted proteins | sample MGYA00511371_ERZ779812 | MGnify/ENA primary metagenome ERZ779812 (study PRJEB29588, sample SAMEA2159429) | human gut metagenome | biome: human gut; feature: human-associated habitat; material: faeces | place: Denmark | collected 2008/2010 ... | reverse complement strand
ACGTAGCCTATGCCTGCGTCTTCCAAGATTTTTTTCACTTCTTCTTTGTACTTATCTTTTACCTGGATAACAATACCCGGATTTTCGGCGAACAATATCTTGATAATGTCATCTTCCTTAATCTTGTTCAGGCTGATTTCCATACCACCTTCCATATTCGAGAAGCACATTTCAAGCAGTGTAGTAATAAGACCACCGGCAGAAATATCGTGACCGGCCATAATCAGACCTTTATTTACTAATTCTTGTACAGCCAGGAATGCGTCGCGGAAATATTCAGGATTTTGTACAGTCGGTACATCGTCACCTACTTTGTTCAGTGATTGTGCAAAAGCAGAACCTCCCAGACGTAACTTGTCAAAACTGAAATCAATATGGTAGATAGTGCTCTTTTCATCATTTACCAATACAGGAGAAACCACTTTCTTCACATCCGAAACTTCACCGCCGGCAGAAACGATGACAGTTCCCGGACTGATGATCTTTTCACCGTTAGGATATTTCTGAGTCATAGACAAAGAATCTTTTCCGGTCGGTACATTGATTTGCAATGAGCAGCAGAAATCGGAAAGGGCTTTTACGGCAGTACAGGCGGGCGTCTTCACCTTCCTGTGCGCGGCATGGCCACATCCAGTTGGCAGACAAGGAAATGCTGTCCAATCCTTCCGCCATCGGAGCCCATACGATATTAGTCAGTGCTTCGGCTACCGACAAAACAGAGCCTGCGGCCGGATTGGCTAAGGCGGCTTGGGGAGCATGGCCTAGAGAAGTTGCTATACCTTTTTCGCCACGATAATCGAGAGCTACTACACCACAATCGCTCAGAGGCAACTGAATTTCACCTTGACATTGTTGGCGAGCGATTTTACCGGTTACGGAACGGTCTACTTTATTGGTTAACCAATCTTTGCAAGCAACAGCTTCCAGCTGAAGTACGCGGCGGATATATTCATTTAATTTGGAAGTTTCGTATGAAACATTTTCATAATGGCGCTCTACGGTCTTGTCAACCATGTAGGTTTTCGGAGAAGAACCGAACATCTGATCTACTGCCAGATCGAACGGACGTACTCCATCGGCCTGTTCAAAGGCAAAGCGGGCGTCTCCGGTTGTTTCACCTACGGTATACATCGGCGCACGTTCGCGATCAGCAATTTTTTGTACATGTTCAATAGCCGACTCGTCAATCAGCAATCCCATACGTTCCTGAGATTCGTTGGCGATAATTTCTTTGGCAGACAAAGTCTGGTCACCGATAGGTAGTTTGTCCATATGAATTAATCCACCGTTTTCTTCTACCAGTTCGGATAAACAATTCACGTGGCCGGCCGAACCGTGGTCGTGAATGGAAACAATCGGGTTGTTATCTTCTTCACACAATGCACGGACTACATTATAGGCACGTTTTTGCATTTCCGCATTGGCACGTTGAACGGCGTTTAGTTCGATTCCCGATGAGTACCGGCCTGTCTCAACAGAAGAGACCGAACCTCCACCCAAGCCGATGCGATAGTTATCACCACCCATTACAACGACTTTATTTCCTTTTTCGGGATGTCCTTTCAGACAGTCGCGCTGAGTACCGTAACCTACTCCTCCTGCCAGCATAATCACTTTGTCGTATGCATACTTCTCGCCGTTTTCCTGGTGCTCGAATGTCAGTACAGAACCACAAATCAGCGGTTGACCGAATTTGTTACCGAAATCGGAAGCACCGTTGGAAGCCTTGATTAAGATCTGTTCCGGAGTCTGGTATAACCATTGGCGGACAGGAAGGATGTCTTCCCATTCGCGTCCCTCATCAGTACGGGGATAAGAGGTCATATAAACGGCAGTACCAGCAATGGGCCATGAGCCCTTGCCACCGCCCATACGGTCACGGATCTCACCACCGGTACCGGTAGATGCACCGTTGAATGGTTCTACGGTTGTCGGGAAGTTATGTGTCTCAGCTTTCAGTGAGATAACAGTCTTGATATCTTTGATAATGAAATAATCGGAAGTGGAATGATCGGCCGGAGAGAATTGCTCTACTATCGGTCCTTCGGCAAATGCTACATTATCTTTATAAGCGGAAATAATCTTGTTGGGATTTTCAGCAGTCGTTTTCTTGATCATCTGGAACAAGGAAGACTCCATTTCCTGACCATCAATAATGAATGTTCCGCCGAATATCTTATGGCGGCAATGCTCGGAATTGATCTGTGCGAAGCCGAATACTTCGGAATCGGTTAATTTACGTCCCAAATCTTTTTCAACCTTCAGCAAATAGTCCATTTCCTCACGGGAAAGTGCCAGACCTTCTTTTTCATTGTATTCTTCGAGGTTCTCGATGTGAACAATCGGCTGGGGTTTGATGTTGACTGTGAAAATCTCCTGGTTCAATCCCTTATACATACGTTGCAGCATAGGATCGTACTCGGCGTTTTCGTCTTTTACAGGGAAATATTCCTCAATGCGTAAGACACCTGTAAGACCCATGTTCTGAGTGATTTCTACAGCATTTGTACTCCAGGGAGTAATCATTTCCCGACGCGGTCCGATGAAGCAACCTTTCAGGTTCTCTTCGTTCTCTACAGTGGCTTCACCATAAAGCCAGCTTAATTTCTGAATATCCTCAGAAGCCAGTTCCTGGCTGACTTCTGTTGCTATTACACTTTTAGTGGGTGTTCTGAAAAATAGAATCATAGCACTTTTATAGTTGTTTTGTTAATTGAAAACTAGTTCTAATATCAAGGGTCTATTAATAAGGTGCAAAGTTATATAAAAGAGACGGGGTATGAAAGAATTTTGAGCGTAAATATAGGTACTTTCGTAAAAAAGTAGCATCTTTGCAGCATGAATTGGATAGAACAAGTAACCATACTCGATTTATTGGTGAAAGGGCTTATCGTCGGTGTAGTGGTTTCTGCGCCGTTAGGTCCTGTTGGGGTACTTTGTATACAGCGCACACTGAACAAGGGACGATGGTATGGATTTGTTACCGGTCTGGGAGCTGCCCTTAGTGATATAGGCTATGCCTTGATTACAGGTTATGGCATGAGTTTTATGGATGATTTCTTGGCAAAGAACCAAGTTTTGTTACAAATTATCGGCAGTATCATGCTGTTCTTTTTCGGTATTTATACTTTCCGTAGTAATCCTGTCCAGTCTATCCGTCCTGTATCTTCTACCCCGGGCAGTTATCTTCATAATTTTGTTACTGCTTTTTTTGTGACTCTCTCCAACCCCCTCATTATATTCCTGTTTATAGGTTTGTTTGCCCGTTTTTCTTTTGTGATGCCGGGCAGTCCCATAGGCTTTCAACTGGTAGGGTATTTGGCTATTGTATTGGGGGCTCTTCTCTGGTGGTTCGGAATTACGTATTTTGTCAATAAAGTACGCACCCGTTTTAATTTACGCGGCATTTGGATTTTGAACCGTGTGATTGGTATTGTAGTGATGCTGATTTCAGTCGCAGGTTTCATTTATACTATTTTAGGAAAAACGATGTACTGACAAAGAAACATATCTTGTGTATCATACGTTGGTTTTTTAATTTTTTAATTATCAATTTTAATTTAAAAAGTATGTTCGTTTCCAGGCAGTTAAAAGAAAAGAATATAGCCGAGTATCTTATATATATGTGGCAGATAGAGGATTTAATCCGTGCCAACGGCTGTGATATGGAAAAGATAAAAAGCACCATCATAGCTCCTTATCCGTTAACGGAAGAGCAGAAAGCGGAACTCACCCAGTGGTATATGGATTTGATTGAGATGATGCGTCATGAAGGGATTATGGAAAAAGGCCATTTGCAGATTAATAAAAACATTATAACTTGGCTTACCGACCTTCATTTGCAGTTATTGCGTTCCCCTAAGTTTCCTTATTATAATTCTGCTTATTATAAAGTATTGCCTTATATTGTAGAGTTACGCGCTAAAGGTGCGGATAAAGAGGAGCCTGAACTGGAAACTTGTTTTGAGGCGCTTTATGGTATCTTATTGTTGAAATTGCAAAAGAAAGAAATCAGTGAGGAAACAAGAAAGGCACAAGAAGCAATCTCGACATTGCTGGCTATGTTGTCAAACTACTATATAGAGGATAAAAAAGGAGAATTGGAATTCTAATAAATGAAATAGAAATGAAGAATATATTGGTGACTGGTGCCAACGGTCAATTAGGAAATGAAATGCGTGTGCTATCGGCTGAATACAAGGAATACACTTGTTTTTTTACGGATGTAGCCGAATTGGACATTTGTGATGAGCAGGCGGTGATGACTTTCGTAAAAGAGAATAATATTCATGTCATAGTGAACTGTGCGGCCTATACGGCGGTAGATAAGGCAGAGGATGATATAGAGTTATGCACCAAGCTGAATAAGAACGCAGTGAGCTATCTGGCGAAGGCGGCTGAAGCCAACTGGGGTGAGTTTATTCAGATATCAACGGATTATGTGTTCGATGGCACGAAACATCTTCCTTATAATGAGGGGGATGTTCCTTGTCCCAATTCTGTTTACGGCAAGACCAAGCTGGCCGGTGAAACGAATGCATTGGAGTATTGCAAAAAAACAATGATTATCCGTACCGCATGGCTTTATTCCACTTTTGGGAATAATTTTGTAAAAACGATGCTCCGTCTGGGAAAGGAAAAGGAAACTTTGGGTGTGGTCTTTGATCAGATTGGTACACCGACATATGCCCGTGATCTGGCACGTGCTATCTTTACAGCCATTTATAAGGGAGTGGTTCCGGGAGTTTATCATTTCAGTGATGAAGGAGTATGTTCCTGGTATGATTTTACCAAGGCTATCCATCGTATTGCCGGTATCACGACCTGTAAGGTCAGTCCCCTGCATACAAATGAATATCCGGCAAAGGCTCCCCGTCCCCATTATTCCGTATTGGACAAGACCAAGATTAAAACTACTTATAACATTGAGATTCCTCATTGGGAAGAGAGTCTGGAAGCATGTATCAAAGAATTAAATGCATAATAAAATATGAATAGTGAAATAGAAAGAAGACGGACGTTTGCGATTATAGCGCATCCGGATGCCGGTAAGACCTCTCTAACTGAAAAATTGTTACTTTTTGGCGGACAGATACAGGTGGCCGGAGCCGTAAAGAGTAATAAGATAAAGAAGACCGCCACATCCGACTGGATGGACATTGAAAAGCAGCGTGGTATTTCTGTGACCACTTCTGTGATGGAGTTTGATTACAATGATTATAAAATCAATATTCTGGATACTCCGGGCCATCAGGACTTTGCCGAGGATACTTATCGTACTTTGACAGCCGTAGATAGTGTCATTATTGTGGTGGATGGTGCGAAAGGTGTGGAAACGCAGACACGTAAGCTGATGGAAGTATGCCGTATGCGTAATACTCCGGTAATCATATTTGTCAACAAGATGGACCGTGAGGCGAAAGATCCGTTTGATTTGTTGGATGAACTGGAGGAGGAACTCATTATCAATGTACGTCCTCTGACGTGGCCTATTGAAAGCGGTCCCCGTTTCAAAGGTGTGTATAACCTTTATGAACATAAACTGAATCTTTTCCAACCTTCCAAACAGGTGGTAACAGAAAAAGTGGAGGTTGATATCAATACGGAAGAACTAGACAACCAGATCGGTGCTCCTTTGGCTGAAAAATTGCGCGGAGAACTGGAACTGGTTGACGGTGTTTATCCTGAATTCAATGTGGAGGAGTACCTGAAAGGCGAGATGGCTCCTGTATTTTTCGGGTCGGCATTGAATAACTTCGGTGTACAGGAACTGCTGGATACATTTGTGGAAATTGCTCCGAGCCCCCGTCCTACCAAGACAGAAGAACGTGAGGTGGAACCCGATGAACCGAAATTTACCGGATTTGTCTTTAAGATCACAGCTAATATCGATCCTAATCATCGTTCATGTATTGCATTTTGTAAAATTTGTTCGGGCAAATTTTCCCGTAATACTCCTTATTATCATGTACGTCATGACAAGACGATGCGTTTTTCTTCTCCCACTCAGTTTATGGCACAGCGTAAAACAACAGTAGACGAGGCTTGGGCGGGAGATATCATCGGTTTGCCGGATAACGGAACGTTCAAGATCGGTGATACGCTGACTGAAGGTGAGAAACTTCATTTCCGTGGAATTCCCAGTTTTTCGCCCGAGATGTTTAAATACATTGAGAATGCTGACCCTATGAAACAGAAACAATTGGCTAAAGGTATTGACCAGTTGATGGATGAGGGTGTGGCACAGTTATTTATCAATCAGTTTAATGGACGTAAGATTATCGGTACGGTAGGGCAGTTGCAGTTTGAAGTGATCCAGTATCGTCTGGAAAATGAATATAATGCAAAATGCCGATGGGAGCCTATCAGCCTATACAAGGCATGTTGGGTGGAAAGTGATGACCCGGAAGAACTGGAAGCTTTCAAAAAACGTAAATATCAGTATATGGCCAAGGATCGTGAAGGAAGGGATGTATTCTTGGCTGATAGCAATTATGTACTTCAAATGGCACAAATGGACTTCAAGCATATTAAGTTCCATTTTACCAGTGAGTTTTAATTTGTTGTTGGAGGTGGTCAAAAATCCCTAAGGGATGGACACACCTCCTTCTTGTTTTCACGAAATATTCTTTTTTACTTTATTCCTCTGGCTTTATAAATTCGTTCTTTAGCGTTATTAATTTGTTGGAACTTCTCTTCTGCCGCTTTTTTCACATCTTCACCCAATGTAGCAACACGGTCAGGGTGATGTTTTAATGCCAGACGGCGATAGGCTGTACGTACTTCCTCATTGGCGGCGGACGGGTCAATTTCAAGTACTTTGTAAGCTTCTTCCAATGAGTTTCCGCTTAAGTTCAGCATGGATTCCACTTCTTTGGGCGACAGTTCCATGCATTGTGCCACTTCTTTTAATGCTGCTATTTCCTCAGAGCATACGCTTCCGTCACTTTTGGCTATGTTTACCAGAAAGTCCAACAATTGCAGCCGTTGTTCGTAAGGCAGGTTCGCGGCAATCTGTGCACCACATTCATGGATGGTATTTTTAAATGCCATCGGGTTTTGACGCTCCATCTGTTTGCGCTGTTCAAAAAGATTCAGCAAAATCTGTTCTCCTTGGATGACTGCCTCTTCGCCGAAATTCATTCTTAAGAATTGGCGTACATATTCCATTTCGCTGTGCATGATGCGTCCGTCTGCACGGATGATGTAAGACGCCATAACCAACATGGAGAATAAAAAGCTATTCCGCTGGCCTTCGTCATAGTTTCCGGCTTCCGCCTGTCCTTTTTCGTATGTATTGCCAAAAAGTCCGTTGTTTCCATCCAGCAATGAGCCTAAGGCAAATCCGGCCAAAGCTCCCAGTGGTCCCATAGTCATGAATCCCAGAATACCACCAATCCATTTTCCTGCTCCCATTATTCTTTTAATTTTTTCGTTTTGGATGCAAAAATAAACAATCTTGGATGAAAAAAGTCTCTTTGCCGCATTTTTTACTATCTTTACCAGTCAAATTAAAAATACTATGTTTCAGAAACTTGTAGCAATAGAACCTGTCAGTCTGGTTCTGTCAGCAGAAAAAGCGTTATATTCTTTTGCAGATGAGGTTGTTATGTACTCTGATATTCCGGCGGGGGATAATGAGATTATTGCTCGGATCGGAGATGCGGATGCTGTATTGTTAAGTTATACATCACAAATAAACCGGTATATTTTAGAGAGATGTCCGAATGTCCGGTATATCGGTATGTGTTGTTCACTATACTCTCCCGAAAGTGCGAATGTGGATATCCGTTATGCTAATGAACGCGGTATTACGGTGACAGGTATTCGTGACTATGGTGATGAAGGGGTAATAGAATATGTAGTCAGCGAACTGGTGCGTTGTCTTCATGGATTCGGTCAGAAGCCGTGGGAAGGGATTCCCCGGGAGATTACCGGCTTGAAAGTGGGTATTGTAGGCTTAGGAAAATCTGGTGGTATGATAGCGGATGCAATGAAGTTTTTTGGTGCGGATATAGCTTATTATGCCCGTAGTGAAAAAAAAGAGCCGGTGCGAAAGGTTATCGTTTTATGCCTTTGAATGAACTTTTGACATGGAGTGAAGTGGTATGCTGTTGCTTGAATAAGAATACGGTTTTGTTGCATGAGGCGGAGTTCAAGGCACTTGGAAATAGGAAGATACTATTTAACACAGGATTGTCACCTGCGTGGGATGAATCTTCGTTTACCCGATGGTTGGAGGAAGATAATCTTTGTTTTTGTGATACATTAGGAACATTGGGGAGTACGGCATTGCTTACCCATCCGCATGTGCGTTGTATGCAAGTATCAACCGGCCGTACCCGCCAGGCGTTTGACCGCCTGAGCGAGAAGGTGCTGGCCAATTTGTCAGAATACAATGGGTGAAGTGATATTGAGCAGGGTGTTCACTACAGACCATCCTGCAATCTCTGATGTGGCGCTGTACACTTCTACTACTGCGTGTACTTGTTCATTTTTGATTTCCACTTTTTGAGTATCACCTGTAAATCCAGGGGTGGACTGTATGGATACCTGCATATTGTCCGGTCCTACGGAAGCCAATGAGGCTGCGACAGATACATTTACTTTGGTTGGAAAAACATTTATTGCCTCTGTTGCATTGCCGGAAAAGACAATGCGTTTTTCCTGTTGCAGCTCTTCCTTGTAAACCGATGTGCCTTTCAAAGCATCAGGTCCTTTTTCATTGAAAAAACGAGCTGTAGCATTTCCCATCAAAGAGGTGGTTCTTAATACATCAAATCCTCCGGTGGCCCCGGATACCAAGTAAACCCGTGTATCGTTTGCCTTGGCCGTTTCTTTGACTTTCTCATAAAAAGAGGTGTCTGCCAAAGCTCCTATGGATAGGGTGATAATGGAAGTTCCGTTTTCCAAGGTGGGTAAGGCCAGTTCTTTCATTGCGGCAGGCGAGGCTGATTCCACCAGATAATCAGGTTTTAACTCCAACAGTTCTTTTAAAGTGTGACAGGCTGCACACATTTTTCCGTGTTGCCTCATTTTATTCGCAATGTGTTCGGCCTTTGATGCTGTACGCGAATATACGCCTACTAATTCATAGTCGGGCAACATTCCTTTGACAACTGCGTTTGTTATAATTTCAGCAAGTCGTCCACATCCTACTATAACCAATCTATTCATAGAACAAAGATAGTGATTTTCATCATATAAACCTATTTTGTGGAAAATGGAATTTATTGTGATGTATTTCTTGTTCTATGGGTATGTCTGTCCGAGCTGTTTTGAAATGTTTGCACTTAGTAAATGGCAAAGTATCTGAACTTCGATGAAATGGGAAGAAATGAAAATCTACTCGTGAAAAAGAGATGTCTATGACGAATCTAAAATGAAGATTTAAGGTAAATCTAAGGTCGTTTCTTCTTGTTTTTATGAATAGTTTGTTTACTTTGTGCCAGATAAGTAAATATAGAAATCAAATGAAAAACAAACAACTATTATGCGTTTTATTCCCTTTGTTGGTGGCGTGTACCGGGCAACGCCACCAACAGCAGGTATCCAGTGAGTCAATCATAGAAGAAGCGGTGCGGAAGGGAGAAGTTCTGAAAGGGGAGATTGTTCCCATTGATACGGCTCTGTTCCGGTATGCCTATCGTATGCGTGTACAGGGTGACAAGGCGGTGATATTGGATTTGCACAATGCCGATTACTATTATCATGTATTTACTTATCCCGATTTTCAATATCAGTCTTCTTTTGGAAAGCGTGGGGAAGGCCGGGTGAGTCCATTTATGCGGCGAATATCCGTTTTGCAGGGCAGGACACGGTGTGGGTGCTTGATGACGGCAAGGGCAGGATGTATCAATATAGCGGTATAGCCGGGGGGAAAACTCCCAAACAGGAAAAGGATATTTTGTTGGATAAGCGCTTGTTCCGTTCCCTTGATTTTGATTTGAAGGATGCCTCTACTGTTGTTATCCCCGATTATTCCGGTGAGAACCGTTTCAGTTGGGCTTCACTCTCTTCCGGCGAATTGCTTCGTAAATCCGAGCAGATACCAGTGTCCGATCCGGAACTGTTGAGAGAAAGTGCGCCTGCTGTGGCTCAAGGCTGGAACAGTTTTGTATCATTCAGTCCTGATAAGAAGATATTGGTTTCTGTCACTCAGTTTGGAGATAGGCTCGATATTTATAGCATGGCTTCACAAAAGCATATAGGAGAATTGGGTGGGGATGGTGAACCCCAATTTAAAGTGAGTCCTGAAGGGTATGGACTTCCGGCGGGGAGAATCTGTTATTATGATGTGCAGGTGACTGACCAATACATTTATACCATTTATGACGGTCGTAAATTTAAGGATATTATGAAGTTGGCCGATGCCTATCAGCAGGGTGGTAAAATATTACGTATATCCACCCACGAGGGCGATGTGGTGAAAACCTATGTATTGGATCGCCCTATTGCCGGTATTTATGTAGATGAGGCTGCCGGTATGTTATTCGGTTTGGATGTCAATGCTGACGAGCAGATAGTGAAATTTCCCCTTGAATTGGAATAGAGGAAGTTTTGAAAAGAAATCACCGTGTTATCCTATAATGGCGGATAATTTATTGTAGTGTATGGTTGGAAAAACATAAGTTCGTTTTCCGAAAAGAACCGGATCTTTTTTAAAAAGAACAGGGCCTTTTTTAAAAAGGTTCTAGTGTTTTATGAGCTGGACTGTCTGCTTATACCAATTTAGAATTCATGCGTTTTTTCTTTCAAATCCTTCATCCTTATGTAAGATGTTAGTTCTTAGCTGATTATAATGACGGATTTGTACCCGGAAAGCTTCAGCCAAAAAAAATCCTTCAGGGTGAAGGAATATGGATGATTTTCAAGTTTGCTTTCATAGAGTTTAAAAGTGAGAATTATCTGTCACACTGTCACAGTACTAATTATTTTGCTGAAAAACAGGTTGTTAAGATGTGACAGATAGCGTGACGGAGAGTGTGACAGATAAAAGTCTGTCACAGTGTTATTGTCCTGCACTGCATTGTCCTGTGGCCTATAATGAATCAGAATATAGTAACGAGAATCTCTTTGTTTCCCGTGTATTACAGTGTGTTCCACTGTTTGGTACAATTAATTTTATATGGTGGAACAAATAGTTTTATATGGTGGAATATTTAGTTTTACCTTGATGAAATAAATTATTCCACCTTAATGAAACAACTCGTTTCGCTGTGAGAAATGCTTTGTTCCTGCTGCGGTGGGTTGGTGATTTTAAGTAAGATTGTATACCTTATGTATGCTTATTATTGGAAATAGGAGCTATTCATTCGTTTGAGGAGATAACCAGTCGGTATCCTCCTTTTTCTGTCACTATCTGATATTCGGGAAAGTCCTTGAGTGAGGATTTAAGGGTGGAGATATGACTATATATTTTATTTTCGGGATTGTTATCTTTCGGCCAGAAAGCATTTTTAATATCTTCTTTAGTCAAAAGATGCTTGGGCGTTTTGATAAACAGTTCCAGCAGATTGAAATCTGCCGGTGCTATGTGGCAAAGCCGGTCGCCAATATATAGTTTCTTGCTTTCCAACTTTAAAGTCATTTTCCCCAATTGTATGTAGTCCGGATTGTCAGGAATTTCTTCACATGGTATGCAGTCCGGATTGTCAGGAATTTCTTCACATGGTATGCAGTCCGGATTGGCGGGAGTTTCTTTTTCCTGTGGTTTTTTCAGAAATGACAGAGACACCCATATCAAGACAATGAAATAAGCAATGATACTCCATAACACTTTTGGAGTGGTATGTTTTACTATTTCTGTCCAATGAATCATAGCCCATGCCTGTACGCCGGCGGTTCTTTTAGCGTCTATTGCTTGTACAGGGGTGACAAGAGCTTTCTGGAAAGAGATTGAATCATTGTCACTGAATATCTTTTTCTTGTTGTAGCGGTAAATGATTCCCGTCTTAGCGGCGGAAACTCCATTCTTTTCCCATTCTTCTTGGAAGATCTTATTGAAATTGTCTGGATTGACGGGGATAATCCTTGTCATCACATACTGGTTGGCCAGTTGGGTAGCCAGTGACTCATGGGTGCTGTCTTCAAAATAAATGATTTCTAGACTATCACCGTATTCTATTTGGACACCTTTTACCTTTCTGCCTAAAGGGCGATAATGAATAAGAATCTTGTTTAAGCGTTCCTGATAATCAATATTGATTGCTTCACGTAGGCTGTCCTTCATTGTTATCAGAACATTTGTTTTTTCATCTTTAAAAGCAACATAACATAGCAGGATGAATACAATCCATCCCAATGCAATAAAGCTAAACTTGAATAAGTTTGTCGGTATTTTCATGTTTCTTGTTCATGTTAGAGATTGCAAAGATACGCATATTTATAAAAAAGGAACTTATAAGTTAAAAAAAGAATATGATTTAATTGGATGAACCTTATGATTTGGAGATCAGGGCATTAAAATAATCCTTCCGATGAAATGGGGATTTTTTGAATCTTAAGAAAACTTTAAGGTCACCTTAAGATCAATTTAAGGGAAAAAATTTGCGTGCCCGATAGATGTTCTCTACCTTCACACAAAAAATGATAAACCAATGAAAAAAGTATTTGTGTTATTTATCGTTGTTATGCTAATGGCGGTAATGGCTTGGGAAAAGCAATCCGGAAAGCCGGTAGAGAGTGAGTTTCTTTTAGATAATGTGGAAGCATTGGCTGCAGGAGAATCCGGGTATGATACATGTCTGGGCAGTGGGAATGTGACTTGCAGTACCGGAGACAAAGTGGAATATGTGCTTATACCTTTTGGCCTGGATTAATCAATGAGATACCTTTGTCTATTACTATGTGTTTTTGCTCTTTTTTCCTCCTGCAAGGAATTCCTACCCATTCCATCTTTACTATTCAAGGGAAGGATACAGTGGACTTTTCTTTAGCGGATGCGGATTATAAGGTAGTGACTTATATCGATTCTGTAGGCTGTACCAGTTGTAAGTTACAATTGCCTCGCTGGAAGCTGTTTATGCAGGAAGTTGATTCAACGTTGAACCGTCTGGTTCCCTTTGTCTTCTATTTCCACCCGAAAGATATGAAAGAACTACGTTATATCACCCGTCGTGATGCATTTATCTATCCTGTTTGTTTCGATGAAAAGGACGATTTTAACCGATTGAATCACTTTCCGGATGAAATGACTTTCCAGACATTTCTATTGGATAAAGACAACAGGGTGGCGGCTATAGGCAATCCTGTTCACAATCCAAAGGTGAAAGAGCTTTATCTGAAAGTATTGACAGGTGGTGAATTAGGAAAAGCTGAAACGCCAATGACGAAAGTCAGTCTGGACGTAACAAGCATAGACTTCGGTTCATTTCCTCAGTCGGAGAAGCAGGAACGCAAGTTCACACTGACCAATACGGGACAGCATGTACTGGTGATATACGATGTCATCACTTCCTGTGGATGTACCAAGGTAAACTATAATAAGGAGGGTGTTCGTCCGGGAGAAAAAGCGGAACTGACCGTGATTTATGAAGCCGAAAAGGCTGAGCATTTCAGTAAGACGCAATGCAGATAATTCTCCACTTCGTTTGAAGGTAACGGGGAATGCTGAATAAAGGATGAAGTATGAATCAATGGGAGTAAAAAGCGGATGGAAAGAAATTCATTTTCTTTGCCGAAAGTCGATTCTTTCCACCCTGTGGCTCTCTCCTAAAAGAAAAGGAGGTTAAGTCCGATGTAAAAGTAGTGTAAATAATCAGAATAAGCAAGCGGTATTTTTGTTTTTTCTGCGGTGGAGTTCTTTCCGAGAATAAGATGAAAATATGAATAATAATAATTTTTTTTACTAGAAATAAGATGAAGAAGAATATTTTGAAGGCAACTTTGGTTGTTGCGTTTGCTTTGATAGCAGGAATGAATGTGTATAATGCTCAGCAATCGGATGTAATGTCTGATTTGGCTTTGGCTAATGTGGAAGCGTTGGCTAGTGGTGAATCTTCGACAACAAATAGATACCAAACTATGGGGTATTGTGCACCATTAAACATGAATTATATGTGTACTTCAAGACGAACTGCAGAAAGTTGTCGAAGGCCGTGCAGATAAAATGAGAGTATTATGATATAAATTTGAAACAGCTCCAATTCATATACTCCATTGGATTGGAGCTTATTTTAACTTTAAATTCTATATAATGAAAAAGTTGATATTAATATTTTTCCCATTTCTTTTTGTTTCATGTAGTGTAAAACATAAAAAAACATTTGATTATATTTTTAATAAAACTGAAGCAATCACACTTGAGCAAAGCAAATTGACTTTGAGTAAGGATATAACCGTTCTCAGTTTTTCAGATTCTAGTATGGTCGATCGTAATTCATCTATAATTAAAGTTGACAGTGGTTGGATTGTATATTCAAAAAATTCAGAATCATCTATACTTAGCTTTACTAGTGATGGACAGTTTTCCGGTTATATCGGACACAGGGGAAATGGCCCTGGTGAATATACTAGCGTCTATGATGTCGTTGTTAATCAGAAAAGTAAAGTTTTAGAGGTCCTATCAGATGGAGGAATTTTTTGTTATACTTTTGGGGGAGATTTCTTAGACAAGAAGGAGGTTATCCTGCGTTTTCTTTTGCCATAGATGATAGGCAGAATTATTGGTTTTATGTAGGTAACAACACCACGTATGGCGATGCTAAAATGATTTGTACAGATGAAAATATCGCCAATGTGGCATATTATCTTCATCAAAAGTCTAATATGCTTCCGATGGTAGAGAATAATTTTGGAAGAAATGGAGAATGGTTGACGTTTCATGAGTCGCTAAATCATGATTTGTATACGATAGAAAATGGGAAATTGGACTTATCATATGCTATGGACTTTCCTAATTATAAGCTGCCTAAGAAATTACATGAATTATCGGGCATGGAAGTTATAGAAGAATTGCAGCGTTCTAACTATGCATCTATTATAAATTATCTGGAAAATCATGATTATATATTTTTAAATGTTTTATTGAACAATGAAGGTGAACGAATCCCAGAGGTTTATTATTGGATTATTAGTAAGAATTTGCAAGAGGAAGTTATCATCAAAATTGATGGTGGAATTTCTGCAGAATCCTATTTGTTTAATACTCAGTATTTGTCTAATGATAATAAATTATATTGTTTGGGGTATATATGGGAAAATAAGGATGTGGAATCCTTTGAGGAAAATTTAAATCCTTCTGTAGTAGCACTTGAATTTAATGAACTATTTAGTAAAGTACGATGACAAATATAGTATCTTTATTTTATTGTAAGTGTGAATCCTTATTCTCTCCTTTTCTGAAAATAAGATGAAGTAACTAATTATTGAAACTAAAAATATCAATTGAGTCTGATTCTTCAGACTGGTTGAAATGTAGTTTTACTCAGGTACATAATTTAATTCCTGTGTTTTAGATTGTATCAGATAGCGGGAAGAATAAGGTGTGTTTTGAGTTTAGTTTTAATTTATGTTTTCGCAGGGGTAAATTATACTATTCCACCAAATTAACAAATGAATAATATTATGTTCTTAGCAAGACTCCTTGTCCTATTTTCATTAGTATGTATCTCTTGTGCCCACTCTTCTTTTGAGCAGAAACAATTGAAACATGCTTTAGATTTTGCTACTTCTAATCGTTTGGAATTGGAGATACTGCTTCAGCATTATACCTATGATTCTTTAAAATTGGAAGCGGCTAAATTTTTGATACGGAATATGCCTCATTGCTATTCCTACCAACAGGGAGGTGAAATGGATAGTGTGAAGCGTGTACGTACTTATTATAGTCCTTTCGGACAAATAGACCAGACTTATGCCAGACGTTGGGGGCATTATACCTATCGTAATCTTCTTAAAATATATGATGCCCATATTATCACAGCCGAATACTTGATAGACAATATAGACCGTGCTTTTGATAATTGGCAGAAACGTCCATGGAACCGTTCTCTTTCATTTGAAGATTTTTGTGAATACTTGTTGCCTTATCGTATAGGGGATGAACCGCTGGAAGAATGGCGTGAACTTTATGAAAAGAAATATGGATATTTATTAGATTCCATATATAAAGGCAGTGATGTGGTGGAGGCCGCGAATTTGGTAAGCAGGCATCTACAAGAACCTGTCTTTATTTATTGTGAAGACTTTGAACTGCCTCATATCGGTCCCAGATATTTATTCAGCCATCGATATGGTAGTTGCGTGGATGCGGCGGATATAGTGACTTATGCATTTCGGGCTGTCGGCATTCCTTGTATGGAAGATACGGATGCCAGAGGGGGACATGTGTGGAATGTTGTTCGTGACACGACAGGGCGCGATGTACCTATTTGGTATATAGCTTCGGAGGCTGTAAGGGGGAGTAGGGATACGGGAGGGTATAAACGTGGCAAGGTTTACAGGCCCATGTATGGTTTTCAAGAAGAAAAGGCAGCACATCTGGGAGATGATTGGAAATCAATGCCGCTTTTATTCTATCACCCTTATATGAAAGATGTCAGTTATGCATATTATCCGGATACGTTACGCATACTTACCGGTATTCCTGATGATGAGGTTTGTTATCTGGCCCATTTCCACGAAGCGCATTGGTGGAGTTGTGCCTGTGCACGCTCGGCAAGCGGCAAGATGGAAATACCTAATCTAGAATCGGAACTGGTATATCTTCCCATGAAATATACCAAAGGCAATTATTATTCTTCCGGCTTCCCCTTTTGGTTTGCAGGTGGAGAAATAAATACGTTTCTTCCGGATTGGGAGAAAACAGTAAAGGTTCGTTTGTATAGAAAATATCCGGTATATGGTTGGTTGCGCAGCTTTATGGGCCATGTGGTGGGAGGTACTTTTGAGGGAAGTATGACGAAAAATTTTGAAGATGGAAAGACATTATATGAGATAGCGGATACTCCCGTGATAGCAAGGAATAGAATCTTTCTGAATAAGTCGGTTAAGTGCCGTTACATAAGATATAAGGCTGACAATGATAAATGTGCGGAACTGGCGGAAATGACATTTTATGCCAATGGAAAGGCTGTTTCTCCGATAGCGGTTTGGGGGAGTCCTACGGAAAAAGGAAATATGCATGTGCTGGCAAAGCACGTGGCGGATGGTGATCCTCTTTCTTATTATCTGTCTTTAGACAAAGGAGGGGAGGTTGTTGTTGATTTGGGCCGTGTCGCAGTTATAGATTGCCTGGAGTATATGCCCCGGAATGATGACAATTTTATTTCTCCGGGTGATATTTATGAGTTGTTCTGTCATGCCGGTACTGAAGGATGGAAGAGTTTGGGAAAACAGCGGGCTGATACTACCTGTTTGGACTGGATTGTGCCTGACAATGCATTGTTCTGGTTACGCGATCTGACCCGTGGGCGTGAAGAACATATTTTCTTTATGCAGAACAGGCGGCAGAAATTTCCAACCTTTTAAGATTTAAAATGAGGTATATAAAGAAATACATAGGCGTTTTATATAACTTGCTGGTTTGTGTGACCGGAGGGAGTTTGTTAATGATGATTATTTGGTTGTTATTACAGATATTTGTTTTTGCCTCATTTGCCATACCTTCTGACTCCATGGAGCCGGTTCTGATACCGGGTGACTATGTGCTTGTCAATAAAATGTTGAAAGGACCACGTATATTCAGCCTTGGTGATGCCCGGCAACATAAGCCGCTACACATCGATCGTTTGAAGGGATTCAGTGAATTTCAGCGCAATGAGGTATTGGTCTTTAATTTCCCTTATCCGGAACGATGGGACAGTATAGGGTTTAACCTGATGCTTTATTATGTAAAGAGGTGTATCGCATTGCCGGGTGATACTGTTGAAATAAGGGACGCCCGATATAGGGTCAGAGGTTATGATAAGGAATTAGGAAATATAGTTTCACAAAACAGTTTGGCGCATTTTTTGGAGAAACCGAGGAATGTGGAGAAAATGATACAGGAAAATTGTTTTTTTGCTTATCCCGGTGATACCATCTTAAAATGGAGTATTAAAGATTTTGGTCCTTTTTATCTTCCTTCCCGTGGGGATACTATTGTGATGGATGATAAACATTATTTGCTTTATCGCAATCTTATAGAATGGGAGCAACAAGATAAATTAATAGCAAGTAACGGGCATTTTTATTTAAATGGGCGGGAAGTGGAGCATTATGTTTTTATGCACAATTATTATTTCATGGGTGGTGATAATTGTTATAATTCTCAGGACTCGCGCTATTGGGGGCCTTTGCCGGAGGAATATATTGTAGGAAAGGCGACATTGATATGGAAGTCTAAGAATGGAGTGACGGATGAAATACGTATGGACAGGATATTTAAAAAGATAAAGTAGTATGAGAGTTTGTGGTGTATATTTTGTTTTTGTAATTCTTCTTTCTGCTTGTACGAATGGAGTAAGTCATTTGGATATTGCTTTGCAGCAGGCTAAACATAATAAAGCGGAGTTGGAAAAAGTGTTGAAGCATTTTAAACATGATAGCTTGAAATACCGTGCTGCCTGTTTTTTGATTGAAAATATGCCTGGTAAATATTCAATACTCCCTTATGATTCGTTGGATAGATATAAGAACTTTTTGAAGATTATCCCACAAAATGATCCTATAAGTTGGGCTGTGCGATATTCTAAGCTTTGGCATGGATTTGATTCTATTTCTAAACGACAGTTGGCAGGTTTTAGTAAGATTGAAGATATAAAAGTTATAACGGGAGATTATTTAATAAAAAATATTGAATATGCTTTTAAAATATGGGAGAATGGAAAAATAAAAGATTACTGTTCATTTGATGAATTCTGTCATTATATTTTGCCTTACCGTATAGACCATGAGCCATTATCGAATTGGCGCGAGGAAGGTTTTCAAAAGTTTGGTCATTTATTGGATTCTTTAATGTCTCCACGAGAATTGGCCCTTCGTATCATAAAATTAGGTGGAATGCGTTATAATATAGGAATGACTAAATATCCTTATAAACAGTCTTATGCTGAAATGCTACAGACCCGTTGGGGTACTTGTGATGATATGGCGGCATTTTTAGCTTTGTCTTTACGTGCCATTGGAATCCCTGCTTCTATTGATTATGTTCCGGCATGGGCTAATAGGAGTTCTTCGCATTGTTGGAATGTGGTGAAAGATGCTACTGGTGATTTTATAGAAGTGGGATATGGCCCTGAAGGAAAAAATGAAGTTGTATACAAGATTTCTAAGATTTATAGGAAAAAATATGATATTCCACTATGTGATGTTACATCCGAATATGCTATGCCTCTTTCTGATTTAACCTTTAGAGTGCCTTCACAGAAGGATAAACAATTAATCAGTCTTTGTACTTTTAATAATCATGACTGGGTTCCTGTTGCTTTATCAAAGGTGATGAATGGAAGTGTTTTGTTTGAATCAGTCGGGAGAGGAATTTTATGGGGAGATAATCAAATAAGAACTTATTTAAACGAAGGAAAGGGGATCGTTTTCTTAGCATTTATCAGCCAAAATGGGCGGTTGAATAATAAACCTATAGGGTTTCCTATAATTCTTTTAGAAGATGGAACCATAAAAGAGCTGTGTGCTAGTACAGAAAAAGAAAGTATTATACTTTACCGTAAATACCCATATTATGGAAGTAATAATGCAATAATACATGATAGTAATGAAATATGTGTCGATAATGAATATGAATTGTTCTATTGGAATATGAAATGGATTAGTTTAGGGCGAAAATTAGCAGTCGACAATAAACTTCATTATGATGATGTGCCTAAAGGCGCTTTATTGTGGTTAAAAAATCATACTCAAGGAAAAGAAGAGCGGATTTTTACATACGAAGACGGGAAACAAGTTTGGTGGTAGAAATGGAAAATAAATGGCTGAAATATGGAATAGCATTGGTGGCAGG
>ERZ779812.132-NODE-132-length-24750-cov-3.72031_pt1 | contig 24750 bp, 19 predicted proteins | sample MGYA00511371_ERZ779812 | MGnify/ENA primary metagenome ERZ779812 (study PRJEB29588, sample SAMEA2159429) | human gut metagenome | biome: human gut; feature: human-associated habitat; material: faeces | place: Denmark | collected 2008/2010 ... | reverse complement strand
TATTTCTCTTATATACTTTTCTCATATATAAGGCTTTGAGGGGAAATCAAGGAAGGGGAAGAAAAAAAATAGAAAGCCGTCGTCACAGTTCCTCGCTCTGACTTGACTTTCCGCTATTCTGTTCGGTTTTGTATATAGAGACTAAAGCTGCTACAACTACTCCCGATTTCCTAGCCATCGAATTAAATTTCTAACCATTATCTGAAATTAGAGTTAACCCGGTAATTGTTTATTATTATAATGCTTGAAGCTGACGCACTCTTCATTGCAGTGCTGAATAATGCTCCAAGCTATTTTATCATATATAAGGATTTGAGGGGATTGAAAATGGAGAAAGTATATATTGGATAAGACTCTGTAAAAGCCTCTGATTCTCAATAAAAAGTATTATCTTTGCAGAAGGAAAGGACAGATGTTATGGTAAAAACAAAAGCAACGAAAGAAGAGACTTTAGCCAAATTTCAGGCAGCAAGAGAAAAAAAACGTGTTTGTCTCGCTAAATTGGAAAAATCAATGAAGGAGACCTATAAAAAACGTACCGGTAAGGAAGCAGATACTTTTTTTGCATTATGAAACAGCTTCTTTCACTGAAACACATTAACGAAAATTCTTCATATCCGGTAGAAACTGCTGGAGAGGATGGATTTTATCAGTTCTTTACCGATGGAGGGGTACATTATTCCGTAGGTTTTATGGAAGATGATATTTTACTGTCACGGAACTCATATCAATTGATTATCGCCAATATCAATAACCATAAGTCTCCCCGTGACCGTAAAGTACGTGACACAATTATTGCCATCGTTGATGAATTTTTCAGAAATAACAACTCAACATTGCTCTATATCTGCGAGACTGGTGACAGCAGGCAAAGTATGCGTAGCCGGTTGTTTGAGTATTGGTTCTCCACTTATAATCGGAAGGCTCTGTTTACAATGATTTCATCTTCGATTGTTGATGAAGAAGGTGTCGTAAACTTTGCAACGATAATTCTCCGTAATGACAATCCTGATTTGACGGAGATTATAGCTGAATTTACAGAATCCATCCAACTGCTCAGTCAAAAACCTGAATGACAGGATAGGGAATGGAAGAGAATGGGTCTGCTTTTTGGTACTCTGAATCTTTTTGTTTACCTTTGTAGTAACCAATATATTAGACAATTATGAATAGCAACAATAAAAATCAGATAATCCGTTTTGACTGGGCTATGAAACGTCTGCTCAGGAACAAGGCCAATTTCAGTGTCCTTGAAGGTCTGCTCACTACGTTATTGGGTGAGAAAATCATTATTCAGCGACTCCTGGAAAGTGAAAGCAATCAGGAGGATGAGTATGACAAGTATAACCGTGTCGATATGCTTGCCGAGAACTCCAAGGGTGAACTGGTGCTGATAGAGGTGCAGAACAATAATGAGTATGCCTACTTCCAGCGTATGTTGTTCGGTACTTCGAAGCTGGTGACTGAATATATCAATAGGGGAGAAAGCTATGACAAGGTTCGTAAGGTGTATAGCGTCAATATAGTCTACTTCTCTCTGGGACATGGAACTGATTTTGTTTATCATGGAAAGACTGAATTCAGAGGCATCCACACCAACGATCTCCTTGAACTCACTCCATTCCAGAAGCAGACATTCAAGGTGGATACGGTAAGTCAGCTATATCCTGAATATTATATCCTGAAAGTAAACGGTTTCAATCAGGTAGCCAAAAGTCCCCTGGAAGAATGGATCTACTACCTGAATACCGGAGAGATACCTTCCAGTGCTACAGCTCCCGGTCTTGAGGAGGCCCGTGAAAGGTTGAAACTGGATAGCATGACTAAGGATGAGCTTGCTGCCTATTATCGTCATCTGGATAATATTGTAATCCTTCGTGATAATATCAATACTGAACGTGAAGAAGGAAGGGCAGAAGGATTACTTAAAGGTCGTGAAGAAGAAAAAAGAGAAAGTGCTCGTAATTTAAAGAAGTTAGGAGTTGCTATTGATATTATCTCAAAAGCTACTGGATTGTCTCAAGATGAAATTGAGTGTTTGTAGTATTTGCTATATTTATCTATTGAAGGGGCAATGTCATGGTATTAAATGCATTGCCCTTTTTCGATGTATTAGTGATTTTTTTAGTGTTCATGTTTTAGTATTTTTGCTTTGGGTTATTAGACTTGTGTTCCCGTTTGTGTTCCCTGCCTTAAAATTTTATATATTCTCTAGTTTTTATCTAAGAATGATAATTGTATAGTGGCTATATATACATACTTTTTTATTAGTATTACTAAATTGAAACAAGATGGATTGTGATTATCAGCAAATAAAATGGGGCTTAAAGGTGATTTTTTGTGTTCCCGCCGTGTTCCCATGAATTCGAAATAAAAAAGACCGCCAAGAGTGGAAGCCTCTCAACAGTCTCAATTTCAACCTTGTTTTGTGTAGCGGGACCCGGGATTGAACCGGGGACCTCATGATTATGAATCATGCGCTCTAACCAGCTGAGCTATCCCGCCATCATTTCTCGATTGCGGGTGCAAAGATATAGCTTTTATTTAAATTGCCAAAACTTTTATGGATATTTTCTGCTTTTTCTTTTGCTGATAGGGTGCTGAAGTGGTTTGCAGTACTTTTTATTAAAAGTCTTTGTATAACATTATCAATGAATTAGGGGTGTATGGAAAGGGAGGTATAAATAAATTTGATGATTTATTTTCTGTAATTAGAAAAAAGTATTTATCTTGGCTGGCGCAATAAAAAGCAGAATAGACTATGGAAAGAAAGAAAATACATTTGGAATATCTCTTGAATGCGACTTCTAAAAGTATTCTTTGGGCAGCGATAAGTACCCCTACTGGTTTGGAGGGCTGGTTTGCTGATAGGGTTCAGTCAGACGATAAAACAGTAACCTTTTTTTGGGGAAAAACAGAAAAACGTGATGCCGAGATTATTGCCGTGCGGGCGTATTCATTCATCCGCTTCCGCTGGCTGGACGATGAGAACGAGCGAGAATACTTTGAACTGAAGATGACAAACAATGAGTTGACCAATGATTTCGTATTGGAGATAACAGACTTTGCCGATATAGACGAGGTGGGTGATTCGCGTGAATTATGGGAATCGCAAGTGGATACTTTGCGAAGAACTTGTGGTTTTTAGTTAACTTTAGATTAAAAATTTCCCGTACTCCCTTTTTTTGTACTACTTTTGTGCTCTCATTGCATGAAACGAGTAAAATGCTGCGCATAAAAAAGTTAGATATATTTGTTTTGAAGAGCTTTTGCATGCTCTTTATGGGTACTTTCTTCATCTGCCTCTTCATCTTTATGATGCAGTTTTTATGGAGGTATGTGGACGAAATGGTAGGAAAAGGATTGGAGATGACTGTCCTTGCACAGTTTTTCTTTTATTCTGCGCTTTCGTTGGTACCTGCGTCGTTGCCGCTGGCTATTCTGCTGGCTGCCCTTATCACCTTTGGAAATTTCGGAGAACGTTTTGAATTACTTGCCATGAAGGCAGCCGGTATTTCTTTATTGAAAATCATGCGGCCCCTGATTATCTTTATTTGTTTCATCTGTTGTGTCTCTTTCTATTTCCAAAATGTCATAGGACCAAAAGCCCAAACAAAATTATGGACTTTGCTTATTTCCATGAAGCAGAAATCTCCCGAAGTGGATATTCCTGAAGGTGTGTTCTACGATGAAATAGATGGTTATAATCTGTATGTGAAGCATAAGAACCGCAAAACTGGTATGCTGTATGACGTACTGATATATAATTTTGAGAAAGGTTTTGAGAATGCTCAAATTATCAAGTCTGATTCGGGACGTCTGGAGATGACGGCTGACAAACAGCATTTATATTTGCATTTATACAGTGGTGAGCAGTTTGAGAATTTGAAATCGCAGAACATGAACCAAAGGAATGTGCCTTACCGGCGTGAGACATTCCGCGAAAAGCATGCAATCATTGAGTTCAATTCGGATTTTAATATGGTGGATGCAGGTATCATGAGTAATCAGTCCAACAGTAAGGATATGAGAATGCTGCAGGCGGATATTGATTCCATGAAATTGCAGAATGACAGTGTGGGGCGTGGTTATTATAAAGAAGCTATGGCAGGAGCTTATAAGGTGACAGCCAGCTTGTCTAAAGAGGATACATTGAAGATTGAAAAGGCCTATTTAGGTGAGTACAATGTAGACAGCCTCTACAATGTGGCTACACTGATGCAGAAACAGAAGGTTATATCCACGGCCGTCAGCCGTGCAGAGAGTGCGGGGAGTGACTGGAGGTTTAAGAGCTTTAATATATCGCAGACTGAAAGCAGCCTTCGACGGCACATGACTTCCTGGCATGAGAAACTGACTCTTTCTCTGGCATGTCTCATCTTCTTCTTTATTGGTGCGCCACTCGGAGGAATTATCCGTAAAGGAGGCTTGGGAATGCCGGTGGTGGTTTCTGTATTGATTTTTATTATCTATTACATCATCAACAATACGGGGTATAAGATGGCCCGTGACGGACAGTGGGTTGTCTGGATGGGTATGTGGACCAGTACTGCTGTCTTGGCCCCATTGGGTGCGTTCTTGACATATAAATCCAACAATGATTCAGTGGTATTGAATGCTGATGCCTATATAAATTGGTTCAAGAAGGTTGTGGGTATTCGCAGTGTACGCCATCTGTTCCGTAAGGAAGTAATCATCCATGATCCTGATTATACACGTATTCCGGAAGAGCTGAAGGCTTTGTCCGTAGACTGTCGTGAATATGCTGATAGAAAGGGGTTGAAACGTGCTCCCAATTACTTTAAATTGTGGATGACTGATAGCCAGGATGAGGCAGTGGAAGATATTAACGAACGTTTGGAGAGTCTGATAGATGAGATGTCGAATACAAGATCCGTTACTTTATTGACTGCGCTGAACACCTATCCGGTCATCCCCGTCCATGCGCATGTCCGTCCGTTCCGCAATTATTGGTTAAACTTGCTCTGCGGTATTGTTTTCCCGATAGGCTTGTTCTTTTATTTCCGTATCTGGGCATTCCGTATCCGTCTGAATAAGGATATGGAGCGGATTATCAAGACAAATGAAGATGTGATTGGAATTATAGAAAGGGATCAGAATAAATAAAAACAAAATAGATTATGGAAAATGTAAAGTTGAATACGATAGAAGAGGCCATTGAAGACTTCAAAGCCGGTAACTTTGTGATTGTTGTGGATGATGAGGACCGTGAGAATGAGGGTGATTTGATAATTGCAGCTGAAAAGATTACACCGGAGAAAGTAAACTTTATGTTGAAGCATGCCCGTGGTGTGCTTTGTGCTCCAATTACAGTTTCGCGTTGCAAGGAACTGGATTTGCCGCATCAGGTATCGGATAATACTTCTGTATTGGGTACTCCCTTCACTGTTACTATTGATAAATTGGAAGGCTGTAGTACCGGGGTTTCTGCGGCAGACCGCGCTGCTACTATCCAGGCGTTGGCCGATCCGGCTTCTACTCCGGCCACTTTCGGGCGTCCTGGCCACATTAATCCATTGTATGCTCAGGAGAAAGGTGTGTTGCGCCGTGCCGGACATACGGAGGCTACTATTGATATGGCACGTTTGGCTGGACTTTATCCGGCGGGAGCCCTTATGGAAATAATGAATGAGGATGGTACAATGGCCCGTTTGCCCGAATTGCGCAGAATGGCAGATGAATTTGGCTTGAAATTGATTTCTATCCGTGACTTGATTGCCTACCGTTTGAAGCAGGAGTCTATTGTAGAAAAAGGAGTGGAAGTGGATATGCCTACAGACCACGGTCATTTCCGTTTGATTCCTTTCCGCCAGAAGTCGAACGGTTTGGAACATGTAGCTTTGTTCAAGGGTACTTGGGAATTGGATGAACCGATTCTGGTGCGTGTACATTCTTCTTGTGCCACTGGTGATATATTCAATTCCAAACGCTGTGATTGTGGCGAGCAGCTGCATAAGGCAATGGAGATGATAGAGAAAGCCGGTAAGGGGGTAGTTGTATATCTGAATCAGGAAGGTCGCGGCATTGGCCTGATGGAAAAAATGAAAGCATATAAATTGCAGGAAGAAGGCATGGATACTGTGGATGCTAATATTTGCCTGGGACATCTGGCAGACGAGCGTGATTATGGTGTGGGTGCCCAGATTCTTCGTGAGATAGGAGTGCACAAAATGCGGCTGATGACCAATAATCCCGTGAAACGTGTGGGCTTGGAGGCTTACGGTTTGGAAATAACGGAGAACGTAGCTATTGAGACTACTCCGAATCCATACAACGAGCGTTATCTCCGTACCAAGAAAGAACGTATGGGACATACACTTCATTTCAATAAGTAACTGTCTTTTTGTTTTCTTATATCAAAGAAAATCGCTTATTTTGCAACCGGATTTGCGTAACAATCATTAAATAGTAACAAAATGAACCAATTATCAGATCGTTTAAACAGTTTGTCGCCTTCTGCGACACTGGCTATGTCTCAAAAGAGCGCAGAGCTGAAGGCTCAAGGCGTAGACGTAATTAACCTGAGTGTGGGAGAACCGGACTTCAATACTCCCGACCACATTAAAGAGGCTGCGAAAAAGGCGATAGACGATAACTTTTCTCGCTATTCTCCAGTGCCGGGTTATCCTGCCTTACGTAATGCAATTGTAGAGAAGTTGAAGAAGGAAAACGGTCTGGAATATACCGCCGCACAAATTTCTTGCGCCAATGGTGCCAAGCAGTCGGTTTGCAATGCAATCCTGGTATTGGTAAATCCGGGTGACGAAGTAATTGTACCTGCTCCCTATTGGGTCAGTTATCCGGAAATGGTAAAGTTGGCTGAGGGTACGCCGGTTATCGTACCTGCCGGTATCGACCAGGACTTTAAGATAACACCTGCACAGCTGGAGGCTGCCATCACCCCGAAGACAAAGGCGCTGATTCTTTGCTCTCCCTCTAACCCTACGGGTTCGGTGTACAGCAAGGAGGAGTTGGCAGGCCTGGCCGCAGTATTGGCAAAGTATCCGCAGGTTGTTGTGATTGCCGATGAGATTTACGAACATATCAACTATATCGGCAAGCATCAGAGCATAGCACAATTCCCCGAAATGAAAGAGCGTACGGTCATTGTGAATGGTGTTTCCAAAGCATATGCAATGACTGGTTGGCGTATCGGTTTCATTGCAGGTCCGGAATGGCTTGTGAAGGCTTGCAATAAATTGCAGGGACAGTATACCTCCGGTCCTTGTTCTGTATCTCAGAAGGCTGCTGAGGCTGCTTATACGGGTACACAAGTTCCGGTGGAGGAAATGCGCAAGGCTTTCGAGCGTCGTCGTGATTTGATTGTAAAGTTGGCCAAGGAAGTTCCGGGTTTCGAGGTGAATGTACCGGAAGGTGCTTTCTATCTGTTCCCTAAATGCGATTCATTCTTCGGCAAATCTGCCGGCGAACGTAAAATCAATGATTCAGATGATTTGGCCATGTATCTGTTGGAAGTGGCTCATGTGGCTTGCGTAGGTGGTGCTTCTTTCGGAGCTCCCGAATGCATTCGTATGAGTTATGCAACCAGCGATGAAAATATAGTTGAAGCTATCCGTCGTATAAAAGAAGCACTGGCTAATCTGAAGTGATTCTAACTTCTTCTACAAACTTATTTTAGCAAGACATCTGTCATGCTGTCACGAACAGTTCGTTTCATCAAAGCGGACTGTTCGTTTTGTTATGACGAACACTTTGTTTTGTTATGACGAACACTTTGTTTCATTATAGCGAACACTCTGTTCCATACAGTATAAACACTTTGTTTTATATTATACGAACATTTTGTTTTCTACTATATGAACACTTTGTTTTATACTTATGGAACAAAGTGTTCATGTCTGTGAACTAACGTATTATCCGTATATAGAAAATAACAATGAGGGGGGTGAAGGTACTGAATTTCACGTGGGGGATATAAAAAAGCGCAGGCAGTTTATCTACCCACGCTTTTGTTTTTGATACTGGGATTGTATTATTCTCCCGGATGAATTGCTTCAGAAGGACAAACATCTGCACAAGTACCACACTCTGTGCAAGTCTCAGGGTCGATATGATAGATATCACCTTCAGAGATAGCGCCAACCGGACACTCGTCGATACAAGTTCCGCAAGCAATACAATCGTCACTAATTACGTAAGCCATTTTCTTTTAGATTTAAATTATTATTAGTACTAATTCGTTCGGCAAAAATAGTGGTTTTCTTTATTACTTGCTATCAATCTTGATTAAAAACGTATAATTTGTATGTCGTCTAAATAAGGAGTCGAGAAAGCGACACAGCATACCGCAGAGACTGAAAAATGTTCGTTTTTGAATTTCGTAAACGAATTGCTCTGATACTATTGGCTTTAGCTGGAGCTTAAGCCGATTTTCAACTTTTAAGAAAGAGTCGGATAGGTAAAAGTAATCACTGTGATTTCTCCTTCTTCGACATTCTCGGTTTGATAGGTACCTTTGAAATGTTCAAAGAACAACTGGTTGATTTTCTGTTGCACTGATACTTTTTGAGAGGCAAACCTGGAATCGGCTATAGGACTGTTCTCTATCCGGCATGCGATGATGTGTTTGTCCGGATGGTTGACCAAGAACATGCTGACTTTGCGCGTTTCTTTGCAGTCGTTCGGATAAAGCAGCATACTTGTCACTATTTGTGTAAGGCGGTTGACGTCGGTATGGATACGCACATCTCCCACCTCCACTTGTAGTTCCAGGAGGATACGGCCTTCACTACGCATTTGTATTAGACAACCTAGTTCGTTGCACCATTCTTTTACATTACAATCCTGCAATTGAAATTTCATCATATTCGCTTCCAGGCGTGAGAGGTCCAATACGTCGTTTACCAGTTGGATAAGCTCACCCGAATTGGTCTGGATAATACCGGAATACTCTTTTCGCTCTTCTTCATCCAGTTCGTTGTCGGTGGAAAGCAGTTGGGAGAAACCGACTACATTGTTCAGTGGAATACGGATATTATAACTCATATTGGCAAGGAAACGGCTTTTTACTTCGTTGGCTTCTTCGGCAATAATTGCCAATTTACGCATTTCCTTCTCATCTTGTTGCAGCCGCTTCCTGCTTCTATACATATGTAGGTTGAAAAGTAACAAGGCTATAATGATGATAATGGAAGTGACCAGACAGATACGGTGAAAAGTGGCTTGCCGCTGTTCTTTCTGGAAAAGCAGTTGGTCCATATTATATAGGCTTTGTATCTGTTCTATCTGTGAGGTGGAGAATACTGTATATAACGAATCTCTTGCCTTGGTTATTTGTTTATAGATAGGAAGTGCGTCGTCCGGAAACCCCATCTTTACTAGTATATCCGCTTTCTGAAGTCCATAAATCATGGCATTATCCAGTGAAATAGGGGTTACAAGTTCAATGGCGTCTTCTAAATAAACCAAAGCTTTGTCGTATTCTTTTGTCAGTTGGTAATATTCGGCATATGCTGCCAAACGTATCAACCGATAAGGAAGAAATGAAGATGTACTGAGATGCCGCTCTGCTTTCTGCAAATATTCCCATGCTTCCGCAGGACGTTGAAGGCGGGTATAGTAAAGGGCGTATTGTAAATCTATGAGCAGATACAAATTGGTATAGCCGTTTGTCAGTACGGTGGTGCCTTCTTCCTGCAATCTGTTTTTTGCATTGTTGAGTTCCTCCAGATACCGGAACATGTTGTCGTTGTCATGGAGATATGAGTAAGCCAGTACCGCTTTTGTCAATAAATCAATCTGAGTGGCAAGGGAGGAATCCGGATTTGTCAGTTCAAAAGCCTTGTTTAGGTAGGTGATTCCTTCTTTGTAACGTAAGGTATTGAAATATCCAGTCATCAGGCATAGGCATGCTTCGCGCATACCGTCATGGTTGCCAAGACTTTGAGCCTTGTCGTACATGTCTTGTGCTTGTTTGAGGGCTAATTCAATCTTCTGGCTGATGACATAGAATTCTATCATCATCTTTTTGCCTCTGAAGTAATGACGGTAGTAGTTGTGCTCTTCAGACAACTGTTCGAGCCTCTTCAGCCATTGTTCTGCATGTTTTTGGTCCAGTAGATTGTAATAATAAATAATGTGTGCATATATGGCCGCACTCTGGTAAAGTATATTTTTCTGGGCGATGGCCTCTTCCAGTAATTTGTTCTCGTAATAGATGAATGTCGGTGACAGTTGGTCAAGCAGTGCTATCTGATATAGGGTTTCCAATCTGGTGGTATCGGCTGGGGAGGCAAGATATATACGTAGCAGGCTATCCTTGGCTTCTGTCCGTCGCACATCTGCGTGTGCGGACGGTAACAGCCAGCATAAGGCAATGAGCAATGTAAATATCTGTTTCATTTCTTATTCTCCTTTCTGCCTGTCTGGCTTATGGGGTGGGTGAAGCAGAAGCGTGAGCCTTCGGCATACTCTGAATCAATCCATATTTGTCCGCCGATATGCTCTATGATAAGTTGGCATATGGAGAGCCCCAACCCACTGCCTTGAGCATTCTCATTCAGCTTTTCAAAACGTTGGAAAATGTTGGCTTGCTTGTCTTTGGGAATGCCGCAACCGGTATCTGTTACGGTGAATAGTACGGTGTCGTCCGTTTCTTTTTCCAGCTTTAGGACAATGCTGCCTTGTGGGGTAAATTTGGTAGCATTTATCAGTAGGTTAATCAGGACTTGCTGCAGGCGTGAGTCGTCAGTCTCGATGGGCATTTCTTCCAGCTCGGTGGTGAATGTAAGTTCAGCTTGTGTCTGTTTCACTTTATTCACGGTATCTATCACGTTTTTGCAGATGCTTACGGCATCATGTTGTGCAATACAGAATTGCAGTTTGCCGAATTCAAGACTCGATAGATCTATCACGTCGTTAATAAGCTTCAGCAATAGTTCTGAGTTCTGTTGGATAACTTCATTGCACTGACGGCGTGTCTCATCGTCCAGTCCCTCTTCCGTCAATAGGGATGAAAAGCCCGATAATGCATTGAGCGGGGTACGGATTTCGTGGCTCATGTTCGAGAGGAACACGCTTTTTGCACGCATGGCATTTTCGGCATTTATCCGTGATGTTGCCAGTTTTTGGGTGGAGAGCTTCACCTTTTCCCGCTGCCTTTTGAGTAGGATGGCAAGTAGAACAAATAACGTTACTAATGCCATCGTTCCTACCAATATGCTGGTTATGATTTTATTGTATTCGTTATTGCTGGCCGTCTCTATCTTATCTACCTGGTATTTTGCCTTTATCGTATTGATTTGCCGGATATAGTTTTGTGAAGCGAGTGTATCTATAGGAGGATACAATTCCTGGTAGATTCGGCAGGCTTCCATGGCCATGCCTTGTATTTTGCAGAGATAGATTTTTTCCAGCGAAGTCCAGCGGTAATAAGTGGAGCGCTTATTACCGGAGTATTCTGCTTGCAATTTGGAGTAGATGTCCAGGGCTTGTTTCCAGTATTGTTTGTCCCAATTTCCCATGGCTCTATAGTAGGCGGCAGTGGTATAATCCAAGTGAAACCGGTAGAATTTCTCTGGGTGTAGTTGATAAATGGAATCCATTTTGTGGAGCCAGATGTTTGCTTCATCAAGATAGTCTTGTGAGAGGTGTCCATGGGAAACGGCAAAATTAGTCTTTTCGATGCAGAAAAAGAAGTCTGTCGGGTAGTCAGGTTCCTGATATAATAATTTCTCCAGTTCTTCCAGAATTTTTTCCGCTTCTTCCAGACGTCCTTTCCGTTGCAGAACGTTGGACATTTTTAAAAGAAGCTGTGCCTTATATGGATGCTGGCCTGAAATGTTGGATAGTTCAGTCAAAGCATCCTGGTATGATTCCAGGGCTTTATCTCCCATGTTGGCTATTGTATTATAGGCGTCTCCAATGGCTTGGTTAGCCACTACCATACCAAATTGGTAGTCTGTAGCTTTGGCTTCTTCGTACATAAGTTGTGCCCGGTTCGTTGCTAAGCTGATATCGCCGCGCAATGTGTAGGCATTGGCCAATTGAAGTTGTAATAGAAAATACGTCGTTCTATCTTCATTTGATTGTAGGGTGGGAAGAAGTTGCTCACTCCACGTAATGACGCTGTCTATGGATATGGAGTCATCATAGAGAACTTGTCTTTTGACCAATGATTGCAGAATACTCTGCTTTTCTTGATTGGCTATTGTATGTGCTGATAAGACAGAAGTATACAATATCTGCCCCAATAGCATCCATATAATCATTTTTGTTCTCAAATGTTTGTTTGCCTCTTTTGTTTATTATTGGCAAAAATAAATATAAACGAGTAAATAAAAAATTAAATAGATGCTTTTTTTCTCCTTTATAGTCAATTTGTTAGCAACTTTATGCAGGAGATTGGAAGGGATTAATAGAGTTCCAAACCAAACTCTTCTTTTAGTTGTAACAGTGCACTGTTCTTTTGTGCCATCATCTGGAATTTTTCAACGCGTCCATAGGCACGTACCTTTTCGGTAGGAGCACTAATCCGGACAGTCATGGTGACTTTGCGGTTCTTTAGCCGGGTACGTAGGTAATTTTGCAGAGTGGGTATCATGCCGGTAAATTCCTTGGCAACGATTTCATTATCTACCACAGCCTCAAAAGTTGTGTCATTTATTAAAGTGATGCGCATGTTCTGCATACGCTTGGCTATGGCTACTTGCTCCTTGGGCATACGTCCGGCATACTCCTGCCAGTAATAGTTCAAATCCCTTTCATTGAAGATGTAGTCTTCTTCCGGTTGTGCTGCTTGGTGGGCGGCAGTAGGGTTAGATGAAGGGTTTCTTTGTTCCTCTTCTATATGGGGGCGTTTGATGGATACCCCTAATCCGGACATTTTCATGACCGGAATTTTTTTCTCTTCTCTCCCTTGCGCCATTAATACGGCAGTAGGTGTAGCATGTGGAGTTGTTGCATTACTATGCTGCGTGGCAGCAGGTTGGGGAGTGCTGTTTGTCTGTACTGCCGGCTGTACGGTTTGTTGGGGCATGGCAGCAGTGGCCTGTGGCTGCTGAGCGGCGGCAGGCTGCGTGAATATGGGTTTTATAGCTTGTTTAGGGCTGCGCCCATTGGCACCGTCGTCCTCCTCGGCGGTCAGTTGTGCCACTTGTATCAGAGTGAGCTCTACCAGTAGCCGTTTGTTTTTACTGGCACGGTAGTTCAGGTCACAATCGTTGCAGAGCTTCATGGCACGGTAAAGAAAAGGGAGGGGGCATTGCTGTGCTTGTGCCTGGTAACGTTCGCGGATGCTTGCGCCGACTTCAAGCAACGGCAGTGTCGCCGGGTCTTTGCTGACAAGCAAGTTACGTAGGTGGGATGAAGGTCCGGTGATGAAGTGGCTGCCGTCGAAGCCTTTGTTGAGCACATCATTCAGTAATAGCAACGCGTCACTGATTTTGTTCTCAAGAAAGAATCCGGTTAGTTTGAAGTAGTATTCATAGTCCAGCACATTGAGGTTTTCAATCACGCTCTTATAGGTGATGTGTCCTCCGGTGAAGCTTACCACCTGGTCGAAGATGGATAGTGCGTCGCGCATACCGCCGTCTGCTTTGAGGGCAATGACATTCAACGCTTCCGGTTCAGCAGTGATACCTTCTTTGGAGGCGACATATGCGAGGTGTGCTACGGTATCTTCCACACCAATCCGGCTGAAATCATATATTTGGCAGCGTGAAAGGATGGTGGGCAATATCTTGTGCTTCTCGGTAGTGGCAAGGATGAATATGGCATGGCGTGGAGGCTCTTCCAGTGTTTTCAGGAAAGCATTGAAAGCCGAGGCGGACAGCATATGTACCTCGTCAATGATATATACTTTGTATTTGCCTATCTGAGGTGGAATGCGTACCTGCTCCACCAATTGGCGGATGTCATCCACAGAGTTGTTTGAGGCGGCATCCAGCTCATGGATATTGTAGGAGCGCTGCTCATTGAAGGCAGTGCAGGATTCACATTGGTTGCATGCCTCGCCGTCTGCTGTGGGGCTCATGCAGTTGATTGTTTTAGCAAAGATACGGGCACAAGTTGTTTTTCCCACGCCTCTTGGACCGCAAAAAAGATAGGCATGCGCCAGTTTTCCGGTGGCAATGGCATTCTTCAAGGTAGTGGTCAGTGCACGTTGGCCTACTACGGACTCAAAGGTCGAGGGACGATATTTCCGTGCAGATACGATATAGTTTTCCATATTTGGGATATTCTTTGCTTTTTGTGCAAATGTACACAAAAAAAAGAAATCTTTCGGTTATTCCTCTTATCTTTGTGACGTGAAGTTATATGATGGACAAGCTCCATCATGAATGATAAATTGCTAAATAGTAGATAACGAGATGGATAAACTTGCTTCTCTTTGGTCTTTTGTCCGCAAGCATAAATATCTGATTACGCTTGCGTTGTTTGCTGTAATTATCGGGTTCCTGGATGAGAACAGTGTTGTACGCCGTTTGGGTTACGCCCGGGAAGAAAGCCGTCTGCGCGATGAAATAGAAAAGTACCGCAAGGAATACGAGGAGAATACCGAACGGCTCAATGAGCTTGCCGTCGACTCCGGTGCCATCGAACGGATTGCCCGTGAGAAGTATCTGATGAAAAAGCCCAATGAGGATATTTATGTATTTGAAGAAGATATAGAAGAATGAAACAACTGATACCTGCCCTTTTCGCAGTAGGGGCCGTGATGCTCTTGGCAGGAGCTGCCGTTTATATCACGGGCTGGCCTCTTTCACCTTATGTATATACTATCGGCGCTACGATGGTTGCTTTGGCCCAAATTAATTCTCCGTCCAAATGTAAAAGCCCCACTGTCAAACGCCTGCGCCGACAGCAAATATTCGGTGCGCTTTTGCTGGTGCTTACGGGGGCATTCATGCTCTTTACAAGGGGCAATGAATGGATTGTGTCTCTGACGATAGCCGCCATTCTTGAGCTTTACACTTCGGTACGTATTCCACAAGAAGAGGCGAAAGAAGGTTTAAGCTAAATCCGGAACATATATTCTGCATAAACAAGAGGGGCTGAACTCTTTTATAGAGCCAGCCCCTTTCTCATTTAGTTAATCTTCTGCGTTATCCGTCTATCTTTCTACCTTTTCTACTGTCAGAACTGCCGAAGAGACACCTGCCGTTACGTCAACTGTGAACCGGTAAGCGACACCGTTTTCCAGGCTTTTGCCTTCTACGAGGCCCAAGTTGCCGGCATCACGTCCGTTGGTACCGTCACCTATAAATACTAAGTCACTGGTGGTAGACAAGGCATCGTTTTTATATTCACCTCCCCAACCTTGCTGGTGGAAGAACTTGAAGTTGATGTCATCAGATTTGATTTGCTCTCCCGCTACTACTGTTACCTGATACTTCTTCGCTTCAATCTGTGACATGCAGAGACCTTTTTCTGTAGTCCAACCTACGGCATTGGTCGCTACGGAAGGTTTACCGATACCGTCACCGATAATCCAAAGGGCGCCGGTTCCGTCATCGTTCAGAGTGGCGGTGCTTGTTCCGTTCATTTTCAATACTTCCAGATAATTCAGGGCCAGGTTGGCAATGACGCGATAAGTTCCATCGATGGGCAGGAACTTCAGCGAACCGTCTTCATTCTTTTCGAAGAAGTCGGGGTCTATCCAATATTGGTCGAAGTTGGGAATGTCTGCAGTGATGTTGTCCCCTTGCTTCAGATTGAGGTCGATGCTGTAATGGTCATCATCCACCATCTCCATTTCAGAACCGTTCAGCAGTAGTTTCACGAAAGGAGCGGCTGCATAAGTCAACGTATTGAAGGAGATGGAATATTCTCCAGCTGACAGATTGGAGAAGGTAATTTCACTGGAGGTACCTTGTGTAATGGCACCGTTGCTCCATCCGAAGTTGATTTCATTCCCGTTGGCGCCTACTTTAGGAGCTTTGATGTAACCTTTCACTTTTTGTGCAAATTCACCGGTCACGCTATACTGATTGGCTGCGACTTTTTCCATGCGGTATTCTTGGTCTCCGGAAATCAGAGTTAGGTAGGGGAAGTCCGGACGACTCAGCGCCACGTCATAGCTTTTTTCTGTAATTGTGAAATTGATGTTCTGCAGAATGAACTTCAATGTAGCTGTTCCGTTGGGAATATTTGCCAGATAGGGAACATATATTTTCCCGGTATAGTCTTGACCGTTTACTTTTGTACGGATTATAGTCTCTGACACCATTTCGTCGCTGAAGTATAACCGCGCTTTTAACGTGGAAAGGGGTACATCTGCGTCCGATGCCTTGATTGTAAAAGGCAGACTGTCTCCGAACAAGGCTGAAGAAGGTTCTGCCTGAAAGTCCATTGTCGGGTTGCCGGGAACCGGATCGTCATCGCTGCAAGCATTCAGCATGGCTATGCCTGCCAATGCCATTAGATAGTATTTTAAGCTTTTCATTATAATCTTCTGTTTAAATTATTAGTTTTATTTTTTCCAACGGTAAGAAACGACTGCTTTGGCCGGAACTTCGTAGGAAAAGTAGTGTGTGCCGTCGCTTACGGTGATTCGCTTGGCATCTGCATTGTTGTTTGCCAATACGAATGCATAGGTACCGTCCGTATTCTCGAAGGCGGAGTAGGTGATTCCGTTGGCTGTGTAACCGGTCGTTCCGATACGTACAGCTCCCGGTTTCACGACTGAAGACATGTGCCCGATAAGGTAATAATGGGAATTGCGGACAATTTTAGAATAGTTTGTATTGTCAATATCCACTGCACCGTAGCAGGTCTTGCAAGAACCATCTGAGGGGCTTACCGGTCCCAGGTCACTGTCTAACATCAGATTCCACACAATGGTGCCGCGGCACCAGTTGTTGGCTGTTCCCAATGCTATTTCTTCCATATCGTTAAGCAGGCGTGCTTCCAAATCGCGACCGGAGTTCCAAGTACCGATGGAGGTTTCCGTAAAAAGCAGTTCCTTGTTGGGATAGAGTTTGTGGATATTCAGCAACTCAGAACGGTTACCGCCATAATTATGGTAGGCAGCGCCCGCAATGTATTGTGAGGCTTCCGCATCATCATAAATCTTGGTAGGGTAACTTTTTTGGTCGGCCAGATTGTCGTAGTTGTAGTTATGGTCGAAAACATAAATCTTTGTAGTAACTCCGGCTTCTTTGAAGGCAGGGCCCAGGCCGGTCTTGATGAAGTCACGGGCTTCTTCCCATCCCATGAACAAGGATGCTGAGTTACCGTGGTTCAGCGGTTCGTTCTGCGGAGTCACAGCGTGGATTTTGATGCCTTCCTTTTCGAAAGCTTGTATCCATTTTACGAAATAGTCGCCATACGTTCTGTAATATTCGGGGTTCAAGTGTCCGCTGGTCCATGAGTCAAAGGGTACACGTTTCTCCAGGCTTTTCACTTTCATCCACTTCGGACATGTCCAGGGAGCGGCAATTATTTTGACGGCAGGATTGATTGCCAGAATTTCCTTCAATATAGGAATCACATATTTGGTGTCTTCCATCGGAAGGGCAAAGTGCTCAAGCCCCTTTTCGTCACAGCAAGTGAATTCACTGAATGAGAAGTCGGAACAACCGATGGCAATACGTACATAGCTGAAGCCGTAGCCTTCTTTGTCCGAGAATGTTTCAGTCAGAAACTTCGTGCGGTTCTCTTGTGTCATCTGCATCAGGTTGTAACCGGTAGAGCCGGTGATGGCTGCACCGAAACCGTCCATTTCCTGATAGCGGGTGGCAGGGTCGAGTGTCACGGTAGAAGGTGACATGTTGCTTCCGGTGCCGAAGGCCAGCCCGGACTTTGTCAAATCATAAGTACGACTGGTGTTCGTTACATAGAGGGTAACATCCTTTGCCTCTTCCGTGGGTTGGTCTGGCTTGGGTTCCGGTGTAGGGGTGATGTTACTGTCATTGTCATTGCCGCAGGCTGCCAGTATGGTGAAGCAACCTAATGCGGTAGTGAATATATTTCTTAAATTCATATTCAATTGATTTTTATATTACTCATTAGTATTAATAGCCCGGGTTCTGTATCAGATTTTCGTTCTGGTCGATGGCTCCTTGGGGAATAGCCAGCAGATAGGAGTTCTCATTGAACAGATTTTCTTGTGCATGGCGGCCGCTGTCTTTGGCGTAAACGGCGTTCATCACTTCTTCTACCTTATTGAGGCGGCAAAGGTCGTACCAGCGCTGTCCTTCAAAGGCAAGCTCCATGCGGCGTTCGTCCATATAAGCTTGGAGCAATGCTTCTTTACTGCTGCGGGTGCTTTGTGGAAGTTTGCCCAGTCCGGCGCGGTTGCGGATGCGGTCGATGATGTCGGCTGCACCGTTCAGGTCGGGAGCCTCTCCCATAATTTTTGCTTCGGCTTTGAGGAGCAGGATATCGGCATATCGCAGATAGATAATGCTGTTGAACGCAGAGCGGCATTTGTACATGAAGGCATAATGGTCTGCCGGATAATAGTTGCTCCATCCGCAGTCATACCATACAACAGATTCATTGTAACGTTTCGTGTCTCCTTGCTCTTCATAGAGGCGGATAAGGTCACGGGAAGGGGTAATCCATTTGGCCCAGGTGAAACTTTCATCCCAGTTGCTCAAGTTACGGCCGAACATCCAAGTACACCAGTTGCCGGAGCCGGGAGGAAAGTGGGCTTCGAGAATTGCCTCCTTGGTATTGCGTACCCGGCAGTCTTTTTTTTCCGTATCATACGCCCAAAGGTCGCTGAAGTCTTCCACGAGGTCGAAGCCGTCGGCAGCAAGTTCATCGGCATATTTGATAACCTTTGCATAATCGCGCAGAGGTTTTTCTGCATAGACCTTGGCAAGCATGGCACGTGCCACCGATTTGGTAAGTATGCTCTTGTCTGATGTGTCGTTTGTCGGTGTGTTAGGGTTTTCCACTGCTTCAGTCAGGTCTTTCTCTATTTGGGCGTAAGCCTCTTCAGCCGTATTCTGTGGAGGAAAATAGGTCGGGTACATTTCTTCTACGTTGTCTTCGGTAATGTCACCGCCCACGGTAGTGATGACCGGGAAGTTACCCCATAAGCGTACCATATCGAACATGACCATGGCACGGAATATCTTGGCTTGTGACTGATACTTGCCGCGTTCACTTTCACTGAGTGCCTTGAGCTGGTCACAGCCCACGATGATGCGGTTGGCAACGGCAATGTCGCCTAAGAAACGGTCCCAGTCACGTTTTAGTACAGAATTAGAGCCTTCAATGGAGTTGGTTTCGTAAGGCACCACTTCGGCCCCCGTTGTTCCGGCGTAGGCATTATCGGAATGAGCGTCACCGATAAGCAGTTTGTCGACATACCAGTGCTCCTGCTGGTCACGAAATTTTTTGTGAAGGGTTACCATTGAAGTTTCCACGTCTTGCACACTGTTGAAGATAGGCTTTTCATCAGTTTTGTTCACTCCTTCCGTTACATCCGAGTAGGTGTCTACCGGATTATAGTCCAAGTCACATGAGGTTGCGGTCATTGCCAACAATACACCGCAAGCTATACTTTTATATATATGGTTTAGTTTCATAAGTTATTTCTTCCTTTTTTAGAATTCAACATTGATACCGAAAACGAATGATTTGCTCTGCGGGTAAGTTCCATAGTCGATGCCCTGTACAGAACCGCTGTTGCCATATTGGTTCACTTCAGGATCCATACCTGAATAGCTGGTCCAGGTCAGCAAATTGCTGGCGGTAAAATAAGGCTGTACGCGGCTGATACCCCATTTCTTGAACTGGCGGCAACGGATGTTGTAAGAGAGTGAAATGTCTTTGACACGCAGGTAGCTGCCGTCTTCTACAAAGTAAGTGGAGTTCTTGATGTTGAAGTTGGCTTTCGGGACATTCGTAATCTGTCCGGGAATTCTCCAGCGTTTCAATACTTCCGTTGACTGGTTTTTGCCGTCGTACATGCCTTCGGTTTCCATACGGGACACATTGAAGATGTCGTTTCCGTAGCTTCCCTGGATGAAGATGCTCAGGCTGAGGTCTTTCCATGTAAAGGTGTTTGTCAATCCGTAGATGAAGTCGGGATTCGGGTCGCCGATATAGGTACGGTCAGAAGTGGAAATCTTGCCGTCTTCGTTAAGGTCGCGATAAATCAGGTTACCGGTTTCGGGGTCTACACCGTCGCTGATGTAGCCGTAGAAACCACCCAAAGGACGTCCGGGCTCATTGCGTACGATATTTTCTTTCACCACCTCGGCACTGCTTGCTGCTGTATAGATTTTCTGCAATGACAGCTTGGTCAGCTTGTTCTTATTGAAAGAAATGTTGAAGTCTGTATCCCAAGAAAACTCGCCGGTCAGGTTATGGGAGTTGATGGCGAACTCGAATCCCTTGTTGGTCATCTCGCCTTCGTTACGGGTGATGCTGGTGGTTGCTGCCGCACCAGCAGGCAGACTTACATTCATCAACATGTCTGTAGTTTTCTTGTAATAGTAGTCCATGCTGAAGGTTAGTCTGTTGTTCAGTACAGTCAGGTCAAGACCGATGTTCGTCTGGTTGGTAGTTTCCCATTTCAGGTCACTTGTTCTCAGGTTGGCCTGGCTGATACCGGGAACTGCATGGTCGTTACCTTCTTCAAACCAGGGTATGCGGTTGATGTTGTAACGTTGCAGATACGAGTAATCGCCTATACCGCTTTGGTTACCGGTCTGTCCCCAGCCACCGCGGAGCTTCAAGTCATCAATCCAAGCGATGTCTTTCATGAACTTTTCCGACGAAATGCGCCATGCAGCCGAGAAGGAGGGGAAAATACCCCAGCGATGGTCGGGATGCAGCTTGGATGAACCGTCGGCACGCATGTTCATGGTAAGCATGTACTTGCTGTCATAGTTGTAGGACACACGGGCGAAATAGGAAGAGATGGCCCACTGTGAAGCTCCTGTTCCGGTACCGTCCCATGAAATTTTATTGGCAGCGTTCAGGGTCTGTATTTTATCGTCCCGGAAATGTGAGCCGTTTATCCAGCTGTTGGTATAGTCCGATTTGGTATAGGAAGAACCTGCCATTACGTCGATGCCGTGCTTCTTGGTATTGGTATTGTAAGTCAATATATTATCGAAAACCAACACGGTATTCATATTCCGGTTGTCAGAGGCTGTACCGAAGCTGTTGCGTCCGTCGGTGGTCGAGATTGGATCGAGGAATGTGGTGCTTACACCGTTACGGCGGTCCAGGGCTACAGATGATTTCAACTTTAGGTTGGGCAGGAAGCTGATAGTAGCGGCTCCGGATGCGATGAGGCGGTTCTCTTTGTTCTTGTTGTTTTTCTGGCGGGCCAGGTTTTCCATCGGGTTCATGATGTTCACCCCATAGAAGTTCTTATTGTATTGATTCGGTTTTTCAGGATCCCAAATAGGAGCATAGGTCGGAGTGTTGATGACCGAGAGGACTACACCACCACGGTTGGCACCCGTACCGGAGATGATGCCGGTGTTTCCGATGTTGTCGGAGTAGGAGATATTGGCACTTACATTCAGCCAGCTGCGTATTTGGTTGTCGATATTGGCGCGGAAGCTATACCGCTTGAAGTATGTTCCTTCCAAAATACCTTTTTCATCCAGATAACCGGCAGAGAGGAAGTATTTCATCTTTTCATTTCCGTTTGATACGGACACTTGGTAATTCTGGGTTTGTCCGGTCTTGTAAACCTCGTCAAACCAGTCTGTCTGGTCGGTCAGCCCTTCAAGAGCAGTTGGATTTACAGCCCCGATTTCTTCTTGCAATTCGCGGTACTGTTCTGTATTCAGTGCTTCCATGCTCTTGCCTACTTTTGTCATGCCATATTGTACGTTCAATGCTACTTTGGCGTTGCCTGCCGAGCCGCTCTTGGTAGTAATCAATACCACACCGTTGGCTGCGCGCGAACCGTAGATGGCTGCTGATGAGGCATCCTTCAGAATAGAGAGGTTTTCAATGTCGTTGGGAGAGAGAAAGTTGATGTTATCCACGGGCACACCGTCCACTACGTAGAGCGGGTCGTTGCTGCCGTTGAACGAGGTAGTACCACGTACGCGGATACTCATACCTCCGCCCGGTTCGCCGCTGGGCTGCATAACCGACACACCGGCTGCTTTACCTTGTAGGGCTTGGGCTGCCGATACAATGGGGCGTTGGTCCAAATCCTTTGTAGAAACCGTAGATACGGCAGTGGTTACGTCTTTACGCTTCACACTTCCATAACCGATAACTACCACTTCGTCCAGCAGTTCGTTGTCTTCCTGCAATGTGATATTCATGTTGGTGGCTGCTTTTACCTCTATCGTTTTGTAGCCGATGAAGGATATTACCAGTGTGGCATTCTGTCCTACACTCAGGGAAAACTCCCCATCCAGATTGGTAACAACACCGTTGGTTGTTCCCTTTTCCAATACAGATGCACCAATGACCTCCAGGCCTGCGGCATCTACTACTTTACCCGTAGCTGTCAATCGTTGGGCAAATGCATTTGTTGACATTAGCAGTACGAGTAATGTCAGAAGGAGCTTGTAACTCCGCGTAAGAAGATTTCTTGTAATCATTCTCATAGTACTTTAATTAAAAGATTTAATTTATTTTAGAAAAGTATGTTCTAATAGAGATTGGATGTTTTCCATAGTACACTTTTCTTTCTCTGTTGCAAAGATAGTGGACAACCTTATTCGTCCGATAGGCGGGTAATGTGTAGAAGTAAGTCGGAGTAAAATGTAAATGTCACATATATAGTGAGTTATATTCTTGCTGATTGCTGTATAAAGTAAAGGTCAGCTACTATGGAAGGAGGTCTGTATATGCTGTTTTATCGCTGTAAATGGTCGAAATACCTCTTAACTTTCATGTACTTTTTAGGGTAGAAGTAGCTTATGTTTAGATAGATTAATTTATCTTTGTGCTCTCAGCCTTATATAAATAATAGAAATGAAAAGAAAAATCATAGCTTTACTATTTTTACTGATGGGGTGTACCTTTCTGAATGCGGCACCTTACAGTGAAAAGATAAAAGAACTGCTGGTGCGCCTTGACTCTCTGATTGCGCAAAAAAACACGTTTGCTATGCTTAAAGAGGCGAAGATTGCCCAGTTGCACAAGCTGCAAAAGGATGTGCGTACTTTGGAAGAGAGATATTGGCTGAATAAAAATCTTTATGATGAGTATTGCGTCTATAACGCCGATTCTGCAATGAATTATGTGGTAGACAATTTGGATATAGTTTATAAGCAGAATGATAAATACCGGCAGATGGAGTGGAAGATAAAAAAGTCTTTTCTGTTGGCTGCCACCGGTTTGTTGAAAGAAGCTCAGGATGAATTGCGCGGAGTTTCAGGCGGTTCGCTCCCCAAAGAATTGTTAGTGGACTATTACGGGCAAATGCTGTACCTGTATTCGCATTTCAATCAGTATACCGGTAGTGAAATGGGTACTTTGCATGAACATTATGCACAGTTGGAGCGTGTTTACAAGGACTCTTTGAATATGGTTCTTACCCCTGAAGACCCCTTGTTCTTGTGGTATAAAGGGCAGGTAGTACAAGGTACGGACAGTATGTATGTTTTTAAGGAACGTTTGCAGAAGGGAATTCTTAATTCTGCATTCGACACTCGGCGCGATGCCATGAATGCTTACGTGCTGGCCTGTTTTTATCGCGAGTCCGATGAGCAGGAAAATTATCTGACTTACCTGATATATTCTGCTATGGCCGATGTACGTATCTCCAATAAAGATATTGCTTCGTTGGAAGAGCTGGCGGGGGTACTTTTTAGTTTGGGTGATATTGACCATGCCTATGTCTACATGAGTTACTGCTTGCAGAATGCCTTGGCATATCGGAACCGGGTGAGGGTAGTGGGCATCTCTGCGGTGCAGGACACCATTCATCAGATCTATCAGGAACGTAATCAGAGGCAAGAAGCGCGGTTACGTATGTATTTGGTACTGGTCAGTGTCTTGTCTTTGATATCCTTGTTTGCCTTCCTATATATATACAAGCAGATGAAGCGGTTGAAGCAGTCGCGCCAACAGCTGAATGAGGCAAACAACCGCTTGAATAAGCATGTGGAAGAGCTTTCGAAAATGCACGGACAAGTGGCAGAAACGAATGTACAGCTTACTTCTTTGAATGAACAGTTGAGGGATACCAATAATCAGCTTCGTGAATCCAACTATGTGAAGGAGGAATACATAGGTTATGTCTTTTCCATTTGTTCCAATTATATCAGTAAGCTGGATGAGTATCGGAAAAATATCAATCGTAAGCTTAAGGCAAACCAGTTGGAGGATGTGAAAGCATTGACCGATACTCATTCTATGGCACAGAATGAGTTGAAAGAGTTCTATCATAACTTTGATGCTATCTTCTTGCACATTTATCCGGATTTTGTAAGTGACTTCAATGCCTTGCTCCATCCTGACGAGCAGATTGTGCTAAAAGATGGTGAGTTACTGAATACGGAATTGCGCATTTATGCTTTGGTGCGTTTAGGTATCACTGATAGTGTGAAGATTGCCGAATTCTTGCATTATTCACCTCAGACCGTTTATAATAATCGTTTGAAAACACGTAATAAGGCTATCATTCCTCGGGAAGAGTTTGCTGCCGTTGTGCGTTCTTTGGGTAGGGCACAGAAGTGGATTTGATAAAGGCTTCTACTGATTGTCGCTGTATGATGCGTAGATGACACCTAAGAGTTAGGAAAAAAACTGCGATGTACTACCTTGTTTTTCTCTAAAAACTAATCTTTCCACAGCAATGTTCTTTTCTTACCACAGCTGTGG
>ERZ779812.128-NODE-128-length-25985-cov-2.23988_pt1 | contig 25985 bp, 27 predicted proteins | sample MGYA00511371_ERZ779812 | MGnify/ENA primary metagenome ERZ779812 (study PRJEB29588, sample SAMEA2159429) | human gut metagenome | biome: human gut; feature: human-associated habitat; material: faeces | place: Denmark | collected 2008/2010 ... | reverse complement strand
CAAGGCGCAGGTTCGTATGTTGGTGAAGCTAGGATTTATAAGCCATCAAGTAAACTGATGTCGAAGTTCAACAAATCGAAGGTTGGTGACAAGGGTACTCGGTACTGGGATGGTACCCAGTGGTCTAATACCCCAGTCGTTTGCTCAGGCTGGTGCTAGTAATATTGTTGATAGATTTGGTCTTGGCGACACAGGTTCGCCTAGGCGTAAGAGAGGCAGAGGTATGTCTGCCGCCCTTGGAGGTATTTAATGGGAACGATTAAGAAGTGGTTTGGCGGTGGCGGTGATAATGGTGCCGCTGAAGCAGAACGTCGTATGCGTGAACAGCAGGAACGCGATCGTATCGAGCGAGAGAACAGGCTCATGCTTGAAGGTTCTACTGGTGCGGATACTGCTGAGTCGTCTGGTAATGTGCAGACGGGCTATGCTATCTACGATGGTAGTGGTGGTGTTCGTCGTAAGAAGCGAGGTGGTGATAATGTCAGTTCTTCCCTCGGCATTGGTTAACGACGGTTGGGACTGATAGTTAATGATCGACAAGACGCATCAAACCCTGTTTGAGGAGTACAGGGATTTAAGACTCCTCAATAAGTTCGAACAGTACAGTAAGTGGACTGTAGCTTCTGTGTTCCCTCACAGTATGAAGATTGACGATCTTCAGGGTAATGATGTGATTGAACGTGACTTCCAGTCCATGGGTGCTGTGTTGGTTAATAACCTCACGGCTAAGCTGTGCAAGCTCCTGTTCCCTGTTGGGCTTTCTTTCTTTAAGCTCAAGGATACGAAGGAGCTTAAACAGTTCTTGGGTTCTCTTGGTGAAAGGAAGAGAACTCTTACCGAGATCGAGAACACATGCTCGGAACGTATTCTGATGAATGCAGGATACGCACAGTTGCATCAGTTGATTAAGACTCTGATTGTGACTGGTAATGCTTTGGTTGTACGCAAGGAGAACAAGCTCGTTGTGTACACTCCGAGAAACTACAGTCTCTTGAGAGACGCAGACGGTACTGTGCTTGACATGGTGCTGTGTGAACAGATTAGCTATGATAGAGTTCCAGTCGACATTAAAGCATTTATCAATGCTCAGGGTAAAGAACCCAGAGACACTGTCGATTTGTATACACGAGTCAGAAGGATTGAAGAAGATGGAAGGTACAAAGTCAGTCAACAGATCGAAGGACACCAAGTTGGAGACGAAATCATCTTCGCTCAAAATCTGTGTCCTTACATTCCTGTTGCTTGGAGTATTGTTAATGGCGATTCTTACGGACACGGACTCGTCGAAGACCTCGCAGGAGACTTCGCCAAGCTATCATGTCTCTCCGAAGCCCTCGCCAAATATGAGATCGACGCATGTAGAGTAGTGAATCTCGTCAAGAGTGGTAGTGGTGGTGACATCGACGCTCTTGCTGAAGCAGAGATTGGCGAATGGGTTCAGGCTGATCCTGATGCAGTTGGTAAGACTGACGCAGGTGATGCGAACATGATTAAGAATCTTCTGGTGGATCTTGAACAGATTATCGGCAGACTCAGTATTGCGTTTATGTACACGAGTAATGTTCGTGATGCAGAACGAGTCACGGCTGAAGAGATCAAACAGAAGGTTGCTGAAGCAGACCAAGCACTGGGTGGTGTTTACTCTCAGTTGTCTGAAGCTCTGCACAAGCCCATTGCGTATCTGCTCTTGGCAGAAGAAGACATTAAGATCGAAGCCGCTATCAAGGCGAACAAGATCAAATTCGAGATTCTTACTGGTACTGCGGCTCTTGGCAGAGGGAATGACACAGAAAGACTTCTGAATAGTATTCAGATTCTCGGTGTTATCATCCCTGCGATGTCACAGCTCAGTAAGAGATTCAACACCGAAGGTGTCATCGACATGATTCTGACGAACAACGGTGTTACGCTCGATAAGGTTATGAAGTCTGACGAACAGCTTGAGCAGGAAGCTCAGGAAGCTCAGGCTCAAATGCAGGCAATGCAACAACAGGCTACTGCCCTTGACGCCTCTCAGGCGGCAGGTGGTATGCTTCAAGGTTTTTAAGGAAATTAAATGACAGACCCTATGAATCAGAATCCGAATCCGAATCCTGAATCTCAGGTGGCAGGTACTCCTGACACCCCTCAGAACGCCCCTAATAGCGCGCCTACGGCGCCGACGACGCCTCCGAGTATGTACACTCCAACGAGGGCTACGGATGCGTCTACGTCTCAGGATACGCGTCCTACGTCGGACGCAGACTGGGGTGGCCTCTCTTCTGGTGACGCAGTCCTTGACGGTGCCATCAAGGCGTTTACTGCCTCTGCAGGTATGAGTCCGCAGGACTTCATGCAGATTGTCGGTAATGCTGTGGACTACAACGATCCTGAACTGATTGACAAGACGTTGCTTAGTTCCAAGTACGCAGGTACCGAGGACACGATTAAGGGGTTGGTTAATGCTCTGATCGCACAGGCTAACAATGCGGACAACATGATTCGCAATACTGCGTATCAGATTGCAGGTGGTAAGGAATCGTGGGATCAGGCAGTTGCTATCTTCAACGCCAACGCTCCTGCGTATCTCAAGGAGACGGTGAAGACGATGATTGACAATGGTAAGATTAAGGAAGGTGCACAGATGCTCATGAACAGCGTTGGCTCTTATGGGCAGGGTGCATCGTCCATGCCTCAGATGGGTGGCGGTATGTCGCCCCAGAAGGGGCTGAGCTTCGACGAACTCAAGGTTGAGTTGGGTAAGCTCGTACAGGAGGCGGGTGGTGCCTCTCTCGAATCTGGTACGTATGGTAGACGTTATCAGGATCTTATGAAACGCCGTGCTATCGGTAGACAGCAGGGTATCTAATTAAACAGGGAGCCAAGTGCTCCCTTATTTTTTTTAACTAAGGAAACTAAAGAATGGCTAATACTCAGTGGCAGCCGTATTATTCCCGAAATCATTGGTCGGGTCAGGCCGCCGATACCGATCAGCATCTCGAAATGTATCTTGGCGAAGTCGAATCCAGATTCGAGTACAATGCTGTGATGCGTGGCTTCACGAACGAACGTTCTGTTGCTAACGAAACGAATACGTACCGTATCGACCGAATCGGTTCGTCTAAGGTCATGGGCCGTAAGGCAGGTGAAACCCTGACGGCACAGCGAGTCACGAACGAGAAGATGATTCTCTCTGTTGACACGGTGCTGTATATCCGTGAAGTCTTTGACTGGCAGGACCAGTGGACGGCTCCTGATCGTCTGATGGAAATTGCTCGTAACAATGGCTATGAATTCGCTGAAATGTATGACAACGCTCATATCATCCAGCTCATCAAGGCTCGTAAGGTTACGGTGCCTGCGCACCTCAAGCCGTCCATCAATGACGGTATTAAGATGACGGGTGAGTTCAAGGCTGATGCTAAGACGCAGGCTGAACTTGAAGCTAATGCTATCGCTATTAACCTTGCTCATAAGAAGGGTGTTGATTACCTCATCAAGAACAAGGTTCCGCTTGCTGACATGGTTACGATTGTCAAGCCTGAGATCTATTCTGCTCTGCTTGAACATCCGAAGCTCATCAACGTTCAGTTCGATACTGTGAATGGTGGTGACTACTCTGGCCGTCGTATGGTTCGACTCAATGGCATTCCTGTTATTGAAGTTCTTGAATGGCCGACGGACACGAGTGCTCATCCGCTTGGTGATGCTTTCACGTGCGACGCTGAAGACCTTACGGCGGGTATGATTACGTTCTCCCGTTCGAAGACGCTTGTGACGATCAAGGCTAAGGACTTCACGACGAATCTCTGGCAGGATAACGAGAACTTTGCTCAGGTGCTTGACTGCTACACGATGTACAACGTCGGTATCCGTCGTCCTGATGCCTGCGTCGTCTGTCTGTTTGAAGAGCCTGCGGGCGCTTAATCTAGGAGACCAGTATGCCGACTATCATTGACATGAAGGGCGTCTGGTCTGCCGCTAGGAATACTCAGGCCGAGATTCAGGAAGTGAACCGACCTGGGTATCAGGGTGCTCCCAGAGTGGCGGAAGAAAAGCCGCTTGGTCGTAGAGCACCTTCGAAGCAGACTGCACCTAAGACTGAGTAATTCAGAGGGGAATCCTCTGACACTAGGGGATTCCCTATGGATTTGTTGGAAGCTGTAAATAATATTCTGCCTTACTTTGGTGAGGCTCCTGTAACTCGTGTGGATAATAAGCATCCCGCGGTTACTTTGATTACGAGTACCATTGACACTGTTCGTAAGACCTTGTTGGCAGAGGGTTGGTGGTTTAATACAAGAGTGGTTACCTTGTATCCGTCTAGTGAAGGCGATATGCCTGCTCCAGAGAATGCTATTAGCATTGAATCCGCAGACGGTAAGAACTATGAACTTAGAGGTAGAGCCATCTTTGATTTGGATACTGGCTCCTTCGTGTTCAAAGAAAAGGTTGTTGTCAAAGTTCATGAGGACATTAAGTTCGAAGACCTTCCTAGAACTGTAGCTCAGTGGATTACCTGTAGAGCGGCTAGTAAGGCTTACGCCATGGACTTTGGTATTGAAGACGTACTGCAGGAGATGCAGTTGAGAGAACAGGAAGCATACAACAAGATGCTTGCTGAACATCTCAGGAAGAGAAAGTATTGCACGTGGAAGAGCCGTGCGGGGATTACGTATCTGGGATCCTTGTTGACCTAAGAGGTAGAGTATGATCGTTGAATTGGCGTATCCGTCTTTGTTGTATGGTGTCTCACAGCAGACGCCTAGAGAGCGACAGAACGGTCAACTCACTGAGCAAGTGAATATGCTGTCTGATCCTGTTACGGGTTTGAGACGTAGGCCCGGACTTCTCAAGGCGTTTGAGTTAGAGTCTAATGGGGACATTGACTGGACTAAGGTGTGGTCTCAGTACATGGAAGTTGGTTCCTTGCAGATTAACCTTATCGTTTTTACGAACTCAGGTAAATGGCTTGCGTTAGACAAGCGAATGACGACCTTGTTGTCCAGTGGTCAGACGGATTACTTTAAGGCTAGCAAGGCAGGATCCCTTAGAGCTACGAACAACACTAGTCTTGGTTGGGTTCTAAATACAGAACAGAAGCCTAAGCCTGTTACGGGCGGTGCTGACTATCTCGATGAGACTAGTGGATATCTCACGATTAAATCTGGTGCATTCCTCAAAGAATACTCCTTCAGACTTGAAGGTAAGTACAATGGGGTAGCGTTCTCTCATGAGATCTCGTACACTACTCCTGCAGGTACTGCTTCTGGTGATGCGGCTAAGAGTACGCCTGAAGGTGTAGCTAAGGAGATCTACGACAAGATCTATAGCCTCTCGCATATCTACCCGACTAGAGAAGGTGCTAGTGTGTTCATCCGTCTTGGTGACGGTAAGAAGGACGGTGACTGGCTTGGTGTTGTGAACAAGTCAGGTACGACATATGCTACGGCTAGCACTAGAGCTAAGGTACGCAATGTATCTGAGCTCCCTGCTACACTTCCTAGTGTAGCTGATAATTGGATTTGTAAGGTAGGTACTAGCACTTCTGCTATGCAATACTACGAGTGGGATCATGCCACTCTCTCTTGGAACGAATGCGGTAAGAGAAGTTCTGTACAGAAGATTCAGAACATGCCTGTTCAGATTTCTCCTAATGCAGAAGGTACTGGTGTTACCATCAAGGCTGTAGACTTCGAGGGTAGAAAGGCAGGTGATGAGGAGAACAATCCTACCCCTGCTTATGTGTATGATGGAATCACGGGTATTGGTACGTTCATGGGTAGGTTGGTACTCATGAGTGGCTCTAGAGTGTGTCTCAGTGCAAGTAGATATCCTACTAGGACTATGCGAAGTACCGTTACTGAGATTCTTGACGATGATCCTTTTGAAGTAGCTTCTGGTAGTATCAGTAGTGCTAGCTTTGAACACAGCATACAGTTCAACAAAGACTTGATCTTGTTCGCTAGTACGCATCAGGCTGTGATTCCTACGGGTAATGTAGCCATTACGTCACAGAATGCTATGCTTGTGATTACGTCTGAAGAGAACGTAGACACGAATGCAAGACCTGCTGTGGTTGGTCAGACGTTGATGTACGCTAGTAAGCCTAGTGGTGATTACTTCGGCGTCGGAGAACTTACTCCATCTGCGTACACGTCTTCTGTGTATACCCCGCAGTCTCTTACAGATCATATTCCTAAGATGATGCAGGGATCCTGTAGGCACATTGTATGCGCCAGTAACAGTAACATCGTGTACTTCACGAGCGATAGGGATCCGTATACCGTCTATGTCTGTGAATACTTCTGGAATAATCAGGAACGTACTCTGATCTCTTTCCATGAATGGAAACTTCCGGGTAGAGTCTGTGCTATGCACTATACTGGAGATAAAGTATGTGTAGTGCTTGATGCTGCTGAGGATGGTAACAACTGTCTGATTTGTAGTATTGATACGAAGACTGCGCAGTACCTCACGCAGGATACTGTGGTGTTCCTCGACTGTGCTCAGGATGTGCCCGTAAACGTGTCTAGAACGTCTCAGAAGACGACGAAGACTATCGAGCTACCTCAGCACCTTCAGGGCACTAAGAACCACGAGAAGCTCGTTCTAGCTTCTCTTACGGCAGGTCTGGTAGGGGAGCCTATCGGTATCTCGTCAATCAATGGAAACACTATCACGATTGACAGTTCGTACAAGACTGACAAGATCATGGTTGGTTGGTGTTATGAGAGCGCCGTTACTCCGAACTCTCCTGTCGTGTATAGCACTAGCTATACAGGCAACAGACGCATGATCTCTGACACCAAGGATACGCTCCAGAGTGCATTGATTACTGTTCAGAGAAGCGGTAACTTCAACGTTACCCTCAGTGATGTGAACACTTCACAAGAGAAGTACAATCGTACTGGTCTTACTTGGAGTGCTAGAGAACTAGACCTTGGTAAGAACAAGATCAGTAAGATCGGAGACATCCTTGTTCCCTGCAGGTTGAATGCTCATACAGCAGAGATCAGACTTAGCACTTCAGGTACTAAAGAGATGAATGTTCTGTCATTGGTTTACAACATCAGACTTCATCAGAATAGAAATAGAAAGCAGTATTAACATATGGCGTATAGAAATAACAATTACACTGTAACCTTCAATAGTCCCCTGAACACTACGCATAAAATGACTGCTCAGGGGATGTCTCAGGGCTTCCAGATGGGTGGTCCATGGGGTATGCTTTTCGGTGCCATTGCAGGTACCGTTACTGGCGGCATTGTTGGGAGGTTACAGACTAAAGAAGCGTGGAAGACGTTCCAGTCTCAGTTGAAAGCGGCGGATGCTCAGAACAAGAGCACGCTTCAGGAGCTTGGTAGAAACCTCTCTGAGATCTCCAGACAGCGAGCAGTCCTTGCTATGGAGACTCAGAGTGCCTTGATGTACAACAAGACTCAGGCTGTGAAGGCTAATGCTGAGGCTAGGAATACGCTAGCGGCAGCTGATCAGGTTGGTAGTGCAGTGGCGTATGCTAAGAGTCAAGTCGCTCTTGAAGCATCCCAACAGGATTGGATGGCTAGGTTCAACTATGAAACCCAGCAGTGGAATATGAATGCTCAGGCTCAGAATCTCATCAATACTGCGGATGCTCAGTTCGTTGGGGTTAATGTCAACGGTCCGAAGTTCAATGCGGCAGAAGCCCTGCAGGATTTGTTTAGCGCAGGGTCTAGCATTGCACAGTCCTATGCTTCCAAGGGCGGTGGTGGATCTAGTAAGACTAGCGCACAGAATAGCAACTACATTCAGAAGAGAAACGACTCTTGGAATGGTAAGATCACGTGGGGCACAGGCTCAAGCGGCTTGACTATGAATGGTAAATCCTATAGTAATCGAATGAAAATGAGTCCGCAGGTCTCTAGTATGTTGGGGCTTTAAATGATTGAACAGAAATTTGCGGGTGCAGGTGGTGCCTCGTTTGTTAATCCTTATCATGGGACGAGCGATCAACTGTACACGCCTACGGATTACAGTGACGTAGCTCAGAACTTGGGAAAGCTCTTTAGCACTACGTATAAGCAAATCCAAGACAATGCCTTTAGACAGGGGCAGATTGATCAGTTGGCTAACGCTGTGGATACTGATCGTTGGCTCGGTAAGGATCAGTATCTCAAGGGAGCCAAGTACGCAAAGGCTCAGATTGATCTACAGACCATCATTGGTAAAGCACAAGACATTGTGAACACAGCCATTGCTAATGGCAAGGGCAGTGAAGAGATGCTGGAAGAGATCAGGAAATCTCAAGAAGGGCTCTTTAATGTTGCTACTGAGCTTAGGGATACGAATCCTTCTGCGGCTGATAATCTGATTAACCAACTTAAGAATGTTCAGGGTGCGGCTGTAAAGAACCATGCTGAGCAGATGGTTGCTAAGACTAATGAGTACCGTATGAACGGTGACTACATGAGCGTTAATTCGTTTCTTAGTAACTCTGCTGAGTCTGCTAGGCTTAGCAATCAGGGGTTTATCCTTGATGAAGAAGCTACATATAAGGGTCTGAAAGCCCAGATCAATGCTCTTGACACCAATGCTACGGTCATGGGAGTTGACAAACTCAAGTATCGTAGTCAGATTCTTGGTGGGTCTTTCCAGAACATGCTCACTAATGCCAAGATGGATTCTCCAGAGGCTGTGGGTCTTGTGAACAGTATGACTCGTACCATGGATAGACTCGTCAAGGATGGGTACATTGATCCTAAGACGAGTCTTGGCATCAAGGTGTTTGCTGAGAATAAGCTCGGGGAGGCTAGACAATACTACATTGCTCAGGCTAGTATTGTAGCTAATAATCCTGAAATGGTGTACACTCCTGAACTGGAACAGCAGTTCAGTGGTATGCTTACCACCATGAAGGCTATGGGTGTTGAGCCTATGACGCTTGCTAGTCTCCTGAATGGCTTTAGTACAAAGAAGGCTCAGTTCTTGAAGGCTGAGGGTAATGCCAGTGCTTCTGGCATGGCACCTCTTGCAGGAAGTCCTGGCAGTGAGTCTTGGCGTAAGGGTCTCGCTCAAGAAGTGCTTACCCAACATAAAGCTATTGCAGCACAGACAGGTACTACTGTCAGTCCGCAAGAGGTTTCAAAAGACATCATCACCCAGATGTGTCAGTTCTCTGACTTCAAGGGTTCACACAAATACATCGAAGGTCTTGCAACGACTCTTACCAACGGTATGAGTGCCTCTGGTGACTTCTTCAGTGACGACGTAGCCCATACTGCTATGGTGCTCAGTCAACTCATTAACTCTAATGAGCCCAACATCAGAATGACTGTTAGGGATCATCTTGGTCCGAAGCTCAGTATCTTCTTGGATCAACAGCTTATCCCTGCAATTCAAGCGGCTAGTGCCTCTGCAGGTGACAAGAAGCCTGAAGTCATCAAGGAGATTAACAACAAGCTCCATGAGGCTTGGAGTAATCTCAACAGCGGCAGTACGTACAAGCTCGGTGATAGCATTACCGAGGACACTAAGATCGCTAATTGGTTGGGTGAAGGTGTAGCTAATAAGTACACGTTCTTTGGCTATGGCTTTGGCGGTCTTGGCTTCAACGAGGGACTTGCTCAGGTGCTTGCTCCTACCATGAAGGCTTACACGCCTAACATCACTTCCATGCTTCAGAGTGCAGGTACTACGCTTATGGAAGGTAAGGAGCTTGAGACGCTTCAGGCTGTTGGTGTTATACAGTCTCTGAATGATGACTACACAATGATCTCTCCCAATGGTAATGCACCTATCTTTGCTATTCTTGGCAGTGATGGTAATACCACTAGAGAGTTCATTCCTGAAGTTCTTCAGAGTACCCTTACTGAGCTTGCCAAGAGGAAGAACATTGGTCTTGGTGATGTTACTAGTACATTCGGTAATAGCGACGTTGCGCTGTTCCTGAATCCTGATACTGGTGGACTTGAACAGGTGTTTGAGCCTACTGATTCAGGTATGCCTGCTAGACACAGGTACACCAACAGAGAAGTGCTTGATCTCTATGATAAGCTCAAAGACGATTACGTTGCTCAGAAGCAGGAGGCCGCTAGTTCTAAGATCGTGTCTGCTGAGGATCTCAGATCTAGGATTACGGAGTTCGAAGATAGTGACTTCTTGGATCCTGAAAGTGTAGAGAACATCAAATCCAGTGGTAACATCATGGATGTTGGCAAGGGTGAGTTCGTGTTCGTTACTGATCCAGATAAACTCCAGAGTCAGTACAAAGAGGTTAGTAATAACTTTGTGAATATCGGTGAGGCTCTTAAGACTGCATGGGATGCTTCCAGAGAGAGCATAGGTGAATCTTATGATAGTCTTGATATTGACGCTCTTGCTAAGAACGCAGAGGATAAGTTCGTTGGTGCTTCCAAGACTATTCAGTCTATTGGTGCAGACATCAAGAACTCTGACATCCCTGCTGAGGTTAAGCAGAAAGCTACTGATATTTGGGATTGGATTACTAATCCTGAAAACACAGCTCAAGTGCAAGACTTACTCTCTGAGGCTAATGAGAACACTGTCGATGCCATTAAACTCGTGATGAGTAAGGCAGGTGATTACCTCAAGGAGAAGTTCAAAGCTCCTGAGTTGAACCTTGCTATGGATGCTTATAACGCTCTTCAGGGTGCTGAGGATAGCTTGTCCTTTATTGGACAGCATATCTTGAACAGAGTGCGTCATGGGTTCTATGGCCCCAATGGCAAATACTATCCGCCTCTGAGCCAGAGGGATGCTGATGTCATTGAGAGATTCATGGCTAATCCAGAGGGTGTAGGTCCTCTGTATGCCAATACCCTTGGCAATATCTATCGTAGATATGCTGTGGATGCTATTGGCTTATTCGAGAATTTGATGGATATTTCGTATAAGAACGTTACACCTGTTAAGGTGAGTAATGGTAAGAACGGCTTTGAAACGTTCTATACCACGGGAGCTATGTCTGGTTCTGTGTTTGGACAGGCTCTTGGCAATATCGTTATGTCGGAGCTTGCCAAGGAAGAAGGTATGCTCCTGAATTGGACTGCTACTAATCCGAAGGTTACTAAAGACCCTGTGATTGGCATTGGTTATAAGCGTGGTTATCCTGCTTGGGATAAGCGCTTTGAAGCCGCTGAGGGTGATGCTATCGCTCTTAGTAGGGTTACGTGTGAGTTCGCTACTTGGTACTTCAACAACATTCCGACCAAGTTCTCTAAGGCTACGGGTACGGATTGGGAAAGGGCTACGACTAATCCTATGCTGTTGCCTGTGATCGTTGCGACTACTGACTATTCTTGGCATGCAGGACGCAATGCCAATGGGTACTATGAAGCTCTTGAGCTTGTGAAGCAGAATAAACTTGATGCGGCTATGGATCGACTCAAGGCGTCTGCCCCGTACAAGCAGAGTGGTTTCGGTAGAAAGATGAAACTTGAACATGGTCTCAGGGCGTACTACAAGTATTGGCACGAGACTGAACACTAATAAGGATAAAGGATGTTCCCACAAAAATACTCAACGGCAGTCCCCGATATTGACTTCGGAGTGGGGACTCCTGCATCTACTGGGGAATGGCAGGGCGTTACGTCCTCGTATTCCCCCGCTAATTACTCCAAGCCTGAACATAGCATTGATATGTGGCAGGCTTTCAAATACTCGTGGCTGTATGACAGCATGAGTACCGCTCTGTACAATAGAGCAACTAAACCTAATCGTCTTGATCAGGCATACGTAGACAGTGGTGCTAACACCAAGTTCATGGAAGAGATGAAGACTACCTATGGTAATAAGCTCAACGAAGCCATGCTTGATGAGATCAAGAACACTAGATCCAAGGAAGACGAGGACCATACTAGAGCCACTATTCAACATAAGCTCATGGCTGAAAAGGCATGGCATGACCATCCAGTGATTGCTCTTGGTGCGCAGTTCGTAGCTCCTGAGAACGCCGCTCTGCTCGCTCTTGGTCCTGTAGGTGCCGCTATGAAGGGCACTAGTGCCGCTGTTAAGTTCGCCAAGTGGGTTGAGAAGGGTATGACGCCTGTAGCTAGGAAGGCTCTGTATGCCTCGTACTGGGGCGGTGCAGGTGCCGCTCAGGCTATCCCCGGAGTTGCTTGGAACTATGATAATCCGAATGCAATCCTCCTCTCCGCTAGCATCGGCGGTCTCCTTGGTGTTGGTATGTCTGCAGGTATGTCCGCTAGTAAGGTCTTTGCAGATGCTCCTAGACGCGCATACAAGGCCTCTACGGGGTCCACAACCCCTCTCAAGGGGGTACCTACTAGGAAGGCTTACGCAGGCACTCTATCGCTCTCTGATGACCTCAGAGTGGCATCTGATGGCGATAGGCTCGATGAACAGCTCCTCGGTGCTGCGCAGTTCGGACATGCAGCAGACAGCGGTTCTGCGGCGGCTATGCAGGATGCCCTGCAGGCTGAGTTGAGCATTAAGCTCAAGAAGTTTGAAGATCTCTGTATCGAGAAGGGTCTTGCTAATGATGGCTTCTTTGAGCATCTTAAGCAGGCTGTTGGTATGGAGTCTGCCAATACTAGAATTCCTCTTAGAGATAGAGAGCAGGCACAGGCTGAAGCTATTGCGTTCCTAGGCAATACCTATCACTATAATAGGGCTGTGAATGAGCGTAAGATGCACATTGAAGCTCTCACTGAGAAGATCAGCAATCTCAAGCAGGAGTTGAAGATCAATGAAACCACCGTAAATGATGGTAGTCCTGTATCCCTTCGTGATGAGTACAATCGTTTGCTTAATGCAAAGTACCAAGCCGAGATGGATGCCTATAATAAAGCTGTAGCCGATGCTAAGAACACTGGTGCAGATACCAGTAAGCTCGCTAAGCCTGAACCTCCTGTGAAGCACTCTCTCACGCTTGGTGCTGTCAAAGTCATGGAGAAGCCTAACATTGACTCTCTTAGTCCTACCGCTAGGAAATGGGTAGAGGCTTACAGAGAATCTGGGCTTGCTACTGAATTGGGTAATATGGTTAATCATCTCGGTAAGGATATCAGAGAAGTTGCCGTTGACGAAAACTACTTCCATACTAGGTTCTCTCTTGATAGAATTGATGAAGTAGCCAATGATCTCCGAGAAGAAGAGTACAACAGGGCTATGACTATGGTTGAAGCTCTTGAGCAGAGTAGGCCCAAGAGGTTGAAGTATATTCAGAATCAGGAAACTAAGCTCAAAAACAAGATCACAAGGCTCGAGCAGATCAGAGCTAATGTAGGTAGCAATCATCCTGTAGTTAAGACGATGGAAGCTGAGATTGAACAGCTCCGAAAGGACAACGAAGTCCTCTTCGCGGAATTCCAGAGACGAGATGAGTTCATTACTAATGTTCGGAACAAGTGGGCAGATTCGTCTAACGGTCATTGGATGCAACGAGGTTACAGACGTGTCTTCACCATGCTTGGTGAACAGATGGCTGATGACATCAAAGCTCTTACTAAAGAAGAAGTAGACGCTACTAAGATTGGTGCATTCCTGATGTCCAAGTACATCACTAAGATTGGTCATGACGATCTCAAGCAAGCTATTAGATCTACAGGTATTGAGAACGAACAGAGGCTCGCTGAGCTTATTCTCGAAGTTGGTGGTGATCTTGATATTCCAAAGGAAGCACTTGAGGCTTTGAATCTCAAATCTCTTGTTGCGCAAGCAACAGAACTTAAGTCAGTTAGTAATGCAAAGATCATTGGTGAAGCCAGTGCATTCAAACAGCGTTACATGTGGGATTACAGCACTCCGAGTAAGAGTACGGGCATTCCTCTAAAAGCTCTTCTCGGTGGTGACTTCATGAACACCGTGAATAGAAACATTCAGGAAGAGACTGGACGCATTGCTCTTAGTCATGTTCATATGAAGGACAATACGGGTGAGACGTTCTACCTCAACAATGGTTTGAATATCAGTAGAGCGCAGGACATCATCAGAGACAGGCTTAAGAATCAAGGGTATTCTGATCGTGCAGCAGAAGAAGTTGCTACTCAGACATTCGATGCTCTGTTGGGTAGAGCTACTGGTGAAACCCTCGGTCCAGTTATGCAGGTTCTTACGCAGGTTGCTATGGCTTCACAGCTCAAGAACTCTGGTATCTACCAGAGTGTTGAGGCTATTGCCAATACTGCTCATGAGTACGGTGTGCGTATGTGCGTAAAGCACATGATTCCCGCTTTGAAGATGGGTCTTGGTACGTCTAAGGTTACCAAACTGGATGGTAAGAAACTTGCCAATATCCTTGCTAAGATGGGTGCCATGGACTCTCGTATTCGTCCTGACGTTGCTGTGTTGCCTGATGACATGTCGGACGTCACTAAGAGCGCTGTTGGTAGAGGCATCATGAACTGTGCGCAGTATCAACGGTGGATTAACCTGCAGGCTCCTATTCAACAGTGGCAGACTAATATGTGTGCAGGTATTGTTGACGAGCTTTTGGAAGATGCTCTTAAGGCTAAGGACATCTCTAAACTTGGTGAACTAGCTGAGAGCTACTCCAAAGAGGAGTGGAAAGTCATGCTCGGTCAGTACGAAAAGCATGGTATGAACGTCAATGATTGGGACTATGAGATTGCTCATACGGTTCTTAAGAACAGCTTCTCCGCTATCAGTATGGTAGCTCTTAGGGCAAGACGAGGCGACAGACCTCGCTTCTTGAACACTGCTTGGGGTAAGGTGTGCTTTGCATATCAGTCCTTTGCATGGAAGGCAAACAATGCGCTTACCCGTAGATACGCGAATACTAGGGGTATCGGTAGTGCAGCAGGGCTTGTCGTTAGACAGCTCCCGTTGTCTGTCCTAGCCGCTATCAGTATTCAGGCTATGGATGGTAAGGATCCATTCAAGGACCCTGCTGCTCTTGTTGGTAAGGCAGTGAATGCTACGTCTGGGCTTGGTCTTATGACATATATTGGTTCCTTCGCTAGTCAGGACATTGGTGGTACGGCTCCTGCATTGGGCTTCTTGAATACTACTAAGAGAGACCTCATCAACACCGCTACTGGTGATCCTATTGGGTTGGCACAGCACTTCCCGCTAATCAGTGCGTTCTTACCGTTTAGGATTGGTATTGGCGCTATTAAAGGTATTTCAGAATAATCATGGGTACTGTATTCTCCGAATCTCCGAAGGTACAGTATTCTGTTCAGAGAGAACAATCTGACGGTTCCTTGAACCGTATCTCTGTCAGAGTACCGTACTTCAGTAAAGACGACATTCATGTGTACGTGGATGACGTTGAGATCAATTCTTCTGCTACTGAGCAGAGTACGTACACTTGGCGATGGGACGGTGATTACATCGCCATTACTCCGAACGTTGCTTCTGGTTCTGAAGTCCTCGTTCGTAGAATCACCCCGATTAACGAAGCCATCCATATCTTCGATGGTAGGTCTGAGTTTGATGACCAGAGTATGGATGAGAACTTCCAACAGCTCATCTACATTGCTCAGGAATACTCCGAAGGCTCGGGTATTAAAGACGTGTTCTCCGACATCAACATGCACGGATACAAGATCACGAATGTCGGATGGGCTACCGATGATGATGATGTTGTCACGTATGGTCAGTACAAGAATGATGCTGAAGGCGCTAAGGTAGCTAGAGACGAGGCTAAGGCTTATGCTAATGACGCTCTTGTCTACAAGACTGATGCTCGCTCCTCTGCAGGTACTGCAGTCTCTGCCGCTACTAGAGCAGAGGCTATGCGTGATGAGACTGATCTTAATCGCTCTAAGGTTGAAGCTCTTAAGGAAGACAACCAGAAGATTCATGACCAGACTCAGGCTATCAAGGATCAGGCTGTCAAGGATTTGACTGCTCTCGGTAAGAAGAATATTACCGACATGAACCAGATCAAGACTGAGACTGGGGGCATTCGCGATGAAGCTAAGAGCTACAGAGACGAGCTTAAAGAAGGCCTTGAGTTCCAACAGACGATTGCTCCTGAAGTAAAGATCGTTGCTGACAACATTGAGCATGTTCGTACCGATAGTCAGAACATCAATGACATCAATACTGTAGCCGCTGACCTTGAAGGTACTATCACGAGTTCTTTATTTGAAGACTACGGTGATCTCGGTAATTCTGGGGGTGGTGGTACTGTCATTACTGGTGGTAACATCAAGACTGTCAGTGACAACATTGAGCACGTCAGAACCAGTAGCACGAACATCACTGACATCAAGAAGGTAGCTACGGAGATTGATAGACTCCCTGAGACGATCCAGACTATGGAAGGTCTTAGAGATGAAGCTACTGCGTCTAAGAATCTTGCTAAGGATTGGGCTAACAAGACTGGTGCTACCGTTGACGGCTCTGAGTATTCTGCTAAGCACTACGCTAATGAGGCTAAGAAGAACGCTGATAAGACAGACTCTGACCTCACTGCGATTATCAGTGCTAAGACGCAGGCTATTAAAGATATCAATGCGTCTAAGACTTCCGCTGTTCAAGCCGTCACTGATAAGCGTGATGAACAGATGGTGCTCATCGAATCTGAGGGTGATACTCAGATTCAGAGAGTTAGAGACGAAGGTACTGCTCAGGCAGGTGCTGTAGAGATCAAGGGTACTCAAGAGATCAATAGAGTGCAGGCTGAGGGCGACACTCAGGTCGCGGCTGTACAGACTGAGACTACCAAGGTTGTTCAACAGGTTACTGCTGAAGGCACCAAACAGACTGGTCTTGTGAGGACTCAGGGTATCACTAGTGCTAATGCCGTGAAGACTCAGGAGACTGCTAGCATCAGAGCTCTGCAGACTGAGGGTCAGAAGTACGTAGACCTCGCTGAAGCTCAGGCTAACGAAGCTACCGCTAAGGCAGGTATCGCTACGGATAAGGCTAATGCCGCTAGTACGAGTGCTACGTCTGCTCAGAACAGTGCTACTAAGGCCACTCAACAGGCTACCTTGGCTACGACGAAAGCGCAGGAAGCCTCTGATGACGCTGATACAGCCGCACAGAAGGCTCAGGAAGCATCCACTAGTGCGGCTAATGCCTCTGCATCGGCTGAGGCCTCTGAAGCCTCTGCAACGCTTTCTAAGGCCTCTGAGACGGCATCCAAGACTAATGCGGACAATGCCGCTCTTAGTAAGGATGAGGCGACTAAGCAGGCAGAGAGAGCCAAGCAATACGCCGATCAGATAGCTTCTGGTCAGGTGCAGGCTGACTGGAGTGAGACTGTACCGACGTCTAAGGCATTCATTCTGAACAAGCCTACGCTCGGTGCCCTTGCATCTAAGGACAGCATTGCGTATAGTGAGATTACTGGTACGCCTCCTGCGCAAGATCTTAGCGGTCTTGCTACTAAGAATGAGCTTCAGACTGGTCTTGCCAGTAAGGCTAACACTAAGCATACTCATACTGTAGCTGAGATTACCAACCTGAATAGCACGCTCTCTGGGTACGTCACTACTGCTACTCTTACTGCTGAGCTTGCTAAGAAGGCTAATGCAAGTCATACTCATACGTCTGCACAGATCACTGATTTGACGACGAAGCTGGATGCTAAACTTGATGTTGCTACCTTCAATGGTTATATTGATTATGGAGATTTAGGTTCTTAACATGGCTATTAAAGAACGAAAACAAATTACGGGCACTGAAGCCCAAATCAAGGGCTATGCAGGGCACAATGGTGTCCTAGCGTATGCTACTAACACTAAGCATCTGCACGTTCTCAGTGGTACTGCAGGTACCACTACTGAGCTTGCTAACAGGACTGACATTCCTGACATCACTGGTAAGGCTGATACGACGTATGTGAATGCGGAGCTTGCCAAGAAGCAGACTAAGGGTGACTATGCTACGAATAGTGCCCTTACGTCTGGGCTTGCAGGTAAAGCTAACAAGGCCCACACGCATACGGTGTCTCAGATTACGGACATGCCTAAGGTCGTCCTTAGTGTGAACGATATTACACCTGATGGCTCTGGTAATGTCGTCATTCAGGCTGGTATTGAATTAGTGAGGTGGTAACGGTGTATATCGTGAAAGATAAGACGCTAGGCGACTGCGTTTTCGCGAACGGCTTTACTCGAAAATATTTTAAGACGATTACCGTCAGTGGCGAGCGCGAGTGGGAAAACCCCGCGATTTCAGAATTGGGAACGCTCGGGGGAAGTACGTTCGCCTGTGCCGCTACTGGAGACAGAGGTAATAACGGAATAAATGTGGCGTTTGATAATAACCAAAGTACATCATATTTCAACCGTTGCGGAAGCGGCGCAGATATAGACTATCTGACTATTACAATGTATAACCCTGTTGCAATTAGGGTTAGGTCGATAGAAATCGTTCCGGCTTACTACAGCTTAAACAAAGGCATCCTCCAATATTCCGACAACGGGAGCACGTGGACTGACATTAAAGCCGTTACAAAAGGGCAAAACGATGTTCCCGATGTTGGTTTGCACAAATATTGGAAGATCAGAGCTATAGAAGGAGTCTACAGTGGGGGTTTTAGAAACGTGCAGGTCTACGAAATCTACCTCCGAGGATTTGAGCCTTACACCTATCAAAAAGAGGTAGAGGCAACGGCGGACGACTATGCCCGTTACGAAGACCATTTAAACATTTTGCGAGGTGAAATAAAATGAGCGTGAAGAAAATTCACCTATTCCCGTCAGAGGAAAGCTACGTGGCCAATAGTGGTAGCGTTGAGGCTGATGACTTGGCTTTGGTACCTCTGAATTTGAGTTTTAACAGCTTGAGCGATAAGCCTAAAGCATATGTTACGGAAACGCACGTATCAGGTACGCAAGGCTATAGAGTTTGGAGCGATGGATTCATTGAACAGTGGGGAAAAATCTCCATATCTGGAGAGGATCGCGATACTACGCTTACATTCCAAAAGCCGTTTAAAAATACTAACTATAACATTCAAACTGCGGCGTGGAGAATCTCGGATAGACACGCTTGCGTGGTATCTAAAACTGCTACTTCTGTCACGCTCAGAGCGTGGAACAACGATAACGATTGGTATGCCTTTGGGTATTAGAAGGATGAACACGATGGCTTATAAAATTGGACAAATTTTCGAGGGTGAATATCCTCCTGAAGCCGCCGTATGGTGTAATACCAGAGGTGACTGCAGTATTCAACAGGTAGACGGTAAGTATCAGATCGTAGAGAACCCTCCAGTTTCCATTGGGGTTCTTGCAGAGAGCGTAAGATCAGAGAGAGACAGCAGGCTCGCAGAAACTGACTGGTACATGATGCCTGACTATCCTGCTGATCCTGAGACTCTTGAGGTCGTTAAGAACTACAGAAAGGCTCTTAGGGACATCACTCTTCAGAGTGGTTTCCCTAGAGACGTTGAGTGGCCCGTGATGCCCAAAGTGTTCTGTGAGGACACTGAAGGTACTCCGAGCATCGGACTGGCTAAAGTGGGGATCCTATAAGGTTCTCGATTAGATTACCTATAGTGCCACGAGAGGTGCACTCTAAATTACCTCTCAGAATGCTAGGCTTTTCAGTAGCTATAGCCTTAGAGCATTCTAGTTTAACCTAAGCTACTAAACTATTAACACTAGCTTTATGCTAGAAAGGAATATATTATGGCTGAATTTGCTTCTAAGGGTGTTGCGGGTGCAGGTCTTGGTACTGGTATCGCAGGTCTTGCTCTCGGTGTCCTCAACAGCTCTAATAACGGCAACGGTCTCCTTGGTGGCCTCTTCGGTGGAGGCAATCAGAACGTAGTGTCTGCTCTTCAGGCTGAGAACGGCATGCTCAAGGCTGAGAACTACTCCGATAAGAATGCCTAGGAAGTCTACGCACAGTCTCTCGCGGACAACCGTAGACTCCGTGATGAAGCCTTTGCTTACCTTAAGCCTCTTGCTGACGAGTCTGCGAACAACAGGGTTGAGCTTGCTAAACTTCAGGCAGAGCTTAAGTGTTGCTGTGAAAAGCAGGAACTCCGTGAGCAGATTGTCCTTGGTAAGGTTAATGAGCTTGCCCTGACGACTCAGGCGAAGTTCGGTTGCCTTGACCAGACCATTGCAGGCATGATGGGTACGATTGGTAAGATCACGGACACGATTGTTCCTATGAGTGCTATCTGCCCGACTCCGATGGCTAAGTACAATGCGTGGGTTGCTCCTACGAATACTCCTGCTACGGGCGCATAATAGTTTCCTATGAAAATCAGTTTGAGTAAAATCTCTCAGGTACTCCCTGAGTTCGTTGATACTCGACTGATGCCCAGTGCCCCCTCCACGATGAAGTGGCTTCTTGGAGGGAGTACGTTCCTTGTCCTGCATCAGGCAGATACCCTCATCGGTAAGTATCTGCCTATGCTGAAGCAGGTGGGTATCGTCGATGAGAACAACAAGGTAGACATCGAAGTTGCTAAGGGATTCATCAATAGCGCATTCGATAAGAGTGGTGCGGTGGAATACCTTGATTTTAAATTCGATAAGTCTGATGGCGAAGCTCTAATTAATATTATGGAGAAATACAATGACAATGCTGAATAAAGAATGGGAAGTTAATGTTCTTTCAATGGCTAAGCATAAGTTGCTTGAAAAGATGGAACATCTTAATAAGGAAGAGTTTCTTTCCGATATTGAGATTGATACCTATAAGGACTGTGTGAAAGCATTGTATTATATCATGAGCATTGAGAAAGCCATGCAGTAATAGGATTCTGAATAGTATATTCTAAATACATATAAAGGGGAGTATATCTCCCCTTCCTCTAATAATGCTAACTAATTCTAATAAGATTACTCTTAATAACGAAAATGGTTGTCTAATGGATTCTGATAGAAATTCATTGGGCACAGATAATATTGGCCCTAATTCCGATATGAGTAAAACGTATTTGAATAAAGTATTTAATACAGCTACGTTTACTGGCACTGGGTTTAATAATACAAAAGGGACTTTTATTTGTATTCCTACTCAAACGGTAGCTGATCCTAGTGCTGAAATGCACGTTCTTATCCATTTCTATTACGAAGGCAATTACACGGGATCTATTGGTGGATTCGGGCAGCCTGAGCATACTGTTGTTCTTAACGATATGTGTGGTGATGATCAATACGTAGAGACTACCGCTGTGAGCATCCAGTGTGGCGTAGACGATCAAGGCTATGCTGTGTATGCTTCTCCTATTGCGTGTACTAAGAGTAATGCTATTAGATTTAGAACTGTGAATACTGATGAAGCTAGCGCGCAGAGTACCAGAACTTTTAAGGTTTGTATCTCTGGATATGCTATGCTCAGTAATACGAATTTCGGATTGGGACAGCTGTTCCCAAAGGAGGGATAATGAATGTCCAAGTTTATTGGGACGGTAATAGTGGTGCTGTTGAGCATGGTTCTAAGCGCTCTGTGCTTACCGCTCGTCCTGTTGTTGGTGTTAGTTTTGACACCATTAGCTTCTCTGATGACGATCTGTTGGCTGAGAAGGTGCTTAACCATCAGGTGATTACGCTCTCTGAAGAAGAGAAGAGTACCCTGAGATCCTATGCAGGTGCATACACTGCTCCCAGTGCTATTGACAAGAGCATTGAGGAGGCTAAGGAGATCTGCACTGTCCTGACCACCTCTGAGACGCTCATAGAAGCGTCAGGAGCGCTTCATACCCTCTCTTGGTACGGGTGCATTACCGATGCCTCCAGAGGCGCTAGAAACGCCTCTAATGGCGTTTTTACGGCATGCAAGGATGCCACGGTAGACGTGACGGTTAGAATTGCCGTCTCTGAGGTGCCTACGGGGGTACAGAACGCGTTCACGGTGGTGTTGGTTAAGAATGATACGACGGAGCTTCAGCGCAAGGAGATCACGTTTGAAGCGAACGTACAGAGCATCCCTACGTTGGAACTGTACGCAGAGGGTGTACAGCTTAAGGCTAATGACACGCTGAGTGTGAAGCTCAAGGCGCCTGCCTCTGGTAGGGTGGTTCCGCTCAGGACTGCATTCATCATTGATGAACATGGACTTGAGATCGCCAAGAGCATCCACGATACGTGGTACAGCACTGTAGCCGCTAGGGAGTTCACTGAAGGTGTGAGTGCCGCTGTGACTACCGATGATAGTGACAGACCTGTTGTCAATGCAGGTACGTGGGATGCTACGATCAGGAGACTGTAATGAGTGCTAAGACTAGTAAACTTGAGAAGCTCCATGAGATGCTTGCTGATCTCTTTATCGAGGATATCAAGCTCTGTAGAGAAGAGGGTATTCCTATGGCGGCATCCGACAAGGGTGTGATTGTTTCGTTTCTTAAGAACAACAACATCACTGCTGATCCTGATCTCGAAGACATGCAGAGACTCGATGAGGAGTTCAAAAGGCAGGCAGAGATTGAGAGAGCCGCTAGAGCCAAGAGTATGCTTGAACAGAAGGGAGATGATCGCTTTGACGATCTGCTGAATTGATGGAAGAGCTGACCCTACAACGAATCAAGCTACTGAAAGAACGTGTTAATCGTTATAGTAATGATCCTACGAAGATTCCGCAAGATGAGAGACGAGAACTCTCGCTGATGTTCGCTGTAGCTTTCAAGGACTTCAAGGACTTCTGTGAGATCGGTATGCGATTCCTTGGCTTCGGTATTACCGAGATGCAGTTGAGCATCGCAGAGTACGTACAGAATGGTCCTAAGAAGCGAATGGTGCAGGCACAGCGAGGTGAAGCTAAGACGACCATCACAGCGCTGTACGCTGTGTGGAGATTGATCCAAGATCCTACTTGTCGTATCTTGATTGTCTCAGCAGGTGAAGATCAGTCCAATGACATCGCAGTGCTTATCATTCGATTGATCGAGCAGTGGTCTCTGATGTGTTGGCTTAGAGCAGATACCTCCAGAGGTGATAGATCCTCGTATGAGCATTATGACGTGAACAGGGATCTCAGACGAGTTGAGAAGTCCGCTAGCGTATCGAGTGTCGGTATTAAAGCTAACCTCCCCGGTCGAAGAGCTGACCTCATCATTGCTGACGACGTGGAGTCGATTACGAACTCCACTACACAGGTTATGCGTGATGACCTTCTGAACAGAACGAAGGAGTTCACAGCTATCTGTACGCATGGGCATATCTTGTACCTCGGTACTCCTCAGACTAGAGAGAGCGTGTACAAGACGCTCTTGAGTCGTGGCTTTGATATCCGTATATGGCCGGGGAGATATCCTGAGCCTGATCGACTGGATAGGTACCTGCCGGGTACACTGGCTCCTGAGATCGAAGAGGCTATCAGGAAAGATCCTTCACTGCAGAGTGGTGGTGGTCTTGACGGTACCAGAGGAAAGCCTACCGATACGGGCAGGTACACTGAAGAGGATCTTCAGGATAAAGAGCTTGACTACGGTCCTGAAGGCTTTGACCTGCAGTACATGCTCGATACTACGCTCTCTGATGAAGCTAGAACGAAGATCAAACTCAGCGATCTTATGATCGCCAATACGGGGTACATGGAAGCCCCTGAGACGTTCATGTACAGCGCAGAGCCTAGACTCCTCATCAAGGATCCTGAGATTGCTACACCTCCGATGCACGGCAATCGAATGTACTACACAGCTAGAGCATCGGAGAATTTCATTAAGTACGATCATAAAGTTATGGTCGTAGACCCTGCAGGTAATGGCGGTGATGAACTGGCTTACTGCTGTGGAGGTGCATGTAACTCTTACGTGCATATCTTTAGCGTAGGTGGGTTCATTGGCGGTACTACCGAAAAGAACATCAACGATATTATTGATCTGTGCTTGGAGTTCGACATTAAAGCGATTAAGGTTGAATCCAACATGGGGCATGGTACTGTTGAATCATTGTTCATTGCTGAACTCCAGAAGCGAAAGATCAACGACATTGGTGTTGAGGGGTTCTATAACACAATCCAAAAGGAGAAGCGTATCATTGATACCGTGTCTCCTGTAACTCGTAGACACAAGATGGTCTTCCATGAGAGAGCTATCAGAGACGATTGGAAGTGCTGTATCAGGTACACCCCCGAGAAGAGAACCATCGTGAGTTGTTTGTACCAGATGGCTAACATCACATACGATAGACAGTCATTGGCTAAGGATGACCGTGTAGACGCTCTGGCAGGCGTTGTACAACACCTCAGTGATTGTATCGCAAAGGATGACGATAAAGCGAATGAACTTAGAGAACAAGAACAAGCAATGGAGTTCTACAGAAATCCTATGGGATACAAGAACTACGGAGGTAAGAAATACAACGAATGGAACAACTTGCACAAGTACAGCAGGGTAACTCGGAAGCATCGTTGGTAGTGAAGGTCGCTATCCTTGAGGAGCGACTTAAGCAGACCAATCAGGATGTACATGAATTGAACGAGAAAGTGGATAGCACAGTTACTGAGATCAAAGCAATGGTCGAGAAGATCCAGAATAGACCGAACTCTGTACAGGAGTTCATCTCTGAGAACTGGAAGAGCATCCTCCTCGTAATCCTAGCAATCATGGGGGCTAACGCTACCGTCGTAGAGAGTATCTCCCGTGTAATGCTCGGTGGATAAACCTACGATAGGGAGTGCTACGCACACCTGTGCTAGGTGGATAAACAGGATACCCCGTAGAACGCGATTTAAGGCCTTCTACGGGGCTTATAGAGGGTAGGTAATGAAGTCTATCATCCAAGGGGTGTCGATCGCTGTAATCGCTTGTATTTGCGCTATAGCGGGGTATTGGCATATTCAGGCACTGAACGCTAGAATCGAAGGGCTTGAGAGAAGCCTCCAGAACGCTGTAGAAACGCTTGCAGACGTTCGAGGAGCCATCGCCGTACAGAACACGGCACTGAAGAACTGGAGAGCCTCTCAGGAGCGATTAGAGGCGTCTCAGAGGGATACAACGAATAGGATTGAGTATGTCCTCAAGAATAGTAAAGGTAACGCTAGGATTGTTGATCACAGCGTTATTAGCGAGCTGTGCAACGGTACAGGAAGAAAATACTGCACAGAAGACCTACGTCCCAGTCAGGACAGTGGTACCAGTTGTGCTAACGGCGCCATGCAAGGAACCAGTCCTAAAGGGTAACACGATAGGGGAACTCGTAAGACATATCGTTGATCTACGTGGGAGTATAGATGAATGTAGTAATCGTATGCTTACCATAGATCGTAGTATAGATGAGTACGATAGCGTACACAGTAAGTACAAGTAGGAGATACAGAGTGTAGTGTACAGGTGTTAGAGTATTACAGGGGATGGATGGGATGTGAATACTAAGTAACACCTAAATTTGGTATACTAACGCGAGAGGGTATCTCCCATTACACCAAGCGATTATCCCCCATATACCCCTAGTGCACTATTACCATCATCATGTTGAACATCATGTAGTTCACCTAGAGTACACCCTAGTACATCATCAGTACACTTAGTTGTTCATAGTAGAACACATAGAGTATCCTGTGTGGTATATACTAGGTATGACTAGAGAAGAGAGTGTACTAGTGGGGATATATCTCTTTTGTCTACATAGGTATCTCTTTTATCTAGTACTATACATAGTATACCATTAGTATACTAGTAGAGATCTATCTCTTTTATCCATGTATGTATCTCTTTTATCTAATAATATATCTACTGTATTACTAGAGTGTACTGATAGAGATCTATCTATTTTATTCATTAGTATATCTCTTTATGTATCTATATTACGTCCATCAGTATACTGTTATAGATCTATAGTAGTTCACCTATAGTGTATATTAGTACGTCCATCATTGTACTCTTAATAGTACATACTGTAGTACACCTATGTACTACTAAGAGTACTATACATTGTTCTACTATAGTTCTATATCTATCTATATATAAAGATATCCTGCTTGCGATGTATATCCTCATCGTTGTATCTCATGATTAAATCTCATCGTTACATCGCATGCTTCTATGGCATATCCTATGATGTATCGTCCAGCAGTACTTTGTTTACACTCTTGTTTTGCCCATCATTATCCTCCGCCGTGTGTTTCTCTTTATGGGCGTTCCCCTCCTTTCAGTCGGGTCG
>ERZ779812.37-NODE-37-length-54702-cov-2.43783_pt1 | contig 54702 bp, 46 predicted proteins | sample MGYA00511371_ERZ779812 | MGnify/ENA primary metagenome ERZ779812 (study PRJEB29588, sample SAMEA2159429) | human gut metagenome | biome: human gut; feature: human-associated habitat; material: faeces | place: Denmark | collected 2008/2010 ... | reverse complement strand
ATAATGAGTGCTACGGTAACACCTCGGGGCTCGGTGTTACCGGGATTGTGTTTGATGGTTACTGTTCACACCTGACAGTGTGACCAGCAGCGCTTGATGTACGAATATGAGTACACTTGCGGATTTTGCTTGATTTATTGGGGAGTGCGTATTATATTAAATATAATGACTATTCAGAACCACTGAGAACAAAAAAAGCTGATGCGTCATGCTTGCATGTAAGCAGCAGATTTTCTTGTTTTGGATAGTTACATTGTTATTGGATTTAATTTTAAAACACAACAGGGGAGCTGGTGTTTAGCCGGCTGAGAGTAGACTGGTAGTGTCTTGACCCATAACCTGATTTGGATAATGCCAACGTAGGATAATATCGCACGATTTTTAGGCGGATATACTCATTGGCGGTATATCCGCTTTTTGAATGTGTGGGTGATTATGAATAGTTGTAAAGAGATACAGATGAATAATTTTATAGAAAAGCTTAAGTCACGCAGTCCTTTGATTCACAACATCACAAATATGGTTACTATCAATGATGTGGCCAATATTGAGCTGGCATGTGGGGCCAGGCCTATTATGGCTATGGCACCGCAGGAGATGGATGAGGTCACGGGTATCTGCGATGGGCTGAACCTGAATATAGGCACTCCTTCTGAGGAGCGCTTTGAGGCGATGCGCATTGCTGCGAGGATGGCAGCGAAAAAGAATATTCCTATTGTGCTTGATCTGGTTGGTGTGGGCGTGAGCCGCTTCAGGATGGATTTTGTGATGAGCCTGCTTGACGAGGTGCATGTGGATGTGATTAAGGGCAATTTGTCTGAAGTCAAGGCTGTTATGGAGCATGGCAGGTGCGATGGTGGCGTGGAAGTGACCGATACGGCAGATGAGTCTGATGCAAAGGCGCTTGTGTGCAGGGCGGCCCTGAGATATGGCTGCATCTGTGTGATTACAGGTGAGACCGATTATGTGGCAGAATTATGTGATGAAGCTGATTGCTATGACAATAATGAAAGAAGTCTGATGAGTACTGATGCGATGAGTACCGGTGTGATGGATAATTGTGTAGTGAATGCTGTTGCGTCGGATGCTGACGGATACACGCATAATTACAGGGTAGGAAGCATCACAGGCGGCCATTCTATGATGAAGAGGGTGACAGGCACCGGATGTATGCTTTCAGGGCTCATTTGTGCGTTTGTTGCGGCTGATTGCGATGATAAATACGGTGCAGTCACAGCAGCACTTAGCTGCATGAAGAGTGCAGGCGCTCTTGCTGCCTCTGATATGGCAGAGCACGGCAGAGAGACAAACAGCTGTTATTTCATTAAGCCCGGAAATGCTGCATACCGGGACAGGCTGATTGATGCAGTATATCATATATGCGATGGTGATTATGAACTGATGTGAATATCGCTGTATGACAGACAATTGGTATGCAGGTCATGAGTCTTATATTTGGAAAACAACAGGATAAGAGGTAAAAGGTATATATGAACAAAACTGATTTAAAGCTCTACGCTATAACAGACAGGCAGTGGCTGCACGGAGCGAGGCTTTCTGAGCATGTGAAGCTTGCGATAGAGGGCGGTGCCACTATGATTCAGATCCGTGACAAGGATATTCTGAGTACGGATTCTGATGCAGGGCTTAAGGATGAGTATAGTGAGGCTCTTGAGATAAAGAGAATCTGTCATGAGCACAAGGTGCCGCTCATCATCAATGATAACGTGCAGTTTGCAATTGATATAGCTGCCGATGGAGTACATCTGGGACAGGATGACATGAATCCGGCGGAGGCCAGGAAGCTTCTTGGAACTGACAAGATAATAGGAGTCACGGCAAAGACCGTGGAGCAGGCAAAGAGGGCAGAAGCTGATGGCGCGGACTATCTGGGAAGTGGAGCCGTGTTTGGCTCTACCACAAAGCTCAATGCAAAGCCTATGACAAAGGAGCTTCTGCGTGAAATCACGGCGGCTGTCGATATACCGGTTGTTGCAATCGGAGGCATAAATGCAGACAATGCGGTCACGCTAAAGGGCACAGGGATTGCAGGAATCGCAGTGGTAGGAGCGATATTTGCAAGCGCAGATATAAAGGCTGCAGCCAAGGAACTCGCAGAAATATGCGATAAAATTCTGTAATCACAGTATGACATACTGCTATAACTACAGTAATTAAACAATATTTTGAAGATACTGAACAGTTACGAGAAATCACAACATTCAGTAGAAAGGAGCGTAAATATGCATACAGCACTTACAATTGCGGGAAGCGATTCAAGCGGTGGTGCAGGAGTGCAGGCCGATTTAAAGACCATGCTTGCAAACGGTGTGTTTGGCGAGAGCGTAATCACGGCACTCACGGCACAAAACACCATGGGAGTTGATGCGGTGATGAATGTACCGGCTGATTTTATTGAGGCACAGATGAAGGCTGTTTTTATGGATATTTTTCCGGATGCGGTGAAAATCGGTATGACATCATCGGTAGATACAATTGAGGCGATTGCCGCAGGTCTTGTAAAATATAAGGCAAAAAACATAGTTCTGGACCCGGTGATGGTCGCTACAAGCGGAAGCAGGCTGCTTGAAGAAAATGCCGCAAACACTCTGATGGATAAGCTTTTTCCACTGGCTGACATCATCACGCCAAATATCCCTGAGCTTGAGGTGATATCAGGCAGACAGATTGAAAGCACAGATGACATCATAGAGGCATCAAAGGCTGTTTATGATAAATACGGCTGTCCGGTTTTAAGCAAGGGAGGTCATTTCACAGACACAGCATGTGTGTGTGACTATTTGTGGGATGGAAAGCAAATCATCACATTTGAGACCAAAAGAGTGGATAATCCAAACTCACACGGCACAGGCTGCACGCTTTCATCAGCGATAGCCAGCGGCCTGGCAAAGGGACAGCCGCTCGAGCAGGCTGTGGATAACGGCAAGCGATATGTCACGGCATGTTTAAAAGCCATGCTTGATCTGGGGCACGGCAGCGGTCCTATGAATCATGGAGCGTTAATCTTGAAATAATTACTAATTAATAATACAAATAACAATAAGAACAGGAGAGTACAATGAGTAATTACACAACACAGATGGATGCCGCAAGAAAAGGCATCGTAACACCTGAAATTGAAAAGGTAGCAAAGAAAGAGAAGATGGATGTAGACAAGCTGATAGAGCTTGTTGCAAGCGGAAAGGTAGCTATTCCTGCTAACAAGCATCACAAGTCACTTGATGCAGAGGGTGTTGGAAGCATGCTTCGCACAAAAATCAATGTAAACCTCGGTGTGTCAAGAGACTGCAAAGACTATGATGTGGAGATGCAGAAGGTCATGAGTGCTGTAAAGCTTGGAGCAGAGGCTATCATGGATCTTTCAAGCCATGGCAATACACAGCCATTCAGACAGAAGCTTACAAGCGAATGTCCTGCAATGATAGGAACAGTGCCTGTTTATGACAGTGTTATCCACTATCAGCGTGATCTTGCAACACTTACAGCACAGGATTTTGTCGATGTAGTCAGACTCCATGCAGAGGATGGAGTGGACTTTGTCACACTTCACTGTGGAATCACAAGAAAAACGATAGACCAGATTAAAAAGCACAAGCGTAAGATGAATATCGTAAGCCGTGGAGGCAGCCTTGTATTTGCATGGATGTGCATGACAGGAGAGGAAAATCCTTTCTACGAGCACTATGATGAGATACTTGAAATCTGTGAGGAGCACGATGTGACAATCTCGCTTGGAGATGCCTGCAGACCGGGATGCCTGGCAGATGCAACAGATGTATGCCAGATAGAGGAGCTTGTAAGACTTGGAGAGCTCACAAAGCGTGCATGGGATCACAACGTACAGGTCATGGTAGAGGGACCGGGACATGTGCCGCTTGATCAGGTAGCAGCAAACATGAAGGTACAGCAGTCAATCTGTATGGGAGCACCATTTTATGTACTTGGACCTCTCGTAACAGATATCGCACCGGGCTATGACCACATCACAGCAGCAATCGGTGGAGCAGTGGCAGCAATGAACGGCGCAGCTTTCCTTTGTTACGTGACACCTGCGGAGCATCTTGCTCTTCCAAATGTGGAGGATACAAAGCAGGGAATTATTGCGTCAAAGATTGCGGCTCATGCAGCTGATATTGCGAAGGGAATACCGGGAGCCAGAGATATAGATGATAAGATGGCAGATGCCAGGCGTGTGCTCGACTGGGATGCACAGTTTGCATGTGCGCTTGATCCGGAGACAGCTAAGGCTATCAGGGATGACCGTCTGCCTGAGGATGACCACAGCGAGGCATGCAGTATGTGCGGTAAGTTCTGTGCTGTGCGAAGCATGAACAAGGCACTTGCAGGAGAGTATATTGATATACTATAACTTTTTAGTACAGAAACGACTCGCAACTGTGAAGGTACTGAACAGTTACGGTATACTTTAAGGTGAGGTAGTAATGGAAAGTAAAAAGAACACTAAAAAAAGAACTCTTTCAATCAGAAAGATTGCCATGGCAGGAGTGCTTGTGGCAGTTGCTGTAGCAGGAAGCTTAATAAGCTTCCCTGTTGCCGGCAGCAAATGTGCACCTGTACAGCACATGGTAAATATATGCGCAGCAGTATTTTTAGGACCTGCATGGGGTGTCGGTGTGGCATTTTGTGCGAGTATTATCAGAAACCTGACAGGACTTGGAAGTCTCATGGCATTCCCGGGAAGCATGGTAGGCGCTCTGTGCTGTGGACTGATGTACAGATTCAGCAAAAAAATCATACCGACATGTATTGCAGAGGCGCTTGGCACAGGCATACTCGGAGGCCTGGCAGCGTATCCTCTTGCAAAATACGTGATGCTTATTCAGCCGGAAGGCATGTTTATATACATAGTGCCATTCCTTATCTCTACAGTGGCCGGAAGCATAGTGGCAGCAATTGTCATGCTGATTTTAAAGAAAAATGGCGCACTGACAGTATTTAAGGAAAATCTTGAGTAATATCCAGAGCTATGGCTTTATAAGAAGCTTCATAAGCTCATCCTGACAGATAGACCTAGAGTAGTGATAGCCCTGAAAGCAGGTGACGTCGAACTGCCTGAGATAGCTCTCAAGGCTATCATTTTCTATGCCTTCAATACATATCTTTAAGTCTGCGGCATTGGCAAAATTAATCATTCCGATTACAAGTGCCTGCTTCTTTTTCTCCTCGAGAATGTCTTTAACAAAGAACATATCTATCTTGACACCCTCTACAGGAAGCTCAAGCATCATCTGAGATGAAGAGCTTCCTGTGCCATAGTCATCCATAGTGATGTGGATTCCGGCTTCCCTGAATGCAGTGACAGTTTTCTTTATCATAGATATAGGCAGATCTCTGCATCGCTCTGTAATCTCTATCCACAGCTGTGAAGCTGGAAAATCATACTCTTTAAGAATTGCCAGAGTATCTTCCACAAAACATTCCTTTTCAAGCTGCTCTGAGGATGCATTTACATTGATGAAAAAGCCCGGTTTTATCTTTGCAAATTCACTGGCTGCGCTTATTGCAGTTCTCATGATATAATTTCCGAGCTCATACATAGCAGGGGTATCCTCAAGCCAGTCGATAAACAGTCCGGGTGGCACCGTGCCAAAAGGCTCCTTTTTCCAGCGCACCAGAGCCTCAGCACCCATTATTTCACCATTGCAAGCCTTTACAATGGGCTGAAACTCTACAAAAAAGCCATCACAGCTATTGATAACCGACTGATGAATGATTTTCATGATATCTATATGCGAGCTGCCATTGAACCTGACCATATCATTGAAAAATAACAAATCAGGGCTGTGAAGCTCCTTCGCGCGGTCTAGAGTGTACTCCACCTTGCTGATGACAGTTGAGGTATCACCATCATAATCCTTGAGAATCAGACACGCAGCATATATATCAAACTCAAATTTAAAGCATTTAAAGAAATACATGGACTTTATTGTATCGGCAATTTTCTGATAGAAGGCCTCGGCCAAGGCACGGTCTGCTTCCTTTACCACAAATACAAACTTGCAATTATTCATATAGTAGGTAGCGGTGCTGCCATCCATCATGTAGATGAACTTGAGCGCAAGCTCACGCTGGATTGCAGTGTTGAAATTGGAACCATACAGTATATTGAACTCATCTATATGACCTATCTCCACCTCGATTATGGTTACAGACCTGTTTTCCATGATATAGCCGTTGATGTCTCTTTCAAACTTTGACTGACCATAAAGATATGTATATGGGTCGATATCCGGAAGGGTATTTTCGTTTCTGAGCACGAGGACATGGTAGCGGTGTCCGTCATCACCGGTAAAAATATCAGAATAAAATCCCATCATATATTCTTTGGTATGCTTTCCCATGCGGACATAAAATATATCATCCGGTTTTTCACCATTTAAGCGATAGCGGATTTCCTGCTTATATTCCGGCAGGTCAACGTCGTTGACACAAGAGCTCAGCTGTTCAAAGAAGCAGGTATGCTCGCCGGCTTCAAAGCCGAAAAAATCAGCTGTCTTATCCGGTACGTATGATAAGTCATTATCCAGGTCGGTGATGATAGGATATATCCCGTCTGATAATTCTGAAATTTTATCAATAAATTCCTTGTATATCGTGTGTTCTATCATAAATTAAAACTCCATATGTGTATAATGCACAAAATTCTTTTATTATTATAGCATATGTACACATTATATACAATAAGTTAGTTGGGCTCTGAAAATGAAATTTAGGTATGAAGCATTAATATAAATTAATGATTTTAGTGTGTCATTTATATATTTGAAGGTATACTGATGACTGAAATATACCATCAGCTGCTTCAAATGCAACGTCACCATCATATTTGCCGGCAACAGAGCGGATGGATGACAGACCTATACCATAGTCGTCCCTCTTAGAAGAACGGTATTTTCCGTTTTGGATGGTAACATGTCCGTCAAAGCTGTTGTCCATAGTAATAATAAGTGTCTTATAGTGTACGTGGGCATGCAGTCGGATAAAGTGCGATGATTTCTCGTTCAAAGAATCAGAAGTATCCATGCGTCTGCAGGCTTCTATAGCGTTTTCTATCAGATTTCCAAATACCAGGCACAGGTCATTGTCCAAGGCCGCATCATCGGTTTCCGGAACAATAAGCTTTGTCTCAAGAGCGATATTTTCATTTCTGCATATGGCACTATAGTATGACAGAATGGAATTGACTACCCTGTTTTCGCAATAGCTTGCAGGCGCAGATGGTATGCTGTGGATCAGGGCATCCAGGTATTCATTCAGCTGTTTATTTTCAGTGTTTGCGAGGCCTTTTATTGCAACCAGCTGGTGACGCAGATCGTGACGCTGCTTCTTAAAAAGCTGTTCGTTTGTTGTGATGAGCGAATTATATTTCTTCTGCTCCAACAGGGAATGCTCAAGGAGATTCATATCGAATATGAGTCTTTCATTCTCACGTTTTATCATGAGCATATCGCTTATATTAAGCCCCATTATAATTCCCATGATTATAATGAAAAGCAGAGTTCCAATCTGGTACAGTAATGACAATGAGGCCACAAATTTTAAATGATAATTGATTATCTCAGCACATGAAGCAAGTGCCAGTATGAATACCGGAACCATCAGCCGTTTTGCCCTGCTGTTTTGGCTACGAACAGCCTCAAGGATGATGTATGCAGTCAGGAAGCAAAGTATGAGAGGCAGAATGACATGGAACACGTACATGCTCTGGGATAGTGCAACCGTACCGCTAAGCTGTAAGACACAAGCGACAAGGTCAAGCACGGTGAGGAGCTTCGCGATAGCTATAATTGGCTTGTCATTCTTAAAACCAACTGCAAGCCTGCAGAAATACAGCAGCGGAATCATCTGCGAGAAAAGCCCTATAAAAGCACACAGATACAGCAGTGTAGGGTTTTTGACTATGACACCTGTGTAGTTGCACTCGCCGATAGACCACATGCCGGCCATGAGTGAGAAGAATCCAAAATGAAATATCATCTTGCAAACCTCTTTATCGTAGTATAAAAGCATTAGTGAGATAAATATAAACAAAACACCTGCGGCAAGCTCAAGCAGTGCTATAAAGAATGACCATTTATTCAGCTTTAACAGAGTGAAAAATAAGGATTTGTATGCTCCGTAGATAGGAGAATATACCGTAAGCGAGCTTCTGGTAACAGGAGACAGATACTCTATGCGAAGCTCTGTATCACCTGAATGACCGTCAGTGCCTATCAGGTACCCCTCGGTTGCGGGATCCTTCATATAGGATGGATAGTTTTCGGCCCTGCCAAACTCATATATGAGGTCATCGTCCAGATAGACCTTCGCAGGGGAATAGACAGTTTTTATGTAGATTGGATCATCCTTGTTCAGGTTGATATGTGTGGTGACGGTGACATGTGTGCGCGGCGAAAGGTGCTTAAAGGTATGTGGAAATGTGATTTCTTCTTTATCTGAATCCGAGCCTTCCACTACGGCATATGCAGAGCTTACGATAGTGGCTTCAGGATAGCTCGCCTGGCTCATAATCATGTTTTTTGAGGAAAGAAGCAGTATGCAAATCAGTGTAAGCAGTATAATTGTCAGATAGGGAATATTTCGTATAGCGCTAATTTTTTTCATAATCCGGGCTCCTTGCAGTGTATTACTTTTGACAGTCTAGCTCATATCAAATCAATAGGAAAGTGCCTTATTTAAGCCCTCTGGTGTGATCAAAGTAGTATCTCTCCAGAGCCTTTTTGGCTTTGCCGGAGAGCTCTCTCTTGATAGGGATATTTGTGTCATCGGCCATCACGAAGCATTTGAGTGAAGTATCAATGCGTGTGACATACGACAGGTTTACCGCGTAGCTTTTGTGCGGCAGAAAAAACAGCTCAGCGGGCAGCTGATCTGAAAGATCTGAAAGCTTCTCATAGCAGCTGATTTCCTCATTTTCTTTTAAATGTATGAAAATCTGCCTGGCTCTCTGCTCTATGTACATGATATCAGAAAGGGCAAGCCTCTCCATACTCTTGTTTCTCTTCACATAAAGAGACGGGGCATCTGATTTCTTCAGCATGGCAAGGTGAAGAATGTTACTTAGCTCAGCTGCAGAAACCGGCTTTTCGATATATCCGATGGCAGACAGCCTGTAGCTTTCCAAGGCATGCTCCGTGCTTGTCGTGATGAAAGCAACCGGGATATCGGCATCTGTCTCGCGGATTATGGAGACTGCCTCTATGCCGGTCATGGAATCTTTCATGTATATATCCATGAGCAGCAGGTCATACTTTCCGTACTCATATGAGGCAAGAAAAGAATCTGCATCCGTAAAGACAGTGTATGTATTTTGGATATCGCTGTGGTTGAGAATATCACAAAGCAGCACGGTCTCTGCAGCTTCGTCCTCGCATACAGCTATATTAAGTGTTTGTGGCATGTTTATTCCTCTGTAGAATGTGAATGATTATAAATAATCATAATATAATATGAAATAAATATCAAATAAATATCAAATAAATATTGCTATTAAATATCCGAAATGCTAATATAATTATCAGCAGTTTATTAATTATTTTAAGGAGGTTTCAGTTATGAAATACTGTACAAATTGTGGCAGGCAGTTAGCTGATGATGAGGTATGCACATGTCGTCAGCAGGCACAGCCACAGGCACCAAATCAGACACAGGACAACAATGCACAGGCAGATAATGCAGCACAGCAGGGACAGTTTAACGGACAGCCGCAGGGCAGCGCACAGGCACAGTTCAACGGACAGCCACAGGGCAGTGCACAGGGACAGTTCAACGGACAGTCACAGGGACAGTTTAATGGACAACCACAGGGCAGCGCACAGTCGCAGGCGTTTGATAACTTCACACAGCAGGTGAGTGCAGCAGGACAGCAGCTGCAGAATGACAAGAATGTGGCATCTATCATTACATTCTACAAGGGTCTTGTTAAGAAGCCGGCACAGGCTGCAGCAGACTTTGTAAAGAATGCAAATATGGCATCAGGCTTTATATTTATTGGCTTATTTGCCATAGTAGAGGTAGTGCTGTCTGTAGTATATCTGTTATCAAGCGTAATTGGCAGCATAGGCGGTTTTGGATTCTCATTTTACCCGGCGAGCTTCTTTGAGGGAATCTTCTCAGGAATTGTAGGAGAGGTGGTGAGAGTACTCATCCTGGCAGCAGTCATTCTGGTTGTATTAAACGCAGTGCAGAAGGATAAAAAGGTGACATTTGCACAGACACTTTCAGCAGCATGTCTGTATGATGCAGTATACCTTCCGATTATCCTTGTTGCAGCAATCATCGACATAATCCCATTCCAGTTCTTTGGCAATGTGAGCAGCTGGCTGCATACATTTGCGGGTGTAGTAGGATATGTAAGCATATTCTTTGGAGTAAGGGCAATAGAAGAGGATGACAACAAGCTTCCACTCGTGTGTGGACTGGCATTCCTTGCAACAGCCATTGGTTCAACAATTGTAAATGCTATTTTCTAATTTAATATATCTGAAAAGCCGGATCCTGTGAGATTTTCTTGCAGGATCTTTTTTTATTTCTGGCTTTGAATAGCTATCATATATCTTACGATTTGTCAAGTACGAGTTTTGACACTTTTTGTGTAAATTGTCGTTGTTATTGCCATGCGCGGAATTGATGTATAATGATAATTAGATTAATTTGTTTAGTTAAAAACTAGCTGAATATATGAGTCAATGATAATATGAATTCTATAATAAGCAGGTTTATAAAACTCGGGAAGAGAGGCACCTATGACGCATAAAATCAAGGTACAGATGTTTGGCAATTTCAGAATGGACTATAACGGAGCACCATTTGTGGCGGAAAAAATGCATAAGGAAAGCCAGTTCAACCGCATGATGCAGGCTTTGATACACTATTCTGACTGCGGAATAGCAAAGGATAAGCTCGAGGAAATAGTAATCGGTGAGCGTGATATAGATGCACCTCACACGGCACTAAGAGTTATTGTATACAAGACAAAGCAAAAGCTCGCACAGCTCGGACTGCCGGGAAAGAACCTCATATATTTGGAGGGAGGCATATATTACTGGACTCCGGATATAGAGATAGAAGAGGATGCAGCAGAGTTTGAGAAGCTCTATAACGAGGCCTGTGCACTGGAAAAGCAGATGCCACAGGAACCGGAGAGTGCAGAGACAGTGTGTGATGAGCGGATAAAGGAAATAGAAGACAATATGCTTGAGCTGTACGTAAAAGCACTATATCTGTACAAGGGAGAGTTTTTGGCGGCATATACAGGCGAGACGTGGATAGCACAGGAGGCCAGACGCTATCACACCATGTTTGAGAAAATCATAAATGAAGCTGCGTACATACTGCGAAAGAGAAAACAATTCAAGGGACTGGAGAAGATCGGAGTATATGCGGCAAAGGTCGACCCGTTCAATGAGTGGGAGGAGCTCATCATGGAGGCGATGGTAGAGACCAGGCGCTATGATGAGGCGGAAGAGTTATACACGGATGTCGTGGACTATTATCTCAGGGAGTGTGGTATTTATCCATCTTCAAGACTCTTGGAAATCCTTGAGAAATACAGTAATCAGATGAATCATGCACATGAGATACTGGAAAACATCCAGGAGGGCATGAACGAGCAGGAGGAAACGGAAAGAGGCGGATATTTCTGCAGCTATCCGGTATTCAAGGGAATATACCAGGCGTCCATCCGTATTATGAAGCGCACAAGGGTACCTGTATATCTCATGCTCTGTACTCTGGAGGACGAGGAAGGCAGACAGGTACAGGGCGAGACAAAGATGAACAAGTATTCAAGGCAGCTCAAGAAGTGCGTCGGTGAATCAATCCGCTACAGTGACATATATACCTCGTATGGAAAGGTGCAGTTTCTTATCATGCTAATCGGATTAAAGCGTGAGGACTGCGAGATAGTGAAAAAGAGAATCAACCGCCAGTTCGCAAAGAAAAATCCGAGAGCCGCAGAGAAATGTCATGTGAACAGTATAGTTTGTGAGTTGTAAAGGGAATAGTACAAATTAGTTGGAAAAGCTGCAAGGTGCTGTTACATAATTAGAGGAAGATTTAATTTGATTATTTTATATATTATGGAGAAAATGTTATGAATGGTAAAGACAAGATATCAGTAATTATTCCATGCTACAATGTGCAAAAATATATTATGAGATGCTTCGATTCAATTTACAGCCAGACATATGGCTTTGAAAATCTCGAAGTGATACTCATAGATGATTTATCAACAGACAATACATGGTCTATATTAGAATCCTTACAAAGACAATACCCGGAGAATGTTATATCTCTTAAAATACAGAAAAAAGGAAAGTGTGGCGGTGCACGTAATCTGGGAATGGATATCTGCACCGGCAAATATATCACATTTGTGGATGCGGACGATTATGTGCATCCGGATATGCTCAGGGTGCTGTATGATAGAATGACAGAGGACGATTATGATGTGGCACAGTGTGGTGTATCGTGCTTTAAAGCAGATAAGCCAAATGTATTAGAAGTAAATGATTTTGAAATTCAAAGGCTTGATTTGGATAATGTTGATAATAGGAAAAATCTCATTATAGGTCTGACCGGATTTACTAATGTAACAGCATGGGCAAAGCTATACTCGACCAAATTTATAATAGAACATAATCTAAGATTTATAGAAGATGTATATTATGAGGATACACATTTTTCTATGCTTTGTGTGTTACTTGCAAAGAAATATTGTAAGGTGCAATCGACATTATACTATTACTTTGAGAATACAGAGGGCATTATACGTTCTGAAATTAGCAATGCAAAGATCCGGGATGCTAAGATTATTATGGATCATATAAGGCAGGCTATTCAAAGTAGAAAAGCAGAACTGGGAAATGTAATTGAGCAGTGTTATTGTGAAATCCAGACATTTTTGTTATGGCACCAATATATTGAGCCATATAGTAGAATAGAAACCTTTATGAATAGGGAACTGGATATTTGCAAAGAAGAGTTTTTAAAGAGTGAACCGGATATATTTAATAATCCATATGTGAAGTTTTTTTCAGATGATGTGGTATTGAAAAGAATGTCAAAGCTGAGAGTAACTGCGAAAAAAATATATCATTATGCTGCAACCCTGTTGATGCTGCATACAAATAATGAAATTGACAGAGCCTACTATTTCACAATACTGAGAACCCCATGGGGAGAGCAAATGGAGGATGGCTTATTGTGTAATTCTATGGGCAGAATTGTGGATAGAACAGGTATGCTGGAGAAGCTGCTAAAAAAAGTTACTCAAAACAATATACGACTCGTATTCTATGGCGGAGAGAACAGCTCAATAAGGAATGCAATGAGGCTATTAAACAGAAATTTCGATAGCTGTGAATGGCATGAGCATTTAAAGGAGAATGAGATTATCTGTGATGATAATACTGTCTATATAGTCTCAGCAGAAGCGGACGATGGCAATGGACTGGAAATACTGGCAAATGCCGGATTAGAAAATGGTGAGAATTATTTTATAACACAGAGGTTTTTACATTATACAGAGGGTGGGTTTGCCCTATGATTTTTATTACTGATGAATTAGGTAAGTTTGAGAAAAATATAATAGAGCTGGCAGAAAATGTGGGATTTAAAGAATGCAAAACAATAGAAGCCATAGATTTGTTTTGTGGCATATCTGAAAGAAACGATGTGCTTAAGGAAAAAGACAGGTATTATGCATTCATAGATATCCCTCAATATTGGAGTGTTCGTGCAGATGGTCTAAATGGTGCTATATATGATAATAAAACCAAAAAGGCAAACATCTATTTTAAGAATCCGATAGAGAAAAGAATGGTCAGCAGAGTCGAGTGGATTGACAGGAATAATACAGTATATAAAGTAGATTATTACAACAAATACGGATATATGTATTGTTCGGAGAATGTGAGTGGCGGCAATGTTACAGTCAGGGAATTCTATGATAGAAATGGTGACATTAAAGTATTAGAACAGACAGGTCCAAAGACATATACCACGTTTGGCACCCGCATTAGTCCGAAGAGCTATAGAGGCTTTGCTGATTATTTGGAAGCTTATCTTAAATATAATAAAATTTATGATGAAAATATATGGCTGACAAGTGATGAGATATTAAATAAATTTGCCTGGGATTATGGAAATTTTAAAATATCATACCTGCCACAAAATAGATTAAACTCAGATTTGACAGTAATAACTCAGACTAACACAGCGTTTCGAATACTGTGCAGTGAAGAGCAGCAGGTCAATTGGTATAAAGAAAATTCAAATTATAAATGCGACAGATTATATTCATATCTTGAGAATAATAAATCAAAATTTGGGAGAAAAGAAGCATTTATTATTACAGAATCGGATCAGCTTGAGTATATTGAACAGCTTATAAATGACTTTCCGGAAATAACTTTTCATATAGCTGCCAGTACCATTATGTCAGATAAATTAACGAGACTGGATATAAATAATAATGTTGAGTTATATCCATGTATTACGGAACAAAAGAGAAAAGAACTGTTTGAAAGATGCGATATTTATTTGGATATTAATCATTACAGAGAGCTATACAATGCAGTAAACGAGGCAATGGTTAATAATATGATAATACTAGCGTTTGACAATACAGCGCATTCAAAAGAATTATATCCAATGGGAAATATTTTTGAAAGCAGCAACTATGTGAAGATGAAAGAAACTCTAAAAAATATAATAACTAGTCAGACGATATTCAATGAATATATAGACAGGCAAAAGAAGCAATTAAAACAATTAGCTGCAAAAGTAGTTATGGGTGATACAGATGAGAGTATTTGATTTTACATTACTTAGTGGATATGAATTTTCCGGAGTCGATGTTGCTCAGGGATTTAGAGCAAGATTGTTTGCAAAAAACAATGTAAACGCTAAATTTATTTTTACAGAGCTGCCGACAATTAGGGATATGGAACTGTATGGTTCGCAAAAAATAAAACGTGGTCAGATTATGTCTGCACATCTTTTTATGACCGGAAGATTAGATATGAGTTTGTCTGTGAAAAAAGAAGCTCTTTTAGAAAATGAAAAAGAAAACTATGAGTATGACAATATAGATGAGGATGGAAAGGTGATTCGTCTATATAATTCCGGTGAAAAATCAGTTGAAATATTATGCGATGAAGATGGATTTGTTATAAATGAAAGTCTCTTTAAAAACGGAAAAAAGTATTTAGAAAATTATTATACAGACAGTTTGTCATATACAGAGCTGTATAATTGGGATAATGATTCGAGCGATGGCTTAAATCTAGGAAGGAGAATTTTTTGGAACAAACAAGGACAGATGGTTTATGAACAATGTATCTATAAAGATAATGTTGAATATCTGTTTAAAAATGGTGAAGTTATAGACAATGTAGCGTTTGTAGAAAGATTTATAAAGGAACTTAATCTTTGTGAGAATGATATATGTATAATGGATAGAGCGGGATATCTTGATTATATACAGCCTCTTTTTGAAAATAAAGGCAAATCAAAGCTGATAGCTGTATTACATTCAGATCATTTTTACAAAATATATGAGGATGAAAGCTCATTATACATGAACTATGAGTATTATTATTGGTTCAAATATTCAGAGGCAATAGATTATTTTGTTGTTGGTACGGATGAACATAAAAGAAGTCTGGAAGCATTTTTAAAAGAGTATGATTGTTTTGTTCCGCATATTGCAGCTATTCCACCGGGCGCCATACCAGAAGGCAAACTTAAAAGTAAAAATAATCGTTGGCAAGGCAGTATAATATCTGCTTCAAGACTTAGTCCAAGGAAAGGTATTGATATTCTTATTAAAAGTGTGATAAAAGCTCATGAGATAAATCAGACAATTAATCTGGATATATACGGAAGTGGCAATGATGAGTATACTTCATATTTACAAAATATAGTTAAAGATGCTGGTGCTGATGATTATATTCACTTTAAAGGGCGCTGTAATCTTGAAAAGATTTATCCACACTATGAATTGTTTGCATCCTTTTCTTTGTGGGAAACATTTGGACTTTCACTCATGGAGGCTGTTGGAGACGGACTAGCCATGGTTGGACTGGATGTAAGATATGGGAACAGGCTTTTTATACATCCGGATGAAAATGGCTATCTGGTGGATTTTGATATTGAAACAGACTATCAAAATAAAGATAAGCTCTGTGAAAGAACTGCAGCAGCAATAGTTAAAATATTTGAGGATGATGACAGATTGAAGAAATTCCATGAAAATTCTTATATGATTGCTGAAGAATATAAGGAGCATGTAATAGAATCAAAATGGATGCAGCTTATAAAAAATATACCATAGCTCAATCCGTCAAACTTAATTTTATAGAGAAATGCAGTAACATGAAGGTAAAACATCCTAAGGATTATTGGCTTGAGTATGAGAGAAAAATGTTGGAAAACATCAATGAAACAACAGGCTTGTAGACAGGAGTATCAATGAAAACACACATTACTACATTAAACAACATGGCAGGAACTGCCAGTCTGGCACATAGAAGAGTATTAAAGGTGGCGCAGAGTATTGGCTGTCATGAAATGGGCTTGTCTTTTTATCCTTTAAAGCCAGACTATGCAAAGGAGATAGACAAACGTCTTGATGGGATAATAGCGCCTCTTAACTATGGTGATATTGTGATTTTTCAGTATCCAAGCTGGATTGGGGTGAATTATGATGAGAGCTTTGTAAACAAGATAAAGTCGTACCGGGATACAAAGCTGATAATTTTTGTTCAGGATATACAAAAGCTCATGTTTGATTCTGAGCAGGCAATTCTTGATATGGAAATTAAAACTCTCAATAAGGCGGATTTACTTATTTTGCCATCAAAGAAGATGCATCGCTATCTGAAAGAAAATGGGCTTGATGAGAAGCCTGTTATCTATCAGACTATCTGGGATATGCCATCAGACATTTGTTTTGTGGATCATGCTGTAACGAGATGCTTTCACTTTGCCGGGAACTATAATCGTTTTCCGTTTCTGGCAGAGTACCATGGCAAGACACCGATTTATCAATATGATGCAAATAAGCCGGACAGAGAAAATGATGACAGCTTTTGCTGGAGAGGGTATTTTGAGCAGGAAAAGCTAATGCATGAGCTTTCCAAAGGTGGCTTTGGGCTTGTTTGGAGTGATGACGAATATTTTGACAGATATTATTCGATGAATCAGCCGTACAAGCTCGGTACAAATCTGGCAGCAGGGATACCAGTTATAGTAAAAAGAGGCTGTGTTCATGAGAAATTTGTCGAAAGAAACGGTCTGGGATATGCAGTCGATACGTTGGATGAAGCTGATAAACTGGTTCAGAGTATTACGGATGCAGAGTATATAAAGCTTTACCATAATGTGAAGAATATTCAAAAGCTGATATTAGATGGCGCATATACAAGAAAAACACTTCAGGATGCAATAATTGAGGTTTTGGAAAATGCCTGTACACCGGTTGAAAACAGATATCAAGATCATATATAGATTTAGCAGACAAATCAACAGTGACAGGATATAGTATTTGACCATGATCAGGTGTATGAATCACAGATAGTTGCTACAGTGGAATAATGGGGAAGAGATTATGAGCGTACATATTACAAAAACTTATAACATAGGCGGATTGATTGGTCTCCGTCAAAATGCAGTGAAAAACGCTGGTGAAACACTTGGCTTTAAAGAAATGAGTTTATTTAAATTTCCTGATGCATATGATAGTGATGATGAGCTTCATGTTAGGATGGATGGCATAATCGCATCACTTTGTCCGGAGGATATAGTGATTTTTCAGCATCCAAGCGGTGAGAGTCCCAGATACGATGGATTTTTATTTGAGCATTTAAGAAGATATCATGGAACAAAAATTGTTGCGTTTATACAGGAAATAGCATCCGATAGAGATGACAGTGAGTATTCTTTGAGTGATGAAATCACGCTGCTTAACAGGGCTGATATGTTTATTTTTGCCTCAGCTGCGCTGCGGGATTACTATATCGCAAATGGATTAAAAGAAAAACCTTATCTGATTCAGAATATACCGGATTATATGACAGACATTTGCGCAAATGAGCATAAAAATAAAAAACTATATATCATGGCGGAAACGAGTCAAAATGAATATCCATTGAACAATTTGAATATAGAGGTGGTGCAATATGATGAGTACCGTGCCATGGAATCTATACTCAGGTTGTCAGACGGAGGCTTTGGATTGATTTGGGATGCGGATGAGCAGGCGCTTGGGCTTTATATGGCTGCCGGAATCCCAGTGATAGTTAAAAAGGGGTTGAACTGTGAAAAGTATGTGACAGATAATGAAATAGGAGCAGCAGCGACAGATTTTGAAGATGTATACCGGATAGCTGTATCAGAATCGGAAGATAAATTGAGTCAATACTACGCAAATGTCAAAAAACTGCAAAATTTGTTCATAAATGGAATATATACCAGAAAATTATTGCTGGATACCTTGATTATGTGTGGAGAAAGGCTATAATTTGGCGGTATATAAATGTTTTTATACGATTTTAGATACACCTAGGAGTTTATATTTATAGTGTTAAAGAGGAAAACTATAGTTATGTCCGGATGAAAGAGGATTAGGAAACAGATAATCCAAGTATCCGGATTCATGTGAATAAGGAGAGACTATATGAATAAGCAGAAGGTTGACAGTATTTTAAAAGGTATAACCGCAGCAGGAATTGCCATGGGTGGAGTCAGCTCTATCCAGGGTGCTGATATGGTTATGGCTGCAATTAATGAATCGGCAGCAGATTCCAATTCATTAGTTGACGCAGGCTCTTTGTCTGAGAGCGAACGTACAGAGTATAGCGAGAGTACAACACAGAGCATGAGTGAAAGCGCTTCAGAGAGCACTAGCGAGAGCGTGAGTGTAAGTGAAAGTTCAAGCGCCAGCGAAAGTGCGAAGCAGAGTGATGCAGAACAGCAGAGTGGTGATAATGTTGTAGCGGCTGCATACACAGATGATGCAGAACAGGATATGGCTGTTTATGCTCGAATGAGTGGAATGCCACAGCTTGCAAGTAATGATACAAATAGAGATGATTGTGTATCAGATCAGGTACATCATGTGACTAAGATTACGGCAAGTAATTTTAAAGATTTAGCTGGATCTGATATTCAATCTAAAGGTGATATATGGGCGTGGTTTTGGGAGAATGGATCATGCCAGTATAGAGTAGCTAATTCATATACAGGTAAGTATGAATATTTTAATGATTTTGATTCTGTTACATTTAATTGGACAACAGGGCGGGGACATAATAAGCAAAGTTATTCTAAAACAGGCGAATTGTATATATGTGACGGAAATGCGTTTGTATTAAAAGTGTCTGATAATGAATGGGTAGAATTTAGAAGTAGTAGTACGGGTGGAGTACATACGTATAAATACGCATATAAGCATGGGGATTCCATTGATTTACTGGATGATGCAGATCCAAACTATGAGAAGAGTGAATCAGTAAGAATATCAGAGAGTTTGAGTGTTGAAGCAAGCACAAGCGCATCAACAAGTGCAAGCACATCAGCAAGTACGAGTGCATCAACCAGCGCATCAATAAGTGCAAGTACATCGGCTAGCACCAGTGCCTCAACAAGTGCAAGTACCTCAGCAAGTACAAGTGCCTCAACAAGTGCAAGCACATCAGCAAGTACAAGTGCCTCAACCAGCGCAAGTACCTCAGCCAGCACAAGCGCATCAACAAGTGCAAGCACATCAGCAAGTACAAGTGCATCAATCAGCGCAAGTACCTCAGCAAGCACCAGTGCTTCAACAAGTGCAAGTACATCAGCTAGTACAAGTGCCTCAACCAGTGCAAGTACATCGGCAAGTACAAGTGCCTCAACCAGCGCAAGCACATCGGCAAGTACTAGCGCATCAACAAGTGCAAGCACATCAGCCAGCACCAGTGCCTCAACCAGCGCAAGCACATCGGCAAGTACAAGTGCCTCAACCAGTGCAAGCACCTCAGCAAGTACCAGCGCCTCAACCAGTGCAAGCACCTCAGCTAGTACGAGCGCCTCAACCAGCGCAAGCACCTCAGCCAGCACCAGTGCCTCAACCAGCGCAAGTACAAGTGCTTCAACAAGCGCAAGTACATCAGCAAGCACGAGTGCCTCAACGAGTGCAAGCACCTCAGCTAGCACCAGCGCATCAACCAGTGCAAGTACATCGGCAAGCACTAGTGCATCGACAAGCGCAAGTACCTCAGCAAGTACCTCAGCTAGTACGAGCGCCTCAACCAGCGCAAGCACCTCGGCAAGTACAAGTGCCTCAACAAGTGCAAGTACCTCAGCAAGCACCTCAGCAAGCACAAGTGCCTCAACAAGCGCAAGTACATCGGCAAGTACCAGCGCATCGACAAGTGCAAGCACCTCAGCAAGTACCAGTGCCTCAACAAGTGCAAGTACATCGGCAAGTACCAGTGCCTCAACAAGTGCAAGTACATCAGCGAGCACCAGTGCCTCAATAAGTGCAAGTACATCGGCAAGTACCAGCGCCTCAACAAGTGCAAGTACATCAGCGAGCACCAGTGCCTCAATAAGTGCAAGTACATCGGCAAGTACAAGTGCCTCAACAAGTGCAAGCACATCGGCTAGTACTAGTGCATCGACAAGTGCAAGTACATCAGCAAGTACGAGCGCCTCAACCAGCGCAAGCACCTCAGCAAGCACAAGTGCAAGTACATCAGCTAGTATCAGTGCTTCGACCAGCGCAAGTACCTCAGCAAGCACCAGTGCATCGACAAGTGCAAGTACATCGGCAAGCACAAGTGCATCAACAAGTGCAAGTACATCGGCAAGTACCAGCGCATCAACAAGTGCAAGTACATCAGCTAGTACGAGTGCATCAACGAGTGCAAGTACATCGGCAAGCACCAGCGCATCGACAAGTGCAAGTACATCAGCAAGCACAAGTGCATCAACAAGTGCAAGTACATCGGCAAGTACTAGCGCATCGACAAGTGCAAGCACATCAGCAAGCGAGAGTGCCTCAACCAGCGCAAGTGAGTCAGAGAGCACATCAGCAAGTGAGAGTGAATCAACCAGTGCAAGTGAGTCACTCAGCACAAGCGAGAGCATCAGCACAAGCACAAGTACGAGTCAGAGTCAGTCAGCTGCAAATGTGGTACCGACACCGGCTCCTGCACCAGCACCGGCAGTAGACAATGCTCCTGCACCTGCAACAACTATCACACCGGTTGCTACACCTCTTGCAGCAGCTACACCTCCGGCAGCACCAGCACCAGCAGCTCCTGCGGCACCGGCAGTACCGAATACACCAATTCAGGATGCACAGGTTCCACTTGGAGTAAATGAGGATGAAGATAATCTTCAGAACATCGAGGATGAGGATACACCTCTTGCAGCAGGCGGAACAGCCAAGGACGGTATCAAAACATGGTGGTGGTGGATTGCAGCAGCAGTTGCAGCTATCACAGGAAAGGGTGTTTATGACAACCGCAGAAGAAAACCTGCAAAGAGCGACGATTCAGAAGATAATTCTGATGAGAAATAAATAATTAATAGCAATACTAACAATATTGTTTTATAATATTAGTGACCATCTGTAGCGGATGGTCACTAATTTGTTAAGCTGTTTTGTAGTAAGACGAAATTACTTTGTGAGGAAAGGTGAATTCCTTGAAGCAGAAGGATAGTATAAAGAAGAAAAAACAAAAACAACAGAAGGAACACGTATTATTATATAAGCTTTTATATTCGTTCATGACCATGCTCGTGTACATGGTAGGCAGAAATATACCACTCTACGGGATAGATATAGATGCATATAGCAATGTAAACGTAGATGCGCAGTCCATACTTTTACAGGCTATTTCAGGTGATATGAAGAACTGCTCCATTTTTATCATAGGCTTGTGGCCGTACATGCTGGCATCCATGCTTGCCATACTGATAGTTGCAATCATGTCGCTTGACCACACCAGGAAGCTGTCACCGAAGAAGATAAACATATGGACAGTTACCATCATGATGATTATCGCAGCGGTTCAGGCATATCACAAAACACAGACACTTATGTATAGAGTTAGTGGAGATGAACTTATATGGAATAAGATAATAGTTTTCATACAGCTCATCGCGGGCATGCTGATAGTGGTGTATATGTGCGACAGAGCTACCAAGTATGGTATTGGGGGCAAGGTGAGTGTATTCATGGTCAATATGGTTAGTGGTATGATGACCATGTTTACAGGAAAGCAACTTGAGAAGCTGACACTGCCTGTAGCCATAGGCGTGGCAGAGATTGCTGTCATGATAGTACTTGAGACCACTGAGAAGCGAATAGCAGTACAGAGAGTTTCCATAAACAATATTTATGCGGATAAGAACTATATCGCTTATAAGCTCAATCCTGTCGGTGCTACACCGCTTATGTTTGCGTCAGCCGCTTTTTTGCTTCCACAGTTTATGTGCAATGGACTTCATTATCTGTTTCCGGACAATGCTGATATTCAGTGGTGGATGGATAATATGAGGCTCACATCACCGCTTGGAATTGTGGTATACATGGTGATTATATGTCTGCTTACGATTATCTTCTCTATGGTTATGCTGTCTCCGGGCAGGACAGCAGATGATCTGCTTAAGTCGGGTGATTCCATACAGGATATATATGCCGGAAAGCCTACGAAGAAATATCTGATTGGCACAGTGCTCAGCTTTTCCGTTATCAGCTCAATCATTATCTGTATATGTCAGGGTGGACCGCTGTTTTTACAGTTTGGAGGATATGTGGACGCATCACTCGCCATGCTGCCGTGCTCTATCATGATGACGACAGGGCTTTGGATTTCGCTGTACCGCGAGGCAGAGGTGTACCGGAATATGGATAGATATCATACATTTATATAACGCCCGGCGCTTTGAATTAAGAATTAGGAGGAATCATAATGCTATATTTTATACCGGCATGGTATAAACAGAATATGTGGTGCGAAAACGAGCAGCAGTGGTATATGCGCAGGCTCAAGTCAGAGTTTGACGAGACTATAAAGCAGATTACTCTTTTTCATAGAAATGTGGACAGACCTTACAGGATTCTTGTGCTCGGATACTCGCCAAATTTCAGACATTTCCTACACAGGCAGGGCATGTACCGTTCGAAGTACTGGTCATGCTTTGATGCGATAGCACAGGTCAGGAGAAAGAAGGTCGCTGTGCTGTCATATCACGATATCAAGTGGCCGAAGGGGCTGGAGTTTGTGTATTCGCCTTTTTCTATAATTGCTTTGCAGGGCGATGTGAAGTATGCACAGGTAGAGTTTGGTGAGGATGGCAATCCGATATCCATAGATATGTTTGAGGATGGCAAAATCTGCAGGCGCAACTATTATGATGACAGAGGCTTTGTTTCCAGTACTGTTATCTACGAAAACGGCATAGAGCAGTATCAGGATTTTTTGATGGAAAACGGCATCTGGAAGATACGTGAGTATAAAAATGATGGTCATGTGGTTGTCAATCAGACATGCCCTGACTATGATGTGGTGCCTGATGCCAAGAGCGGCAAAGCAGGTGAGCCGGTTGAGATGCGCTTTACAAAGGCTGAATATGACAGCCTCGAGGCGGTTATCGAAGAGGTATTTGCAAGCTATGTGAATCTCACAAGGCAAAATGACAACTTTTTCGTGGCGATGCATCCGCTTCATATCAGGGTTGCAGAGCATGTGCTTAAGGGGAAAAGGATTATTGCTACATTTTTTGAAAACAGATTTGATTTCACGCAGACATCACTGGCAGCGGATTTTTTAGAGCATGCGGAAAATATCATTACGGATTCTGATTATACGACGAAGCTTATTATGGAAAATCTGGGTGCAGTAAATAACAAGCCGGTCAGATTAAATATCACAGATATTCCGCCATATGATACCAGGATGGACTTCGGTATCAGCTCGCAGCTTCGTGTGCAGAACATACTCGTGCCGGTTGATGGACTGACTGAGGATGCATTTGCTCGGATTATAAAGGGGCTTGCGGATTATCTGACCATTAATGACCTTGCGAGAGTTCATTTCTTTACAAGAGATGCCTCATGGGGGCATGAGGATGCTATAAAGAATGATACGGTAAAGCTTCTTGATAGTATGGGCTATGATTCCCGTTTGGTAACAGGCGATGGTGAGGCAGCTCTCGGCTTTGGCGGCAGCGGGGCTGATGCATTTGCCGAGAATGAGCTGGGGGATATAGAAAAAACGGTGGAGCAGAGATTTTTCGTGGATGTATGTGTGGATGAGCGTGATATCAGCAAGTGTATCAACGAGCAGAGAGTCATCCTCGATATGAGAGGCACGATGGATGTGTTCGTCTATGTCACAGCTATCAGCAAGGGCGTGCCGAGAATCAGCCTGAGTGCAGACCAGTTTCTTGTTTCAGGGAAAAACGGAATGGTCATAGATGATTTTTCTGATATCGGAAGGAGTCTGACCTATTATCTGGACAGCTTTGAAAACTGGAATCAGGCATTGGTGGAGTGCTATGAGCTTGGTCAGAAATATACCACATCGGTGCTGCTTAAGAAGTGGAGAAAGGTGCTAAATTTCAGTGAGTAAGATTCATGTTTTATATGTTGGCAATGACGACTGGACAACTAAATACAGCATTCCGGACAATATAGAGTTTGAAGTGTACGAGTCTGATGAGAGTGAACCCTCGACAAACAGACCTGCGAGAAAGCTCATGGATTTAGTTATTCTTGACAGGGATATAACACTTTCAGAGGAAAAGAAATTTACGAAGTTTACAAGGGGCTACTGTCTTTTTGCTACGGAAAATGTGCAGATGCTAAACAGCGCGACGAGCAGATATTTCAAGGCACGAATGGGACAGTATCTGTATACCGGCGATGTGCAGTATTTTCTGGCTCATGAGGTGAGAAATTATTATCCTAATCCGTATGGTGAGAAGTTTAATCCGGCCAAGCTTGCTATCAGTGATTCTTTTACAGGAAGGGTATCATGTGAAGGAAACTATAACCTGCTTTTGGAGGGAGAGTTTGGTGAGGATTTTTCACAGATTGCATACTGGAGATACAATATCCCTGTTTTTGAGGGACAGTGTATTGATATGTATCTTGAGTATGAGAAAACAGGTGATGTAGAGATTAAGCTTAGATTATTTCAGTTCTACTACGGCTCGATTGGTGATATTAAGCAGGTCTGGGAGCTTGACGAGGAACAGCTGCAGGATGTTTTTTGCATAGATAATGAATCAGATCAGGGTCCTGTTTTTGTTTCTATCCTTGCAAGGGGCACCGGCAGCCTGAATATCATATCATTGCACGACAGACATTCCCGCCGTGGACACGGATTTTTCCTGCCCGGAGGTGAGAGGCTTGTCTCTTCTAAAGGAGAGGAAGTGTTTGTATACTTTGAGAAGGGCGATATGAAGCCACCGCTTGCTGTCTATTTCTCAGGCTACAGGACTCAGGAGGGCTTTGAGGGCTACTATATGATGCGAGGCTTCGGATGTCCGTTTATTCTTGTGACAGACCCAAGAAGTGAGGGTGGAGCCTTTTATCTGGGAGACAGTGAATTTGAGCAGATGATTACGGATTATGTGACTGATAAGCTCGATGAGCTTGGTCTTACAAAGGATGAGCTCGTGCTCTCAGGAGCTTCGATGGGAACCTTCGGTTCACTATACTATGGCTCAAAGCTTTCACCGCATGCACTGCTTCTTGCAAAGCCGCTTGCCAACATGGGAAATGTAGCACGAAACGAGCGAATCCTTAGAGCCGGAGGCTTCGCTACCTCGCTTGATATTCTGATGAAAAATTATGACAATCTCTCTGACGAGGCGATAGAGCAGCTCAACAACAGGATGTGGGACAGATTCGACAGTGCCGACTGGTCGCAAACAAAGTTCATCATCTCATATCTGTATGAGGATGATTACGACCCGGATGGTTATCCGAGCATTTTGTCGCATCTTAAGTCGAGCGGTGTTGAGGTGTATGGCAAGGGCTCACACGGCAGACATACTGACAATTCATCAAATGTCATGGCATGGTTCAAGAGCCAGTACAATAATCTGCTGCATGATGATTTTTCAAGATAAGCAAATAAACGTTGCAGGTCACACAGTTAGGTGTGAACAGTAACAGGAAAACAAATATTAAGTGAACAATAGTAAGACAGGTAAGTATTATGTATGGTGACACATGGCAGGTCCGCTGGAAGGAATTTCTATCGGACTCGTATGTATATGGATCAAAAATTGAATTTAATGAGGATGGTTCAGTCTCTTATAAGAACCGCCTCATGCCGCCGGGCACGGTGATTCACACATGGTATTCTATGACGAATTTCCAGGGGAATAGGATAGAACCGTCGCTTCCACTCATCGATGGAGAGCGGGCATATTCCATTGCGGTGAATATTGACTATCACAACAGTGAGAGTGAGGCACTGATGCTTCGTATCATATTTTTTGACAGGTATGATGTACAGGCGCAGAGTATTATTGTCCGCGATAAAAAGGCGTTTTTCAAGCCGTCCATCAGGACCTACAGCTACAGGATAGAGCTGATAAATGGTGGAAATGCTGATTTTACATTCAAATCACTGGTGATTAAAGAGGTTTCAGAGGAAGAGTTTGATGCAGAGCAGGAAAGAATTGAGAGACTTAAAGAGGACTCTAACAAAAGTAAGAAAAAGCGAAGAAAAAATAAAAAATCTAAGTGATGAAGAGCTTTCTGCATTGACAGAGCAGTTTAAGAGCAGGTATAGCGATGGGGAATCGCTTGAATCGCTTATGCCGGAGGCTTTTGCAGCTATCTGCGAGGCTGATTACAGGGTGCTTGGAAAGAGACCGTATGATGTGCAAATCATAGCGGCAGCAGCTCTTCACGGTGGATATCTCGCTGAGATGAATACAGGTGAGGGAAAGACTCTATCTGCTACGATGCCGCTTTATCTGAATGCGCTGACAGGCAAGAGCTGCATGCTCGTGACCACAAACGAGTATCTGGCATCGCGAGATGGTGCAGAGATGGGAGAGGTCTATAATTTCATGGGTCTTAGCTGCTCATACCCGGATGCGGATGATACAAAAAAGCAGGATGATGACGAGAAAAGACAGTTTTATTCGGCTGATATCATATACACTACAAATGGCACACTTGGCTTTGATTTCCTTTTTGACAATCTGGTAAAGAAAAAGGAGGACAGATTTCTCTGTGATTTCCACTATGTCATAATTGACGAGGCTGATTCGGTGCTTTTAGACTCTGCAATTATGCCGCTCGTCATATCGGGAGTGCCGAGAGTGCAGTCGAACCTGTACGATGTATGTGATTTTTTCGTCACGACACTTGTGGAGGATATTGACTACATAGAGGAGGATAAGGCAGTCTGGCTCACTCCAAAGGGTGTGAAGTTTGCCGAGAGCTTCTTTGGCATATCAAATTTCTACGGTAAAGAGAATTTTGAGATAAACAGGCATGTCACGCTTTCTCTTCGGGCGCACAAGCTTTTGAAGAACAAAAAGGATTATGTTGTCACTGACAAGAAGGAGGTAGAGCTGTTTGATGGAGCGACAGGCCGTCTCATGCACGGTGTCAAGCTGCGTGGCGGTCAGCATCAGGCTATAGAAGCGAAGGAAAAGGTGGAGATATCGCAGGAATACAGAACTGTGGCATCAGTTACCTTCCAGAATCTGTTTATGATGTTTGACAAGATGGCAGGCATGAGCGGCACACTCATGGATGCAAAGGATGAGCTTTTTGAGACCTACGGCAAGCATGTGGTGAGAATACCTACAAACAGGCCTCTTAAAAGAGTTGACAGGAAGGACAGATACTTTAAAAACGGTCATGACCAGTTCTGGACAGCAGTGGATGATGTGATAAGGCTTCACGAGACAGGCCAGCCTGTGCTTGTGGTGCTTAATTCCGTTACGGATACAGATCTTTTTTCAAGGCTTTTAATAGAGAAAAATATTCCGCACAATGTACTAAACGCAAGCAATGCTTTCTGGGAAGCACAGATTATCGCAGGCGCAGGCCAGCTGAATGCGGTCACGGTTGCTACAACGATGGCAGGAAGAGGAACAGATATAAAGCTCGGAGACGGAGTGAAGGAGCTTGGCGGATTAGCCGTCATAGGTATAGGAAGGATGAACAATTCAAGATCCGAGAGGCAGGTGAGGGGCCGCGCCGGCAGACAGGGTGATCCGGGCTTCAGCCAGTACTATGTGAGCCTGGAGGATGACATAGTGGGAGCTGAGGATGATGACAAGCTGCAGCGCTATATTGATGGCAAAAAGCGTATTGGAAAGCGCAAAATAAAGCGTATTGTCAACCAGTGTCAGAAGCTTAGTGTGGAGTCTGAGGAGATGAACCGAAAGAAATCACTGCAGTACGATCAGGTCCTCCAGCGCCAGCGAGACCTAATCTACGCAACCAGAAAAAAACTGCTCGACGGCGCCAGCGTCGAGCAGGAGAAGATAGTAGAGATTGCGAAGGAGAATATCTCAGACTTCGTTAATCATTTTGACTGCATACAGAGTAATAAGAAGCATGGCAGGCGCCGTGGCAGAAAGAAATATAATGATAAAAATACCAATACAGAGCAATATACATCAATACTAAACAGATATATCCTTGACAACATTTCTTACAAGCTGGACGCCGGTCTGACTTTGTCTGACATGCAAAGCGCCGCCACTGTTAGCGATTACCTGATGCTTCGTGTGTATCAGGGGCTTTCAAGACAGCGTGAGCGCATAGGCGATGAGGAGGCTTACGAGCAGTTTGTCCGTGAGGCAACTCTAAAGGCGGTGGATGATGGCTGGGTTGAGCTGATTGACTACCTTGAGCAGCTCAAGTATGCGGTAGCGGGAAGAGCATCCGCACAGAGAAATGTTATGTTTGAATACCAAAATGAGGCTTTCGAGTCGTTTTTGGATACAGAAAAAGCGGTAAAATGTAATATCATAAGGAATATTTTGCTTAGTGATGTGAAAATCGGCAAGGATGGCAGGCTGCATGTCATCTACCCTTAAAGGTTATTATAATTTAAATAGTTTTACAGATACGAGGAGAATCATATGGTATATAACTTCAATCTCGGAATAGGCTGGGCTTCAAGCGGCGTGGAGTACGCACAGAGCTACAGGGCTAATCTGCTCCGCAGGGCGCACATTCCGGCAAGGTTTGTTTTCACAGATATGTTTCCAACAGAAAATATAGAGCACATGACAAGAAATATCGGCTTTTTGGATGAGGAAGTGATATGGCTGTACACATTTTTTACAGATGTGAGGACATCGCATGTCACATTCACTCTAAAGGAGCTTGAGGCTACGATGGCAGAGGAGGATTATACCTTTTCCAGAGAGGGCAAGACGTGCAGGTATCAGTTTAAGGAGAGCGGCAGGTTCTACACCTGCTACATGGTTGATGATACAAGTGATCTCGTGCACAGAGTCGAGATTGTTTCAAACGGATGCCTGATCAGGAAGGATTTTTACACCTATTGCAGGACCTTCAGCGAGTACTATGCTCCGCTTGACGGCAAGGCGCATCTGTACGGCAGGACATTTTTCAATGAGGATGGCTCGGTGTGCTACGAGGAGGTCATAGAGGATGACAGCACCTTTTACAGGATTGGAGCGCAGGTGCTTTATACCAAGGCTGACCTGGTCGGATATATGGTAAAGAGGCTTAACTTAACGGCTGATGATGTGGTGATCATCGACAGGACGACAGGCATAGGCCAGGCAATCCTCGAAAACTGTGGACCGGCGCGCGTAGGAATAGTGGTGCATGCGGACCATTTCAGCGAGGGCGGCACGGATGATGATTACATACTGTGGAACAACTATTATGAGTATTCGTTTTCACAGACTGAGCACATAGATTTTTACATCACAGCGACAGATGCGCAGAATGAGCTTATGAGGCAGCAGTTCAAGAAGTATTGTGGAAAAGAGCCTCAAGTGGTGACTATTCCGGTGGGCAGTCTGGATGAGCTTAAGTATCCGGATGAGCCGAGAAAGAGGCACTCGCTCATCACTGCGTCGCGTCTTGCGACTGAGAAGCACTGTGACTGGTTGGTGGAGGCCGTTGTGAAAGCAAAAGAAAGCGTGCCTGACATTTCGCTTGACATATATGGCAAGGGTGGCGATGAGGCGAAGCTTAAGGGACTTATCGGCAGGCTGGGCTGTGCCGATTATGTGCATTTGATGGGACAGCAGAAATTAGATGATGTATACAAGCACTATGATGCGTATGTGGCAGCTTCACAGAGTGAGGGCTTCGGGCTCACACTCATGGAGGCCATAGGCTCAGGGCTTCCTATAGTGGGCTTTGATGTGAGGTATGGCAACCAGACCTTTATCGATGATGGGCAAAACGGCTACAAAATTCCGATCACCGATGAGATGGATCAGAAGGAGAAGATAAAGCTTCTTTCTGAGCGTATAGTGAGGATGTTTACAGAGGATGACATGGATGCATTTTCAGGACATTCATATGAGAAGGCCAAAGAATATCTGACTAAGGAGGTGGTTCACAGATGGATAGAGCTGTTGAAGTAACACACACGGCGGATGGTATCACACTGCTCTTTGATACATTTTCAGGCGAGAGCAAGAATCTCCTTGAGTCATTTAAGAATGCCGGTGCTGCCTTTCATGCAGCAGTCATTGAGGATGACGGTTTCCTGCCGGATGACGTGATGAGCGTGTATGGATTTTTCTTAGGCGATTACCGGGAGGCTGACAGCTTACCGGGTAAGCCGCTGTATTTCAACCAGATACAGATTCCTGATTACTGGCGCATAGAGGGCGATAATTCATCTGCGAAGGTCATGGACCGCACCAGGGAGCGAGCGAGGATATTTTTCACGGAGCCTACGCACAGGCGGCAGGTTAAGATTGTTGACTGGCTTGATGATGCCGGTCAGGTCAGGCTTTCAGAGCATTATAACAGGTATGGCGCGATCTTCTGTCACACGGTTTTTAATAAAAAGGGACAGAAGGCACTCAGGAAGTTTTTTGATGTGACGGGCAGGGAGATGATAGTGGAAAACTTTGTCACAGGTGATATACTCGTCAGATGGCAGGATAAGGACTGGATTTTCAGAAGTAAGACAGACTTTATAGCGTTTTTCATCAGGTGCGCAGGGCTGGAGGATACAGCGGTTTATTTCAACTCGCTGTCATATCCGTTTTTTGCATCACAGGCGCTTGCGCCAAACGGCTTTCGCGACGCACTCTTCTGGCACGAGCCGGTGGGTGATGAGATACCCGGCAATATGCAGATTATACTGCATGATCAGGGAACGAGGGCAAAGCGCGTATTTGTGTCGCGCAGGGAGTCCTACGACAGGCTTATAGCACTTGGCGCACCTTCCGATAAGGTGAAGCAGCTTGGATATATCTACAGCTTCGTCAGGGAAAATAAGCACAGGCCGCACATACTTGTATGTACCAATTCAGAGAATGTGGGGCATCTGACAGAGCTTGCGTCACTCATGCCGCAGATGCATTTTCATGTGGCGGCCATCACAGAGATGTCGTCAAAGCTTATGTCGGCAGGGCAGTATGACAATGTGTCACTCTACCCTAATGTGAAGATGTCCGTGCTGGATAGTCTTTTTGAGAAGTGTGATTTCTACCTCGATATCAATCACGAGGGTGAGATAGTGGATGCGGTTCACAGAGCTTTCTTAAACAACATGCTTATAGTGGGCTATGAGGAGACCATGCACAACGCATATTACACCGCAGACACGAATACATTTAAGGAGAGCGAGTACGCTGATATGGCGGAGGCACTCAACCTGACACTGGCTATGCCGCATCTCATTGATGAGGCACTTGCTATGCAGAAAAAGGCTGCTGTAGCGGCTGATGCAACAGACTACATGGAAATACTCCATTTGTAGTAATACAGGGTTTATGAACAGAAAGGAGCTTAATATGAGTAAAAACACTAACAACAATCAGACAGTAGACGAGAAAAAGGGTAAAAGGACAGGGCTTACAATACTGGGCTATGTGCTTGTGATCGTGGCACTTCTTATAGTGCTTCCGGTTGTGCTTCCACCGATATTTGGCTATCATACATATCTTTCGGGCACAGATCACACAGGAAATATCTCAAAGTATGGCAGTGTGGTATATTTAAAGACTATCGACGAGGCATCTTACAAGGATGGCAATATAGTAGCCATCGAATCAGCTGATTCATCAGCCAGAAGGGTTGATTCTTATTATGTAGATTCTAATGATTCTTCTGCAAAAGAGATTGCACTTCGTGATGGAAATGGTGTATCATATAAGGTAGTTAAAGGGCAGGTTATCGCAAAGACTCCGTTTATAGGATACTTAAGCCAGCTGTGCTTTTCAGCAGTTGGAATTATTGTCACGGTAGTGATTTTTGCTGCAGGTGTAGCAATCATGATGTATGTAAACAAAATCAGCAAGGAAATCAACACCATGGTTGAACAGCAGACTGCATAGTGTGTCTGAATTCCCATCTGCGGCATTAGAAAACCTGACTATTATAAAGCAGACCTTATGTTTGCGGAATAGGATAAGTTATGGATAGATACAGTGTGAGTAGGACAAAGAGGTCATTGTTTTATTTAATGATGGCCTTTTTGATTGTTGGATTTATAATTGCCGAGTGCATATTACCGAGTGAGAGAAGCCAGTCTGTAAGTGATAATAATATCACCTACGAGGGCAGCTTTACATGGGAGAAGTCCGATGGTGAAAGGGAGACTATTGAAGTACCCGGCAGGTACGATGTCAAGCCGGGGGATACGATGGTCATAACTACTGTTCTGCCTGATGATTTCAATGCAAGTGTCATGGCAATCAGAGCATCACTTCAGACAGTCAGATTTTACGTGGATGGCAGTCTGAGAGCAGAGTATGATACAAAGGACACGAGACCCTTCGGCAAGGATTCCGCGAGCAGATATGTATTTTGCAATATGTCGGAGGATGATGCCGGCAAAGAGCTGCGCATTGAGCTGACAAGCCATGCATCCAACTATTCAGGCGTTGTAAATACAGTATACTGTGGAGAAAAGAGCGATATATGGACAAATATATTTCATAATAGCTCAAGAGAGACGATTATAGCATTTTTCATTTTTTTTGCTGCTGTAGTGTCTGTTATGTTCAGTATAGCACTCAGTATTGTATACAAGACACATTTTGACATGGAGTATGTAGGCTGGTGTATGCTTCTTGGGGCAATATGGATGCTTGGTGAATCGAAGCTGCGTCAGATGCTGGTGCCGAATGTATCTGTTTTGGCGGCTATGTGCTTTGTGGTTATTCTGATTAGTCCTATTGCTGTTTCGATTTATATTGACAGCATACAGGGCGGGCGTTATACAAGAGTGTATACATGCATAGAGGCGCTTGCGGCTGTGAATTTAATTGTCTGCACATCACTGCAGCTTTTTGGTGTGTGCGATTATATAGAGACTCTGCCGGCAGGACAGGGAATGCTTGCTGTCTGCTGCGTGGTCGTCATCACAACATTTATCATTGATATAATTAAACACAGGGCTTTGGGCTACAGACCTGAGAGGGTTGCCATGATTGTGGCACTTGTTCTGGCGCTTATAGAGGCTGCATCTGTGTACTTTGTTGTCACTATGTCAGGTTTCTTTATCGGAATAGGCCTTATTGTGATTTTGTTTGTCAATATCATAGTCACAATAAAAAGAATCAGCGAGATAGAATATAAGCGCCAGAAGGAAGAGAGTGACAGGCTTAGAAATCAGACAGAGAGAGTTTCCCTTCAGATGATGAAGACACTTGCTGCTACAATTGAGGCAAAGGACGATTATATGAGAGGTCACTCATACAGAGTCGCAGAGTACTCTGCTCTCATAGCAAAGCAGCTTGGCTGGAGTGAGCATGAGGTGGAAAATCTTAGAAATGCTGCATATCTGCATGATATCGGAAAGATTGGCGTGCCTGATACTATTTTAAATAAGCCGACCAGGCTGACTGATGAAGAGTTTGCCGCCATAAAGAGCCATACTGTGATGGGCGCAGATATCTTAAAGGATATTACCCTGTTAGACCATCTGGTGGATATTGCAAGGAATCATCATGAGCGATACGATGGAAAGGGCTATCCTGACGGACTGGTGGGAGAGGAGATACCGCTTTCTGCCCGTATAGTGTGTGTGGCGGACAGCTATGATGCCATGAGGTCGCGCAGGATTTACAGGAATGCTCTGCCCGATGAAGAAATCCGAAGGGAGCTTTTGGATAACTGCAACACTCAGTTTGATCCACAGATTTCGCGTATGTTTGTTGATATGCTTGACAATGGCATGGTTGTGATTGATGAGGATAATCCGGCGGCTCAGGGCTACCGTGATAATGCGGCTATCGAGTCAGTGGCAGACAAATTCATATCTGAGGTCATGAAGACCATGAGCAGTCAGGAAAAAGCCGATAGTGTTGATTATCTGACAGGACTTTACATGCGAAGTCGTGGACAGCAGGTAATAGCAGCCCTGATGCAGGATAATGATGGCTGTCTTGCCTTCATAGATATGGATAATCTCAAAAAAGTCAATGATGTGCATGGTCACAAGGCGGGTGACAGGGCACTTAAGCTTATAGGTAATCTCCTTGCTAAAGAGACTGAGAATGAGACCTTTGCAGCCTGCAGGCTTGGAGGTGACGAGTTCCTCATCTTTATGCCATATTCTGACAGGGCAAGCGTGGAGAGTGTTATAAAGCGCATATTTGAAGGCTTCGAGAGCGCCAGGGAAGCAGACTGTGAGATAAAGGAGGCCGCTCTTTCAGCAGGACTGTGTATGACGACAAAGGGAGCCATGTTTGAAAGTGACTACACAAAGGCAGATAAGGCACTTTACTATGTGAAGCAGAACTGCAAGGGTTCATATTTCTTCTATGAGCAGCTCTTAGCTGACAATAAGGAGAATACAAATCTGAGCGTGGATTTACGAAACGTGGCAAAGCTTTTAAAGGAGAGTGGCAGCTATACAGGTGCGCTGGATTTAAACTACAGAGAGTTTGCAAGAATCTATGAGTTCGTGAACAATGTAGGAGATAGACACAAGCACAACTGCTATCTGGTCATGGTGACTATGAACACTCTGCCGGAGCAGCTTGCAGATATCGAGAAAATTGAGAAGGCACTTGACTGCATGGAGCAGTCTATCCGCAGCAAGATCAGAAAGGTGGATGTCTGCACGCGCTACAGCTCAATGCAGTATCTTATCATACTATTTGAACCACAGGAAAATCAGATTCCAAATGTGATGGAGAGAATCTTTATGCATTACTATGAGCTCTGTGACAGAGAGGATTTCAAGCCACAGTATGAGTATATCAAGATGACTGAGCCAAAATAAAATAGGGATTGTTAAATAATAGTCAATGTGGTATAGTTTTCTTCGAACGGTATTCGAAGGAAACTGTATCATGGAGGATGTGTTGTCACCTTATGACAGAGCATATCCGGCAGACACAATAAGGCCAAAGCGAATTGCTGTATCAGAATATGAAGCAGGCAGCAAAGTGACAGGCGCGCACAGGATAAATCGACCGCAGCCATACGGCACATGGCGGAGATTATATCGGCTGCGATATAGGAATGGTCTGACCGGCTTGGAAAGAAGGTGGTAGCATGAAAATAGGCATAATCGGCGCAGGCAGAGTGGGTTGTTCTATAGGTAAATACCTAAGGACAAAGGACATAGAGCTTGCAGGCTATTATGACGTGGATTCTGTGGCAGCTAAGGAGGCTGCGGAGTTTACAAGGACAGAGAGCTTTGATTCGCTAAAGCAACTGGCGGATCAATCACAGATTATATTTATCACCACACCGGATTCATTTATTATACCGGTTTGGGAACAATTAAAAGAACTGTCTCTAAGGAATCAGATTATATGTCATTGCAGTGGCGCATTATCATCCGATTCATTTTCCGGAAGGGAGAGCATGAGTGTATCATGCTGTTCAATTCATCCAATGTTACCGTTCAGTAACAAATTTTCATCATATGAGCAATTAAATAAAGCATTTTTCACAGTGGAAGGGCAGGATGCTGCGGTTGAGGCAATATCCGGGCTGTTTTCTTCTATTGGAAATGAGGTATGCCGCATTGATGGCGCTAAAAAGGCAAAATACCATGCAGCAGCGAGTATTCTGAGTAATCAGGTGATTGCTGTCCTTGACATGGGCTACACTCTTTTGGAGGACTGTGGCTTTACAAGGGATGAGGCGCTAAGAGCCACAGGTCAGCTTGTGATGCGCAATATCGAAAATGTACTTGAAGCAGGCTGTGACGGCGCACTGACCGGGCCAATTGAGAGAAACGATATTGAAACAGTGAAAAAGCATATTGCATGTATGCAAAATGACGATAGTGATGATGTCAGATTGTACAAAATGCTTGGTGCAAAACTGGCAAATATTGCTGAAAAAAAGAATCCTGATAAGGATTACACTCAGATGATGGAATTGCTAAGAGGCTGACAATACCGTGAATTTATAAAAAACGGATTGTTGCAGAAAGACAGAGGGATTGGACAATGAAAAATACAGTAGTAACTTTTAAACAGGCAAAGGAAAAGGGCGAGAAGCTCACGATGCTCACAGCGTATGATTATTCGACTGCTAAGCTGATAGATGAGGCTGGAATCAATGCGATTTTAGTGGGAGACTCACTCGGCATGGTGGTGCTTGGCTATGAGGATACACTTTCAGTGACTATGGAGGATATGATTCATCACAGCGCAGCTGTTTCAAGGGGAATCAAGGACACACTGCTCATCACAGATATGCCTTTTATGTCATATCAGACATCAGTATATGATGCTGTGGTCAATGCAGGTCGACTCGTGAAGGAAGGTCATGCGCAGGCTGTCAAGCTTGAGGGTGGCAAGGAGGTATGTCCACAGATAAAGGCTATCGTGGATGCGTCAATTCCGGTATGTGCACATTTAGGGCTTACACCACAGTCAGTAAACGCATTTGGCGGCTTCAAGGTGCAGGGCAAGGGTGAAGAGGCAGCACAGAAGCTCCTTGACGAGGCACGCGCAGTCGAGGAAGCAGGAGCATTTGCAGTGGTGCTCGAGTGTGTGCCAAAGGCACTTGCAAAAAAAATCACAGAGAGCATAAGTATACCGACAATCGGTATCGGAGCGGGAGCAGACTGTGACGGACAGGTGCTCGTATATCAGGATATGCTTGCCATGTATGCAAACATGAAGCCGAAATTTGTAAAGCAGTTTGCACAGGTCGGAAAAGAGATGAATGAGGCATTCACAGCCTACAAAAAGGCTGTTGAGGAGGGAAGTTTCCCAGGTGAGGAGCATACCTTTAAGATGGATGAGACAATAATTGACAAACTGTACTAATATCGAAGAATAGTTACGAAGCATAGAAGAATAAGGAGACATAAAATGTTAATATACGGACAAATCAAACAGGTTAGAGAAGCAGTAAAGGAATGGAAGAGAGAAGGCAAAAGTGTAGGCTTTGTACCTACAATGGGCTACCTCCACGAGGGACACAAGAGCTTAATCGATGCGGCAAGACGTGAGAATGACAAGGTTGTAGTGAGCATTTTTGTAAATCCAATGCAGTTTGGCCCTACAGAGGATTTAGACAGCTATCCACGTGATTTAAACAGGGATGCAAAGCTTTGTGAGGATGCGGGAGTTGACATTATTTTCCATCCGGAGGCTGATGAGATGTATGCAGACGGCTTCTGCTCATATGTGGATATGAATGGCCTCACCACTGAGCTTTGTGGAAAAACAAGACCGATTCATTTCAGAGGTGTGCAGACAGTTGTACTGAAGCTGTTTCACATTGTGACACCTGACCGTGCATACTTTGGACAGAAGGATGCACAGCAGCTTGCGGTCATAAAGCGTATGGTAAAGGATTTAAATGTTGACACAGAAATCATCGGCTGCCCAATCATCCGTGAGGAGGATGGACTGGCAAAGAGCTCAAGAAACACATATCTGAGCGCAGATGAAAGACAGGCAGCGCTTGTACTGAGCAGAAGCTTAAAAATCGGAAAGCAGCTCGTAGACGCAGGCGAGAAGAGCGCAAAAGTGGTAAAGGATGCAATTACAGCAGAGATAAACAAGGAGCCGCTTGCGAAAATTGATTATGTGGATGTGGTTGATTTTGACACAATCACACCGATTGATGAGCTTAAGGGAACAACACTCGTGGCAATCGCTGTCTATATTGGAAAGACAAGGCTGATTGATAATTTTATCGCGTAGTAGGACAAGAATGATATATGAAAAAGAGGTATAAAAAATGAATTATACAATGCTTAAAGGCAAAATACACAGAGCAGTGGTAAAGCAGGCTGACTTAAACTACGTGGGAAGCATCACTGTAGATACAAAGCTGCTTGAGGCAGCAGGTATCTTAGAGTATGAGATGGTTCAGATTGTCGATGTGGAAAACGGAAACAGATTCGAGACCTACACCATCGCAGGAGAGCCGGGCTCAGGCATGATATGCTTAAACGGCGCAGCAGCCAGACAGGTTGCAGTCGGTGACCATGTGATACTCATGTGCTATGCACAGATGACACCTGAGGAAGCAAAGGAGCATCATCCGAAGGTAGTGTTTGTGGATGATGAAAACAAGATAGCGCGTGTGACAAATTATGAGAAGCACGGAAAGCTGACGGAGGATTTTATTTGATTTCTGAACATTTACACAGCATTAGGAATATAGAAAAGTTTCGTTAGTAAACAATAGAAAAATCAAGTCTGCTGTAGTATAATTATTTATCATAAATGAGGGTCAAAATACCTTTTGACCCTCATAATCATGTATTTATGCGGGAGGTAAATATGTACACAGCAGACGAAAAGAGATATGACACAATGAGATACAACAGATGCGGCAGGAGCGGACTGAAGCTTCCTGTTGTATCACTTGGCTTATGGCACAATTTCGGTGATTTTTCATCATACGACAACATGAAGCAGATGTGCTTCACAGCCTTTGACCACGGCATCACCCACTTTGACCTGGCAAACAACTATGGCCCTGAATACGGCAGCGCAGAGAAGCACTTCGGGCTTATCCTGAAGGAACATCTGTCAGCATACCGCGACGAGCTCATCATCAGCTCGAAGGCAGGCTATGATATGTGGAAGGGACCGTACGGCAACTGGGGCAGCCGCAAGTATCTGATTGCAAGCCTGGATCAGAGTCTTAATAGAATGGGACTCGACTACGTGGATATCTTCTATCATCACAGAATGGACCCAGAGACACCGCTTGAGGAGACAATGGGAGCACTCGACCAGATAGTAAGAAGCGGAAAAGCACTCTATGTCGGATTGTCAAATTATGATGGCGAGACCATGAAGAGAGCCTGCGAGATTCTTACTGATTTGAAATGTCCGTTTATCATCAACCAGAATTCATACAATATCTTCAATCGTACAATAGAGCAAAACGGCTTGAAGAAGGCTGCAAGAGAGTGCCAAAAGGGCATCATCTCATTCAGCCCGCTCGCACAGGGCATGCTCACAGATCGTTACCTGAACGGCATTCCGGATGACAGCCGTATAAAGACAGACGGCCGCTTTTTGAATCAGGAAAAGCTCACTCCACACATCGGACAGATTAAGAAGTTAAATGATATAGCTGCAAAACGTGGTGAGACACTTGCACAGATGGCTCTCAAGTGGGTGGTAAAGGATGATGACGTGACAAGTGTACTTGTCGGTGCCTCAAAGCCACAGCAGATTCTTGAAAACTTAAAGGTTATGGAGGGCACAGGCTTTTCAGAGGAAGAACTTAAGATGATTGATGAGATAGTGGGAGTATAGCAAGAAATAAACATAACTGTTGCTATGTTAAAAAAAACAGTCATAGAGCCAAACGCAAAGTCGCAGAACTACTAATAAGAGAAAAAAAGCTGATTTGGTGTTGACTTTAGTTAGGTTTGCATATAATATATATGTAGAAGCAGAAGCTTCTTCGGGGTGTTTGTCAGAAGAACCCGTCATAAAAAACTGAAGAAATTGTGAGGGGTTCGTCAGATGCACCTGTCTAAAAAAAGCTGAAGATATTGATCTTGAAGGGAACTGAAAAAGTTCCCTTTTTTCATTGATAGATCACAAAGGAGAAGTATGGAACCAATATTATGTTATATAAGGGAAAGCTATTTTAAAGAGCAAAAGGATTTGAAAAAAGTTTTAGATCCAGGAGATACTAGCAAACAATCGAAGCGAACACATTTATGTATAAAAGTGGAAATAGATAGTAACCAGTATTATATACCACTTCGAAACAATCTTGGGGATGCAGTGCGTAAATTTGGTAGAATAGGACACTCTGTGCCTTCGGCTAAAAGAAAAAATGCTGGTCTTGATTATCGCTATGCGTTAATTATAAATGATAGTCAATACATTGAACTACAGACAGAATTGAAGATTCCAAATTCGCAGTATAGGTGTATCAGGAATGATATGGATATTATTACAAAAGAATTTGAAACATATTTGAGAGGTTATGTTAAGGCGGTTAAGAAAAAACGAAATGAAAAAGAACCGCTTTACAGAGAATCAAGTCTGATTAACTTTATTGACTGTTTTGACATTTGATGTACATATACAAATTCTGTACTAGCATTAAACCAGATAAAGCAGGAGAAGCCATCATATCATTATAATTTTGGTTGCAAGAATTTAGTTTATGCTATAAAATATTTATAACTGTATGCAGATATTTAATAATCACAATATCTGTCTGTATAATAAAATACGCATAAAGAGGACGAAAGAATGATCAACAAATTAGTAGACAAAATCAAGAAAACAAACGCACCTATCGTAGTAGGTCTCGACCCGATGCTTTCATATGTGCCTGAGCACATCACAAAGAAGGCATTTGATGAGCTTGGAGAGACACCGGCCGGTGCAGCGGAGGCTATCTGGCAGTACAACAAGGCTATTGTGGATGCCACATATGACCTGATTCCGGCTGTAAAGCCACAGATTGCCATGTATGAGCAGTTTGGAGTGGATGGCCTTAAGGCATTCCAGAAGACAGTGGATTATTGTCACGAGAAGGATCTCGTGGTTATCGGAGATGTAAAGCGTGGAGATATCGGCTCAACATCGGCTGCATACGCCACAGGACATCTCGGAAAGGTACAGATCGGCAGCAAGAGCTATTCTACCTTTGATGAGGATTTTGCCACTGTCAATCCATACCTTGGAACAGACGGTATCAAGCCATTCGTAGATGTATGCAAGGAGGAGAAGAAGGGTATCTTCATTCTTGTAAAGACATCTAATCCATCAAGTGGAGAGTTTCAGGACCGTATGATTGACGGACGCCCATTATATGAGTGGGTAGGCGAGAAGGTTGCAGAGTGGGGAGCTGACTGCATGGGTGATTCATACAGCTATGTAGGTGCGGTTGTCGGTGCAACATACCCTGAGCAGGGTAAGATTCTTCGTAAGGTAATGCCAAAGAGCTTCATCCTCGTACCGGGCTACGGCGCACAGGGAGGCAAGGGCGCAGACCTTGTTCATTTCTTCAATGAGGACGGACTTGGTGCAATTGTCAATTCATCACGTGGAATCATCTGCGCATACAAGCAGGATAAGTACAAGGATATGGGCATCACAGCAGAGAATTTTGCAGATGCATCACGCAAGGCTGTTGAGGATATGATTGAGGATATCTCAGGAGCACTTGCAAATCGTTAATAAGTTATTCAGAAATTCAGAAAGCTTAAATATATTAACAAACGAAACCAGGGAGATAAAATGGCAGAGAAATTTGAGGAGATTGCAGTTGTAGTTGACCAGAGCTCACTTGGCAATGGCATCTACGACATCACACTTAAGACAGACAAAATTGCAAAGGCAGCAAAGGCGGGACAGTTTGTATCGGTTTACTCAAACGACAAGAGTAAGCTGCTTCCGCGTCCGATAAGCCTTTGCGGCATAAACAGAGATGATGACACCATTCGTCTCGTGTACCGTGTGACAGGTGAAGGCACGGGAACAGAGGAATTTTCAAAGCTTGTCAGGGGCGATAAGGTAAGGCTTTTAGGACCTCTTGGAAACGGCTTTACAGTACAGCCGGGAAAGAAGGCATTCCTTATCGGCGGAGGAATCGGAGTGCCGCCTATGCTGCAGCTTGCCAAGGATATAAATGCAGGCATTGTGCAGACATCAGGTGAAGAAAAAAATCCGGCACAGGCAGGTGCAGTATGCGATATGAACATCGTCATGGGCTATCGCGATGAGAATACCTTCCTGCTCGATGAGTTTAAGGAGCAGGCAGCTTCCTTTGTAGCTACAGAGGACGGCAGTGTCGGCACAAAGGGCAATGTCATCGATGCAATAAAGGAGAATGCTCTTGAGGCAGACGTGATTTATGCATGTGGACCTATGCCTATGCTTCGTGCACTCAAGGCTTACGCTGCAGAGCATGATATGGACTGTTTTATATCAATGGAGGAGCGCATGGCATGTGGAATCGGCGCATGCCTTGCGTGCGTATGCAAAACAAAGGACAAGGATGCCCACAGCAATGTAAACAACAAGCGTATATGCAAAGAGGGACCTGTTTTTGATGCGAAGGAGGTGGAGCTGTAATGAGTAATATGTCAGTAAATGTGGCCGGTGTTGAGTGGAAAAATCCTGTTACAGTTGCATCCGGCACATTCGGCTCCGGTGCAGAGTACAGCGAGTTTGTTGATTTAAACAGACTTGGTGCAGTCACTACAAAGGGGGTTGCGAATAAGCCGTGGGAGGGTAATCCTACACCTAGAGTAGCAGAGGTGTACGGCGGCATGCTCAATGCAGTCGGACTTCAAAATCCCGGCATCGAGCTTTTCTGCAAGAGGGATATTCCTTTTTTAAAGCAGTTTGACACAAGGATTGTGGTAAATGTCTGCGGTCATTCGCTAGATGAGTATCTTGATGTGGTAAAGCGTCTTGCAGATGAGCCTATTGATATGATGGAAATAAATATCTCATGCCCGAATGTAAAGGAGGGCGGAATTGCCTTCGGAACAGATCCAAAGGGTGTTGAGACCATCACAAGCGAGATTAAAAAATATGCAAAGCAGCCTGTTATCATGAAGCTTTCTCCAAATGTCACAAGCATTGCAGAGATAGCAAGGGCTGCAGAGGCAGGCGGTGCTGATGCGGTTTCACTCATCAATACAATAACCGGCATGAAGATTGATATAAACAGAAGAAGCTTTGTGCTAGCAAACAAGACAGGCGGCATGAGCGGTCCGGCGGTTCATCCGGTTGCAGTGCGCATGGTTTACGAGACAGCACATGCAGTCAATATCCCGATTATCGGAATGGGCGGTATCACAAACGCTTCCGATGCCATAGAGATGATACTTGCCGGAGCTACAGCAGTTTCAGTCGGCACAGCAAACTTTGTGAATCCAAAGACCACAGAGCAGATAGTGGATGGCATCGCAGAGTACATGGACAAGTATGGAGTAAAGGATATTTCAGAGCTTGTCGGTGCGGTTGACAGATAGAGCATAAGGGATAGACGGAGGAGAAAATAATGATTCTGGCAGCAGATTACGTGCCTTCTATGTATGCCACAGTCTGGGCGCTTGTTCCACCTGTTGTGGCTATAGTTCTGGCACTTATCACAAAAGAGGTCTACAGCTCATTATTCGTTGGAATAGTGATTGGCGGACTGTTTTATGGAAATGTATTTCAGTCTGGTTTTTCAGCTGAGAGATCAGTGCTTCACATATTCGAGGACGGACTTGTCGGAGTGCTATCGGATTCGGACAATGTGGGAATACTGATATTTTTAGTCGTGCTCGGTGTCATGGTGAGCATGATGAACAAGGCAGGCGGCTCGGCGGCCTTTGGAGAATGGGCGGGTGAGCACATAAAGACAAGGATCGGTGCCCAGCTTGCAGCTATAATGCTTGGAGTACTCATATTTATAGATGATTACTTCAACTGTCTGACAGTGGGAAGCGTGATGCGCCCTGTCACCGACAAGCATCAGGTTTCCAGAGCAAAGCTTGCATATCTGATAGATGCCACAGCAGCGCCTGTGTGTATCATCGCACCTATATCTTCGTGGGCAGCCGCAGTCACAGGCTTTGTAAAGGGAGAGGATGGCTTTTCTATTTTCATAAAGGCCATTCCATACAATTACTATGCGCTCTTTACCATTATCGCTATGGTGACACTTGTTATCTTGCAGGCGGATTTCGGTCCGATGGCAAAGCATGAAGCCAATGCCCAAAAGGGCGATTTATTTACCATAGGAGACAGACCGTATGCAGAGTCAAAGCAGGATGTGATAAAGGGCAAGGGAAAGGTTATAGACCTTGTATTTCCTATACTGGTGCTCATAATAAGCTGCATCATAGGAATGATATACACAGGAGGCTTTTTTGACGGAACAGGCTTTGTCGATGCGTTTGCAGGCAGCAATGCGTCAACCGGTCTCATGCTTGGAAGCTTCTTTGCACTGATAATCACCATATGCTTTTACTCAATCAGAAGGGTGCTAAGCTTTACGGATTGTTGTAATTCAATCCCTGAGGGCTTTAAGGCGATGGTACCTGCAATACTTATACTGACCTTTGCATGGACACTAAAGATCATGACAGAAAGCCTTGGTGCCAATAAATTCGTCGCAGGCTTGGTGGGAGGTGTATCGGGACCGCTCCTTGGACTGTTCCCGGCAATCATATTCCTGGTGGGAGCCTTCCTTGCTTTTGCAACAGGAACCTCATGGGGCACCTTCGGTATACTCATACCGATAGTAGTAAACATCTTCTCAGGCACAAACCATACGATGATGATCATCTCAATCTCAGCGTGCATGGCAGGTGCAGTATGCGGAGACCACTGCTCACCGATATCCGATACCACCATCATGGCATCTGCCGGAGCCCAGTGCAACCATATGAACCATGTGTCCACACAGCTTCCGTACTTTGTGCTTGTGGCTGCCATATCATGTCTGACCTACATCATAGCAGGCTTTGTCAGAAATCCTGTAGTACCTTTTATCATAGGAGCGCTTATCCTGATTGGAACCTTTGTTGGAATCAAGTATATCACGAGAACCGATAAAGCAAATGAACAAGCGTAAGTAGCTAAAGGAAGATCAAAAAGAGTTCTATTTTTCACAGACTTTGTGTCTGCGAATGATAGAACTCTTTTTTTATAGTAAATTCTATACCGGACGGACGCCTGTGCAGTCGTCTGTTTGCTATCAATAAAATTTATAGCCCGCTAACAAATATTAATAACCCTAATTACATTTACAAAAATATCAATTAGTGGTAACATATCAATAACTTAGAAATCATATTTGAATGGTAGGAAATCCCAGCCATACAAACTAAGCTCAAACTCATAACATACTCAAAACAAACATTAACAAAAAAGAGGTAATATCAATGGCAAAAATTGCAAAGCAGCTCACTGAGCTGATAGGTCACACTCCGCTTCTGGAGCTGACCAATTATGAAAAAGCCCTTGGGCTTGAAGCAAAAATCATAGCAAAGCTGGAGTATTTCAATCCACTTGGAAGTGTAAAGGACAGGGTGGCGGCAGCTATGATAGAACAGGGCATAAAGGATGGAAAGATAAATCAGGATACAATAATCATAGAGCCGACAAGTGGCAATACCGGAATCGGACTTGCATTTGTGGCAGCCTCAAAGGGACTTCACCTGATACTTATCATGCCTGATACCATGAGCGTTGAGAGAAGAAAAATCGTCACAGCGCTTGGCGCAGAGATAAAGCTCACACCGGGGCGTGAGGGCATGAAGGGTGCAATCGATGAGGCGCAGAGACTTAAAGAGCATTATGGCAATGCTTTTATTCCACAGCAGTTTGAGAATCAGGCCAATCCGGATATCCACAGAGCTACAACCGCTCAGGAAATCTGGGAGGATACAGATGGAAAGGTAGATATCTTTGTATCATCTGTCGGAACAGGCGGCACCTGTACAGGCACCGGGCTTGGATTAAGAGACCATAATCCTGATGTAAGGATAGTAGCTGTTGAACCAAAGAGCTCACCGGTACTCTCAGGCGGAAGACCGGGGCCTCACAAGATACAGGGAATCGGTGCAGGCTTTATTCCAAAGGTCATGCGCATGGATATAGTGGATGAGGTGATTCCGGTGGAGAATGAGGCCGCTTTTGACAAGGCAAGAGAGGTTGCAAAGAGCGACGGACTTCTCGTTGGCATATCCTCAGGAGCAGCAATATATGCGGCAACAGAGCTTGCGAAAAGACCTGAGAACAAGGGAAAGAATATCGTGGTGCTGCTTCCGGATACAGGAGAAAGATACCTGTCTACACCGCTTTTTACAGTAAACTAATGGCATATAAACTGACGGCATAAGCTTACTTTGCCGGAAACTGTAACATGAAAAATGAGAAACATACATGAGAAACATACAAAAATATACGGCAGCCCTGCTGTCGACAGTGATGATTCTGTCGCTTCTTCTGACAGGCTGCTCAGGCAGGAAGGATGACGGCACAGTCACCATAACCAATGTGTCGTATGATCCGACACGAGAGTTTTACGAGAAATACAACAAAATATTCGAGTCTTACTATGAGAGCGAGCACGGCAAAAAGATAAATGTGATTCAGTCACATGGCGGCTCGGGAGCACAGGCGCGCTCGGTTGTGGAGGGCTGTAATGCAGATGTTGTCACACTGGCACTTGAGCATGACATAGACCTGATACAAAATACCGGCTTAATTGATAAGGGCTGGATTGATGAGTTTTCTGACAGCTCGGCACCATACACATCAACAATCGTTTTACTTGTAAGAAAGGGCAATCCAAAGCATATAAGTGACTGGGATGACCTGGTGAGAAAGAATGTGGATGTGATTACGCCTGATCCAAAGAGTAGTGGCGGAGCCTGCTGGAATTTTCTTGCAGCGCTAAGCTATGCGAAGACAAATTATGACAGCCTAAAGGAACAGAAATCGTTTATGAAGAAGCTGTATGAAAATGTCACAATTATGGATTCGGGTGCGAGAGGCTCAACAACCACATTTGTGGAAAACGGTCAGGGAGATGTGCTCATAGCGTGGGAAAACGAGGCACTTACGACCATGGATTCATATCCGGGCAAGTATGAGATAGTTAATCCGTCCGTCAGCATCTTAGCACAGCCCTCTGTTGCTATTGTGGATGACAATGCAAAGAGCAACGGAACACAAGAGGTAAGCAAAGAATACCTACAGTATCTCTACAGTGATGAGGCACAGCAGCTGATTGGCGAAAGCGGCTACAGGCCAACCAATCAGGATATATTAAACCGGTTTTCCGACAAGTTTGATTTAAATATCAGGCTTTGGAGCATAGAGGATTACGGCGGATGGAATGAAGCCTACAAGACATATTTCGATGATGGAGCAATGTTCGATGAAATATACGGTAACTGATAAAACAGCAAAAGAGAAAACTAAATCAAAGAACATAAAGACCAGAGTCATACCGGGCTACCATCTTTCGCTTGGAATAGTGGTCACGATGCTTTCAGTCATTGTTCTCATTCCGTTAGCATCAGTGCTTGTGTATTCGCTAAAGATATCGCCGGGCGATTTTGTGGCACTTATTATGAAGGAGAATGTGAGGAATGCCTTTATCACAAGCATCACCGCATCATTTATCGCAGCAATCGTAAATGTGGTATTTGGACTCATCGTGGCATGGACGCTTGTGAAGTACGATTTTCCCGGGAAATGGCTGCTTGACGGACTTATAGAGCTTCCGTTTGCACTGCCGACAGCGGTTGCGGGCATCACGCTCTCAAAGCTGTACTCAGGCACAGGATTTTTTGGTAAGGGCCTTGGCAAGCTTGGAATAGATGTGGCTTACACACAGGCAGGAATAGTTGTGGCACTTGTTTTTGTAGGCATTCCCTTCGTAATAAGAGCTGTACAGCCGGTGCTTGAAAAGATGGATAATACATATGAGGAGGCCGCTTATATGCTTGGCGCCACACCCTCTAAGACATTTTTTAAGGTAATACTTCCGGAGCTTCGCCCGGCACTCTTAACAGGCTTTGGTCTTGCCTTTGCCAGAGGCATAGGAGAGTACGGAAGCGTCATCTACATATCAGGCAACAGTGCAAGGCACAGGACACAGGTGGTATCCTACGTCATCATGCAGAAGCTTAGCTATATAGATTATGCTAGCGCGACTGCCATAGCACTTGTGATGCTTGTCATATCATTTTTACTGCTGTTATTTGTAAACATAGTGCAGGTTAAACAGTCACAGCGCACTAATTTGTTGTAGAAGGCTGCATATAAATCAAATGCGATGCACACAAACAGGAAAGGAGCACAATGCGATGACCGAACAGGTAAAGCTTGAAAGAAGAAAAAAGATCACAAAGATAATACTCGTCACTGTCACGGTGCTCTTTATATTTGTCATGCTTGTAGTTCCGCTTTTTTCTGTGATGGCAAGTGCTTTAAAGGAGGGGCTTGGATTCTATTTGAAAGCTATCTCCACAAGCTACGTGCTTTCAGCACTTAAGGTGACTTTGATAGCAACAGTTTTTGCGGTAGTTATCAACACCTTCTTTGGAATATGGACAGCGTGGCTGTTGACCAGGTTTTCGTTTAAAGGAAAACAGGTGCTTGCAACACTTATTGATATACCGTTTTCTATTTCTCCGGTCATCGTAGGACTTGCGTATCTTATGACCTTCGGACGGCTTGGGTGGTTTTATCCGGTTATCAGATGGTTCAATGAGATATTCGGCACGAATGTGAGAATCACCTTTGCAATACCGGGAGTTGTGCTTGCCACGATATTTGTCACGTTTCCGTATGTGTCAAGGGAAATCATACCGGTGCTCAATGCAGAGGGAAAGGATGAGGAAGAAGCCGCAGCGCTGATGGGAGCATCCGGCTTTACGATATTTCGGAAAATAACACTTCCGCAGATGAAGTGGAGCCTGATTTATGGAATCATACTTTGTACGGCGAGAGCTCTCGGCGAGTTCGGCGCGGTAAATGCGCTCTCGAAGACAAGAGGCGAGACATTTACACTGCCGCTTGAGATTGATGCCTTGTATATGTCGGGCACAGACAGCTCGATAACATCGGCATTTGCTGTATCGTCGATACTGTTAATTATTGCATTAATCATTCTTTTTGCAAGAAATATAGTTGAGCATGAATTTAAGAAATTACACTGAGATATACTTGGGAAATATGATTTACACTAATAAAATCTGCTGCATGGGAAAAGCAGGAAGGAGATAACGTATATGTACGTTGAGATGAAAAATATATACAAAAAATACGGAGACTTCCTGGCATCCGATAATGTGAGCTTTGGAGTGGAAAAGGGAAAGCTTGTGGCGCTGCTTGGTCCGTCCGGCAGTGGCAAGACAACACTTCTTCGTATGATAGCAGGGCTTGAGACGCCAAATTCAGGTGACATATATATAGATGGAAAGCGGGTGAATGATATTCCGGCCTCGAAGAGAGGCATAGGCTTTGTGTTTCAGAACTATGCGCTGTTTCGATACATGACAATATACGACAATGTGGCATTTGGGCTGGAGCTTCAGAAGATGCCGAAAAAGCTCATAAAGGAGCGTGTTACAAAGCTTCTTGAGATGACAGGCTTATCGGGGCTTGAAAAGAGATATCCGAATCAGCTTTCCGGAGGACAGCGTCAGAGAGTGGCATTTGCAAGGGCGTTGGCGCCGAATCCACAGGTGCTTTTACTGGATGAGCCATTTGCCGCGATAGATGCAAAGGTGCGAGGGGAGCTTCGTACCTGGCTGAAGGAGCTGGTCGAAAAGCTTGGAATCACAAGCATTTTCGTCACACATGACCAGGATGAGGCTGTTGAGGTGGCAGATGAAATCATTATCACAAACCACGGCACGATAGAGCAGATGGGTACACCTCTTGAGATATACAAGTCGCCTGATACACCTTTTGTGGCGCAGTTTATAGGGCACACCACAGTCGTTGAAAACTATGACAGGCTAAAGGGCTTTGACAGGATAGAAAATGCCGACAAGGCGGTAATCAGACCTGAGTTTATCAAGATATCAAAGAGTGGCAACTTAGACCGCTATCAGTCAGCGGCAGAGGAGGGCATCGTTACAGATGTGGTATTCAGAGGAAACAGGATGGATATCACAGTCAGCATAAACGGCATTGAGGTGGTCGGCGAGCGCTCACTTGAAAAGGACCTGATAGCAGTCGGCGAGAAAGTACATGTGCTGATTTACAGGCTGTATATATTCGACGAAGAGAAAACATACCTGATGGAAAACAGCGAGATGCAGGAGCAGGATGTATTCTATATTTAGATACAAGAATAGTCTAAAGCTTGTGATTGAAAGAGGAAGCAGAGGGAGATAAATGAAGATAGAAAACAAAAAAATCCTACACACGGACATCCTCATAATAGGAGGTGGCACGGCGGGCTGTTATGCAGCGCTCACCATCCGTGAGAATTCGGATTATTCGATTATAATTGCAGAGAAAGCGAACATAAAGCGAAGCGGATGCCTTGCAGCAGGTGTCAATGCGATAAATGCATACATAGTAAAGGGCAGAAAGCCTGAGGACTATGTAGACTACGCAAAAAAGGATGCTGACGGTATAGTAAGGGAAGACTTACTCATGACTATGTCAGAGGGTTTAAACCGTGTGACGGACAAGATGGAAAAGCTTGGACTTGTCATATTAAAGGATGAAAACGGTGAGTATGTAGCAAGAGGAAACCGAAATATCAAGATAAACGGTGAGAACATGAAGCCGCTTTTGGCAGAAGCTGTATCAAAGCTTAATGACTGTACAGTGATAAACAGAATAAATATCACGGACTATATAGTTGAGAACAACACCATAAAGGGTGCATACGGATTTTCAATCGAGGATGCGACAGCCTATGAAATCAGGGCTAAAAAGGTGCTCTGTGCTACAGGCGGAGCGGCCGGTTTATACAGACCAAACAATCCCGGCTTTTCAAGGCACAAGATGTGGTATCCACCTTTCAACACAGGCGCCGGATATGCGATGGGCATAAGAAGTGGAGCTGAGATGACCACCTTTGAGATGAGATTTATCGCACTCAGATGCAAGGACACAATTGCACCGACCGGAACAATTGCACAGGGAGTCGGGGCAAAGCAGGTCAATTCACTTGGAGAGGTTTACGAGACAAAATACGGCCTCACCACATCAGAGCGTGTATACGGAACGGTCATGGAAAATCTCGAGGGAAGAGGTCCTTGCTACTTAAGGACAGAGGGCATCTCTCCACAGCAGGATGAGTCATTAAGAAAGGCATATCTCAACATGGCACCAAGCCAGACACTCAAGTGGGTGGAGGCAGGTAAGAATCCAAGTGAGCAGAATGTGGAGATAGAGGGCACCGAGCCGTATATCGTAGGTGGGCACACAGCGAGCGGCTACTGGGTAAATACCGAGCGTGAGACTACAATCCACGGACTTTATGCTGCTGGAGATGTGGCAGGAGGATGTCCACAGAAATACGTTACAGGAGCTATGGTAGAGGGTGAAATCGCTGCGATAGATATGGTTTCAAAGCTTGATGCAGATACCTCCGATGGAAGTCCTGACACATCGGCATTTGATGAGAAAAAGGCGCTTGACGCAAAAGCTTCAGAGTATGACCATTTCCTCACTGAAAGGTCCCAGATGTTTACAACAGAGGCTATCGAGGAAGCCATGCAGAAGGTCATGGACAACTACGCAGGCGGTATTTCCACACATTACCAGTTCAACGGCAAACAGCTTGCGCTGGCAAAGGAAAAGATAAATCATCTGATAGAGCTGACCGGTGATTTATATGCATCGGATATGCATGAGCTTATGTTCATATATGAGCTTAAGGAGAGGCTTACGGTATGTCTTTCGGTCATAGCACATCTTGGTGCAAGAAAGGAGACCAGATGGCACAGCTTTGCCGAGAATCTGGATTATCCGGGCAAGAGTGATGACTGGATGAAATATGTCAATTCCAGATACGAAAACGGGCAGCTTCATATGATTTACAGAGAGCTTGTCGGAAGGGAGGCGCGTTATGAGCATAATGATTGATAAAGCAAAGTGTAAGGGCTGTGGCATGTGTACAAGTGTATGCCCCGGAAGCCTGATATATCAGGACTCAGAGAAAAAAGCCTTTATCAAATATCCTAAGGACTGCTGGGGCTGTGCCTCATGCATCAAGGAATGTCATTTTGGTGCTATTGCTCTTTATCTTGGAGCAGACATAGGAGGCATGGGAAGTCTCATGACAGTAAAAAGCACACCGGACACGCTGACCTGGGATATCAAAAAGCGCGACGGAAGCAAGGAAGAGATTCTTATCAACAAGAAGGAATCCAATAAATATTAAAGAAAAGGATGGTAACAGACATGGGTGAATTATCACATCTTGACGAACTCGAAGCAGAGGCAATATACATAATACGTGAAGTAGCCGCAGAGTGCGAGAAGCCGGTTATGTTGTACTCAATTGGAAAGGACAGCTCGGTAATGCTTCATCTTGCAATGAAGGCATTTTATCCGGAGAAGCCGCCATTTCCGTTTTTACATGTAAATACAACCTGGAAATTCCATGAGATGATAGAATTCAGAGATCGCATTGCTAAGGAAAAGGGCATCGAGATGCTTGAATATATAAATCAGGATGGCGTAAAGCAGGGCATCAATCCATTTGATCACGGCTCAGCATACACAGATATCATGAAGACACAGGCGCTCAAGCAGGCGCTCGACAAATACGGTTTTACGGCAGCGTTTGGCGGAGGTCGAAGAGACGAGGAGAAATCAAGAGCCAAGGAGCGAATCTTCTCCTTCAGAAATGAAAACCACGCATGGGATCCAAAGAACCAGCGTCCGGAGATGTGGAAGCTCTACAACTCAAGAATCAAAAAGGGCCAGGAGGTACGTGTTTTCCCACTGTCAAACTGGACAGAGAAGGATATCTGGCAGTATATAAAGAGAGAGAATGTCGAGATTCCTTCACTTTACTTTGCAAAGGAAAGACCCGTTGTATACAGAGACGGCAACATCATCATGGTAGATGACGACAGAATGAAGCTTCGTCCGGGTGAGAAAATCCAGATGAAGAGTGTACGTTTCAGAACACTCGGCTGCTATCCACTGACAGGTGGTGTGGAGTCGACAGCGGATACACTTGATGAGATTATTGATGAGACACTCAGTGCTGTTTCCTCAGAGAGAACCACCCGTGTCATAGACAACGAGGCGGCAGGCAGCATGGAAAGAAGAAAGAGGGAGGGATATTTCTAAAATGAGCGGATTACTTAAATTTATTACATGCGGAAGCGTGGACGACGGAAAATCAACTCTGATCGGACATATATTATACGATTCAAAGCTGCTCTATGCAGATCAGGAAAAGGCATTGGAGCTTGACAGTAAGGTCGGAAGCCGTGGCGGCGCCATCGACTACTCACTCCTCCTCGACGGACTGATGGCAGAGAGAGAGCAGGGAATCACAATCGATGTGGCTTATCGTTACTTCACAACAGATAAGAGAAGCTTTATCGTGGCAGATACACCGGGCCATGAGGAGTACACAAGAAACATGGCTGTAGGTGCATCCTTTGCAGACCTTGCGGTAATTTTAATAGATGCAAAGCAGGGCGTATTGGTTCAGACAAGAAGACACGCAAGAATCTGCGCGCTCATGGGAATCAACTACTTTGTATTTGCTGTAAACAAGATGGATCTTGTAGGCTACGACGAGAAGCGTTTCGATGAAATCACAAAGCAGATTATTGAGCTTACAAAGGAGCTTGAACTTAAAAATGTAGTAATAATTCCTGTTTCTGCAACAGAGGGCGACAATGTCACAACAAAGTCTGAGAATATCCCATGGTACAAGGGACCTGCTCTTTTATCATACCTTGAGGATGTTGACATAAAGGATGAGAACGAGGAAGAGGGCTTTTACATGCCTGTACAGAGAGTCTGCCGTCCTGACCACACCTTCCGTGGATTCCAGGGCCAGATAGAGGCCGGAGAGGTAAAGGTGGGCGATGAAATCACCACACTGCCAAGCAATGAGACAGCCCATGTAAAAAGCATCCATGTGGGTGATAAGCTAAGCGATAGCGCATTTACAGGCCAGCCGGTTACAATCCAGCTTGACAGAGAGGTGGACGTATCAAGAGGCTGCGTGCTCACAATCGGTTCAGGAGCAAATGTGGCTTCATCTATCACAGCTACAATACTCTGGATGGATGACGATGAGCTCTTCAAGGGAAAGAACTTCTTCTTCAAGCTTGGTACCAAGTCGATACCGGGCATCGTAACAGAGATAGAGCATACCATCGATGTAAACACAGGTGAGGAAAAGCCTGCCGACAAGCTCAAAAAGAACGAGATAGCAGTTGTAAAGATTGCATTCTCGGACAAGATAGTCTGCGATAAGTTCAAAAACCACAAGACACTCGGTGAGTTCATATTAATCGACCGTGTGACCGATATGACATCTGCCTGCGGTGTGGTTGAAGAGGGACACACGGA
>ERZ779812.11-NODE-11-length-91054-cov-3.19253_pt1 | contig 91054 bp, 87 predicted proteins | sample MGYA00511371_ERZ779812 | MGnify/ENA primary metagenome ERZ779812 (study PRJEB29588, sample SAMEA2159429) | human gut metagenome | biome: human gut; feature: human-associated habitat; material: faeces | place: Denmark | collected 2008/2010 ... | reverse complement strand
GAGCGTCGGCACGTCCACGGTGTTATGCCGTGGCTTGCACTCCATAAGGGCAAGCTGGCTGCCCACGTCATTCTTGATGTGTTTCAGTTCTTCCCGGTCGTCCGACCATGCCATCACGTTACAGTGGCAACGCACCGAAACCAACCCCTTGCTGTGCGCTTCGTTCAGGTATTCCTCTATCCATGCCCGGTTTATTTGGTTGGAACGGGAATAGCGGGATAGCGACTGCATATTCCTTGCGGTCTGCTCGAACCGTTTCAGGCTCTCCGCATGGTCGTCAATAAAGATGTACTGGTTATACACGTGGTTACACGTCAGCAGCACGCCCACCGGGGCGGCGAACGAAAGCCTGCAATCCGAACGGTCAGTCGATAACCGTTCATAGCGGCTGTCCGTACCCACGTTTCCCGGCAGATCCTCTACGTCCGAAAGGGTATGCAGGCAAAGGAAGTCGTCGCCTATCCGCATCTCTTCGGGGTTCAGCGAAATATCCTTTAGAACAGTGGTATCGTTTTGCGAGAGGGAGAAATATTTCTCCACGATGCCCGCCGTCGTTTCCGTCCCGACAATCTCGTCCGCCCGCAGGCGGCGGAGCGTGATAAACCCGCTGTCGTTCATGATCCGCTCGAACTGCCCGACCGCTTCGAGGAACTTCGTTACCGTTTCCTTGTCCTCGATCTCCTTCGGGATAATCTTGCCCTTGCACAGCGTGCTGAACGTGCTTTCCTGACGGCTGCGCATCTTAGTGGTCTTGGTAAGGAACAGGTAGCAGAAGTGGTTCAGGAACGGGCGTTCGTTAAAGTGCCTCTCAAAGCTCCGGCTTAGAAAACTAAGTTCGTCCCTGTCGATCTCCGGCTGGTACTTCTCTTCGATGAAGAAGTCCTGTTTATGCACGATGGAGAAGTCCGGCAATACCTTCACCGCCTTGTGCCATGCCGAATGTATCGCCTCGTACTCGTTACTGATAACAGTGAACAGTTCCGGCAGTTCCACTTTGAAGGCTACCGTCACGTCCGCATCCTTGCTCACGATGCAGCCGTTCTCTACTGCCAATAGCGGAAATTTGCTTTCCAGCGTTGCCGCTTTCATTACATTTCTCATTCTTTCTTGTTTTTGGTAAATAATCGGGGAATTTTCAGGCGGTTCAGCACATACCTCGGATGCCGTTTCCGGGCGGCGGCTTTCATCAGCCCGTGCGTGCCGTACTTGGCATTGAGCCGGAACGTCAGCCATACCAGCAGCGTAGCCGAAGCCACGCCGAAGCCGATGCACACCCACTGGTTCACGCCCGCCATGTACAGGATAACGAACACCACGAACACGGCAAGCAACCCGGCGGCGAACACGAAAAGGTACTGGCTTTCCAAGCCCTTGAACTCCACGTTCCTGCCAATCCCCTTGTTAATTTCAAAGTTCATAACCCGCTTCTTTTACAGGAAGAAAGAGCGCAGGATCGTAGCGGCGACAATCAGGAAAATACAGGCTCCGAACCACGAAGCCGCCGTCTTGCTCGTATCGGGATCACCGCTGCTGAACTTCCCGTACACCTTTACCCCGCCAATCAATCCCACCACCGCACCGATGGCGTAAATCAATTTCGTTCCCGGATCGAAATACGAAGTCACCATTTGCGTGGCTTCCGTGATACCCGCTTGTCCGTTACCTTGTGCCATCGCACTGGCGGCAGCCATCACGCAGGCTGCCATCAAAAAGAATCTCTTTTTCGTCATTGTCTTTTAAGATTAAATTAAACATTACTATTATTCATCAGTCGGGCGACACGCTGCCGTGCCCCTTCAAATTCATCCAGCATCTCGTCCCACACGTCCGATCCCATCACGGCAGGCAGCACCTCACGGGCTTGCTGTTTCTCCTGCTCGTCCGCATCGTCCGTGGTGATAACCCTGTGTACCTTCTTCAAGTCCTCGAAGGTGTACCCGGTGGCAAAGTCGGGATTGCTGTCGGGATAGTACGCCCCCAGTTCTTCTTCCTCTTCCAACTCTTCCGGCGTGGGTACATATCCCTCTTCTTCCGGCTCGTCCTCTTCCGGTTCTACCTCGATGTCAGAGTAGTCCGCATCCTCGTCCGCAGCGGTTTCTTCCGCCTGTTCCGTGCCGTTACCCGCAGCCGTTTCCGGGGTACTCTCCGGCGTTTCGGGTGCGAAATTATCCGTTTTATCCGCTTGATTATCAGTATGTCTCCGCTTGTCTTCCGGCTCGTAGGTTTGTCTTTCCCGGTAGGTGCTTTTCCCGATAACCGTGTACGGTTCGCCCGGCTTTTCCACTTCTTCGTCCGGTTCGTCCGTCCTTTCTCCGGCATCGGTTTTTCCCAGCAGTCCGGCTATGTCGGTGCGGTAATATTTCCACAGCACGCAGAGGTAGTACAGCAGCAAGGCGGAGAGTATCAGTTTCAGTATCATGTTCCTTTCTCCTTTCCGCTTTAGAAGAGTTTTTCCATCTTCCCGGCGTATGCCGCTTCGATTTCTTCCCGGTACTGCTCGAAGTGTTGCGCCAGCACGTTGTCTATGTAGGCGGATAGCGACACCTTGCCGCCCGTCAGCATCATGGAGATTTTGGCGATCCGTTCGTGGTATTCACGCCGCACGTACACGGGCTTCCCGTAACGGGCGGGTATATCCATTCCTTTGAGGAAGGTCGTGTCATAGTCCGCCGTCTGCTTCGCCTTGCGCCGCTTGCCGTCAGCCGTTTTTCCATCCGGTATTTTCCCGTCCGGCACTTTCCCGGCAACCCTGTTTTCCATCGGCACGGCGGTTTCCCTATTCTCTGTTTCCTGTTCCGGTTCTTCCGCCTCTTGTCCTGTTGCTTCTGTTTCCGGCGCATCACCGTTACCTTGCGGCTTTTCCGTTTCGCCCGCCATCATCCGCATAAGCAGTTCTTCGTCGATGGGCTTATCTGTTTGTTGTTTCTTCATAGCCTGATAGTTTGAGGATGGATATTATTTCATGTGCCAGTTCGGGGATTCCGCTGCCTGCAATCATCCGCTTGTCGGGAGCGAACAGCGTGGAACGGAACACCGTCCGGTTCTCTGCATCCAGTTCCTTGCGGAAGCGTTTCGTGTCCGGTATCTGTGTAGTGAGCATCGGCAGCCCCATTCCGGCGATTACTTTTTCATACCGTCCGTACAGTTCGCTCTTTTCCCGTTTATCCACCAGATTCCAAAAGAGGTAAAGCCCTTTCAGTCGGCTTGTTTCCTTGCCTAACATCATCCGTTGCAACACGTCCAGAAAGGCGAGCGTGCTTTCCAGTACCGTTTGGTCGGCACTCACCGGAGCGAAGATGTAATCCATTTGCGCAATGGTGCGCAATATGCCCGACGAGTTCACTGTGCCCGGCAGGTCAAAGAACAGCAGGTCATAGTTTCCACTGCCCGCCAGTTCCGCCGCCATGTCCGGCGCACGTTCCACCCGGCACTTCTGCACCGGATAGGCGGCACGTCCCGGCTCACGCATCTGCTCGTATGCCATCCGTTTCAGGTACTCGTTTTCCAGTACCGCCCGGCTGTCCCGTTCCCGCATCTCATACAGGCTGTGTTGCGGAAAGTCGCAGTCGATCACCGCCAGCGGATACCCGCAGTTATAGTGCAGGTAACTCGCCACCAGCACCGTGATAGCCGTTTTACCGCTACCGCCCTTTTGTGTGGCGAAAGCCACGTTCAAAGTCTGTTTATCCATATCGTCAATCAATTAGTTATTCATTCGGTTGCCTAAGCAATCGGTTATCTGTTCATTCAATCAATCAGCCAATCAGTCAATCGGTCAGCCGTGCAGCCAGCCATTTGTTCATCCGGTCAGTTCATCATCCGTTTGTCCGTTCATTCATCCGACCGTTCATCCGGCTGTTTAGCCGTTTAACTGTTTAGTCATTCATCCGGCTAACCGTTTAGCTGTTCGTCCGTCCGTTCGTCCGGCAAAATCATCATCCGTCCGGCTGTTCGTCCAGCCAATCATCCACTCGTTTGGGCGTCCGTTTGCCCGTCCGGTTGAACAGCCGTTTTACCGCTTCCACGGCGCAAAGGAATATCAAAATATCGGCAGATTATTCACTTGATTATCAGTGTGTCGCACCTTGTCTTTCCACCCGTAGGTTTGTCGCATACGGGCATAATGACCGGACGGGAAAAGGGCTGTTACTTTGCAGCCGGAAACCAAAATTCAGAGAAGATGAACAAGAACAGTAACCGCCCGAAGGACTGCCCCGGCAGTCTCCAGCAGACAAGGGCATCCCCAATCTGTCCGGTAGGACGGATTTTAATTTCAACCGAAATTAGCAAGTTGTGTGCTGCGGCACTCGCTTCGCTTTCCGTGCCTCACCACCACCTTGCCCCGCTGGTGCAAAATCCGCCGGAGTTGGATTTTCCTTTGCGGGGGAGAGCCGTAGGCATACGGCAGTTTTCAACCCATGTTTCACTTAAATTTTACAGGACTATGGATAGTCAGAAGAAGTATTCCAACAACCACGGGCGAAAGCCCAAGACCGACAAGATGCGCCACCGCTACGTGTTCCGTCTAAGTGACGAAGACAATGCCCGTTTCCTTGCCCTTTTCGATGAATCCGGCAAGGAAACCCGTGCCGAGTTTATCGTTTCCGCACTCTTCGGCAGGGAGATAAAGGTCGTTAAACTGGATAAGGGCACGCAGGATTTCTACATGCGCCTGACCTCTTTTCATTCCCAGTTCCGCAGCATCGGCGTGAATTACAACCAATGCGTGCGTGCGCTCAAATCCAATTTCTCGGAGAAGAAGGCACTCGCTTTCCTCTATAAACTGGAACGGCACACCCTCGAACTGGTGGAACTTAGCAAACAAATTTCCGCACTGGCGGAAGAGTTTCAAACCAGATACCCCGTCCGATGATAGCCAAGATTTCACACGGCGGCAGCCTGTACGGGGTGCTTGCCTACAACCAGATCAAGGTGGATGAACTTCATGCCGACGTGCTTTTCGGCAACCGGATTATCGAACCGCCGGGTGACAATCCTTATACGATTGAGCATATTTCCCGTTCGTTCGGGGACTACCTGACCGCCAACCGCAAGACCGAGAAGCCTATCCTGCACATCTCGCTCAATCCCGATCCGAAAGATTGCGTGACCGAGGAACAGTTCATAAAACTGGCGGAGCGATATATGCAGCGCATGGGCTTCGGCGACCAGCCTTATATCGTTTACCGCCACAACGACATCGGGCGGGAACACCTGCACATCGTTTCCGTCCGTGTGGACGAAACCGGGCGGGCGATTTCCGACAGCTACGAACACGAGCGTTCGATGAAGGTCTGCCGGGAACTGGAACAGCAGTTCGACCTTACCCCGGCTACCAAAAAGGAGTGGAAGGAAGGGCTGCCCTTGTCACCCGTCGATTACGGGGGCGGCAACCTCAAAGGGCAGTTGGCGGGAGTGATCCGACCGATAGCCCGTGAGTGGCGTTTCCAGTCGCTTGGTGAATATCGTGCGGTACTTTCGCTCTACGGCATAACGGTGGATGAAGTCAAAGGGGAATATGGCGGACGGGAGTATCACGGCTTGTCCTATTCGGCGACGGACAAGGACGGCAACAAGGTCGGCAAACCCTTCAAGTCTTCCGTCTTTGGCAAAGAGGCGGGCATTGCCGCACTGGAAAAGCGTATGCTCTCTTCCGCCGCATGGGTAAAGAGCCACAAGGACATTGCCACCGATACCGCAGCCCGCATAGCATCCGCCATGCAGACCGCAGGGCGTGACCGGGCACTTTTCGAGCGTGAACTCATGCGGCAGGGTATAGGCGTGGTATTCCGCACCAACGATGCGGGGCGCATCTATGGGGTGACTTTCATCGACCATGCCGACAAGACCGTTTTCAACGGTTCCCGTCTGGGTAAGGAGTTTTCAGCTAACGTGTTCAACGACCTTTTCGCCGGGCAGGACGGTATTCACCCGCCGCAGCAGAAGGACGAAAGGGAGTTTCCGACAGGTGTCAGCCACGAGCCGGAAGAATCACCGGGCGAATATCCGGCGCAGCAACCGGGACATTCCGGTGCATCCCCATGGAACGGGCATGATACCGGGTATCAGCCCGACCACAAGGACAACACCGCCCAAAACGTGGCGGACGCTTTCAGCCTGTTCGCACCCGTGCAGGGCGGCGCATCCGGCGACCAGCCCGCACCACCGCAGCGGAAAAAGAAGAAAAGGCGCAGGTACGGCAGACAACAGTAACCTTCCGCAGTATTTACAATTTTAAAAGTATATCAATATGCAAAACGAAGATGATTTGCGTGGACTTGCCAAAGTAATGGAGTTCATGCGTGCTATCAGCATTTTATTTGTAGTAATCAATATTTATTGGTTCTGTTACCAATCTATTCAGGAGTGGGGCATCAATATTGGCGTGGTCGATAGAATCCTGCTCGGTTTCCAACGCACCGCCGGGCTGTTTTCCAGTATCTTTTGGACGAAGCTCTTTGCCGTGCTGTTCCTCGCCCTTTCCTGTTTGGGGACTAAGGGCGTGAAAGAGCAGAAGATCACTTGGCGCAAGATAATCCTTTGCGGCGTAACGGGCTTGTTATTGTTCTTTTTCAACTGGTGGCTCTTGGCACTCCCTTTGCCCTTATCGGCAAACACGGTGTTCTACATCGCCACCCTCACAGCCGGATATATCTTTCTGCTCATGGCAGGGTTATGGATGTCCCGCCTGCTCAAAACCAACCTGCTTGAAGACGTGTTCAACGTGGAGAACGAATCCTTTATGCAGGAAACCGAATTGAAGGAAAACGAGTATTCCGTCAATCTCCGCACCCGTTTCTGGTTCAGGGGAAAGACGTATGACGGATGGATTAACCTTGTCAATATTTTTCGTGCGACAATGGTATTGGGAACTCCGGGCAGCGGGAAGTCCTATGCGATTATCAATCAGTACATTAAACAGGTTATCGAAAAAGGATTTTCCGTTTTCTTATATGATTTCAAATATCCCGACCTCTCCGAGATTGCTTACAACCATCTGATTAACAATCTGGACGGGTACAAGGTCAAACCTAAATTCTACGTGATTAATTTCGACGATCCCGCAGGCAGTCACCGTTGCAACCCCATTCATCCGGACTTTATGACGGATATATCGGATGCCTACGAAAGTGCGTACACGATTATGCTCAACCTCAATCGAACTTGGATCAGCAAGCAGGGCGACTTCTTTGTTGAATCACCTATCATTCTGTTAGCCAGTATTATATGGTACTTGAAAATCTACAAGAACGGCAAGTATTGTACTTTCCCCCATGCGATAGAATTTCTGAACCGGAAGTACGCCGATATTTTCCCCATCCTAACAAGTTACCCCGAACTGGAGAACTATCTTTCCCCGTTCATGGATGCTTGGGAAAGCTCGGCGGTGGAACAGTTGCAGGGGCAGATAGCCAGTGCCAAAATCCCGCTTTCCCGCATGATTTCCCCGGCACTCTACTGGGTGATGACGGCGGATGATTTCACACTCGACATCAACAATCCCGAAGAACCGAAAGTGCTTGCAGTCGGTAACAATCCCGACAGGCAGGGCATATACGGCGCAGCGTTGGGACTGTATAACTCCCGCATTGTCAAACTGATAAACAAAAAGAAACGGCTCAAATCCGCCGTTATCATTGACGAGTTACCCACCATCTACATGCGTGGGCTGGATAACCTGATTGCCACCGCCCGAAGCAACAAGGTAGCCGTCATGCTCGGCTTTCAGGATTTCAGCCAGTTAAAAAGGGATTACGGCGACAAGGAGAGTGCCGTTATCTGCAATACGGTCGGCAATGTCTTTGCAGGTCAGGTCGTTGCCGAAACCGCCAAAACGTTAAGTGAACGTTTCGGCAAGGTCTTGCAGAAACGGCAGAACATGACGATCAACCGCAACGAGACTTCCGTTTCCATCAATACCCAAATGGATAGCCTTATTCCGGCATCCAAAATCAGCAACTTAACGCAGGGTATGTTTGTCGGAGCGGTCGCCGACAACTTCGACGAGCGCATCGAGCAGAAGATTTTCCATGCCGAGATTGTCGTGGATAACGAACAGGTCAAGCGGGAAACCGCCCGTTACGTGAAGATACCGCAGATTATCGACTTCACCGACAAGGACGGCAACGATACCATGCAGCAGCAGATTGAGGAAAATTACTACCGCATTAAGAACGAGGTCAAGCAGATTGTCGCCGACGAAATCGAGCGTATCAAGGCTGATCCCGAACTCTCGCACCTGATTAAGAACGTGTGATAAATGAAGAACGGATATTCCGGCCAGACAGATTGCTGGCGGAATATCCGTTTCTATAATTTATTTTTCTAAACATACATGTTTCCTTTTACTTTCCGTAATTACCGCTTCTGATTGATCTCAAATACTTATCATAAACATTCTCATCGCTCATGTCCGGATACCATTCAGATTCCTCTCTTGTTTTAAATAGAATCTTTCCATCATCACCATTAAATAAATATATGTCACACTTAGAATCATCAAGTATGATTGATATTGCATAAAACGAACCTCTATCCGTAGTAAATCTATTGATATCTCGTATATTTTTCCCTTTCTCTATATCAATACCGTATTCTTTTTTCATTTTCAAGATTAAGTCCTCTAATGAAAATTTATACGGGGCATCCATATCTTCTTCATGCACAACTTGTCCATTAATGTCATACCGATACACTTTTCCAACAACTATGCTGTAGAAAGTCATATTATATCCTTTGATACGTCCTATGCCATCATACAAACAAACATGGATATAGTTAGAATATGGGTAAGAACGGCTATCAATATAATACAGTCCTGTTTTTGCGTCTATATCATCATAAGATTTTTCCTGCTGTACAGTCATTCCATTGTTGTCTGTAAATTCATAGATCCACTTCTTTTGATTTCGTTCAAAAGCATTAATATCAAAATGTTTGATAACTTTATATTTCTTCTGCCACCTCATAATATTGGTATTTTTCACAGTATCGACCTTTCGTACTGCTGTATCACTTTTGGAAGAACCGCCCTGCACATTCCCCCTCGCTTGTCCGTAACCCGACAAACACACAGTCAGTAATATGTAAACGTACCATTTATCCATAAATTTAGTTCTATTTATTCACCACACAACGGCAACAACGCATTAGCCTGAAAGCATCCCAATTCACTACTTCTGTGCCAGTCCTCACAAGCTCCGTTCTTATCGCCCGACTGGTTACGTGCCAGCCCACGACCATAGTACAACTTTCCGTCACTCGGAAAAGCCTTTATTCCTTCGCCGTATGCTTCCGCAGCTTCCTTGAAGCGTTTCAGGTCATACAGCGCACGCCCCAGATTATTATACAAATCCGCATCGGGAGAGCAGTTCTTTATTGCCAGCCGATAAGTAGCGATTTCTCCCTCATAATCTTTTGTTTCATATTGCGCTACACCTAAATTTATATAAGCATTGATATGTTTTGGGTTTAGTTCTATGACTTTATTATAGTCAGTAATAGCACCTGTATTGTCACTTATATTGGATTTAACACATCCCCTATTATAATACGCTTCTGTGTCTTTTGAGTTAATTTTAATAACTTCTGTATAGTCAGTAATAGCACCCTTGTAGTCTTTTAATTTTGATTTAATTCTTCCTCTATTGAAATAAGAGTTTATATGTTTATGATTTATCTTTATAGTTTCTGTATAGTCAGAAATAGCACCTTTATAGTCGCCAATTATTGATTTATTCCATCCTCTATTATAATATGCTTCAGTATCTTTTGGATTAAGTTTTATAGTTTCTGTATAGTCACAAATAGCACCTTTATAGTCGTCAATTCTTGATTTATTCCATCCCCTATTGAAATAAGCGTTTGTATAGTTCGGATTAATCTTTATTGCTTTTGTATAATCAGCAATTGCTCCTTTGTAGTCTTTCAAATCAGATTTAACCTTTCCCCGTTTATAATAAGCAACAGCATAATTTGAATCAATTTCAATAGCTTTGTTATATTCTGCAATAGCCCCCAATTCGTCACCACTCCCAGACTTTACATTTCCGCTTTTCAAATAAGCGTATGCCAATGAATCCACCGGATGGGACACAACAGTATCATATCGCAAAGAATCTGTTCCCTGCTTATTCCCATTCGCCTGTCCGCAACTCGACAAACACACAACCAGTAATATGTAAACAGTCCATTTCCTCATACACTTATTGCATTTTCAAAACCTCAAACAATATCGTATCGTTCTCCTTCCATTTCGTCCAGCCGGAGAAGGGAACAGCAAGTTTATTTATCGCACGTAAATCCTCAAACCTTATCCAGTCACCTTTCTTCTCTTTCACGTGTCCGCCATAATGCCGGGCAGGATAAAGTTCTTCCATTACTTTTCCTTCCGGCTGATCGTATAGCTTAAACTCGTACAAGTTCGTGACGAATTTTCCGACCAAACTATCACCGTAATTTTCTGCAATAGGAATATTCCCCGTTTCTTTCTCGGAAGAAGTCCCTCGTTTGGTATTGGAACAAGTCGCCATAGCTATACATATTAATAGGGTTATTACTGTTTTCATTCCTCAATATTTCAAGTTGAACAATTCCGTTTCCATTCTCCGCCAAAGATACCCCGATTCGTATATTCTTATTCTCCTATAAATTTAATATCGCTTGAATGGATATCTCTATGGTTATTATAGAATATAAGAAACTCTTTGTTAGGCTGATTAGTTCCTTTTTTAAACACATGAATTTTTGTTTCCTCAAATTTACATTCCCTTTCGCCAACTCTAAGGCTGATGTCAAATCGGTTATTATCTTCTCCGACTTTAATCAGAAATTTCCCCCGAATATCGGGATTGGGTTCATCGCCAAATGCCGCAGGATAATTGCGTATAACCTCATTCTCGTCAAAATATAGATGCCCTAAATATTCTGTATCGGCAACGTTCCATACCATTATCAAATGTTTCAGCCGTGCCATAGGGTAATATTTAACATCATCAAGGCTTCCAAGCATCTCACCATTGGAACAATAATACCCGTAATCCGGATCAAATACAGTCTGCTCATTCTCAAACTCAATCTGAATATCATACGGAAACCTCTCTGCATAAGTATCCCATAGTCCTTTAGGAATACCATTTTTCGATAGATTTTCAATCGCTTTGGGATAATCCGACAATCGACCTGTGCAGAAATCATCCACTGTTTTATGACGGGTATCCACATAATCACTTAATTCTACTGATACCTCTTCTGCCTGTAGCGTGTAATCCAAACGGACATAACGGTGAGAACCATCGAGGTATAGCCATATTTTTCCTTCCGGCAGAAGTGTTATGACAAGGTTGTTGTATCTGAACCGTTGCTTTTCTTTAACGCCATAGTACCCCTCTCGAAATAACTCCAACATTCGGTTTTGCAATTCCTCTGAAAATTGGATATTTGCTTGATAGAATTTCTTCTCGGTATATGCTACCCACAAAATATCAATACTATTGGGAATTGAAAATCCGCGTTCTATGTCGAAAGCATTTAAATCGACTCCACCTGCTCCGCTTTCTCCGATACCCAATATCGGATACGAATCAAAGACCGGAAAACTTTTACCTTTGTTCCCGAAACCCACCTTGCAGTGAAAAAGTTCTACCGGATAATTATATGGAGTACTGACAGACGGACTCCATGAAAAAATCGTTCTCGGTTCTTTCTTGTTGAACCTGATTTTGATTCCTGCCACCTTGTAAAGAAGAAAGCACAGCAACAGGCAGGCGATAACCAATAGCACCGCATTGGCTTTGTCCTCTTTGAAGAAATGATAGACCGTTTCCATAAATGATTATTTGGTTAGCGCCAGCTCATGTGATCAAGTTGGTAGTATATAAAGGATATGATGATCGACAGGACAAGGGCGATGATGCCTATAATCAAATCCCCTTTACGGCACAGGCTTCCTTCCGGGTTCAGAAAGGCAGCAAGAAAGAATAGCCCTGTTATGATATAAGGGAATATTCCCCAGTCAAAATCCCGTGCATCATAATCCGGATAATAAGAAACTATAATCCGTAACACAACGCTGATAACAGTTATTAGCGTGATGTTTAAGAGAAATCTTGCAACTGCACCCATACGCTTAAATATTAAGTTCATAATCTTGTTGTAACTCTTTCTTTCGTCAAAGATACCCCGCCGCCCCTCAATTTCCTTTTCGTTTCCCGTCCGTTCTTTTTCGATAATCGTCCGTAAAAGGATATTTAACGGCTTCATTTGTCCTTTTGCCCAAATATAAAACAAAATCCCGACAAATACAGTAATTACTGTATTTTATTTCCCTGATGCCTGATAAAATACTTCCCCCTTTGCTTTACACTGCTTTGCACCCCGAACTTTCCCCGTTCTCCCGCCATCCGCCACGACAAACCTGCGAATCGGACGACAAGTAGCGACACCCCGCTGTAAACTTGCTAATTATCAATACATTCCCCTATATATTTACGTCCGGTTTCCACCGAAACCAGTAGTATTCACCATTAAAAATTTAAGTTTATGGACGAAAGACCGGACAACAGCGAACAACTGATGGATATTCTTCTTGTCATGGATCAGGAGAAAAAGACCATCCAAGCCGTCAGCGGAGTAAAGGACGGAGAGTTACAAACCAAGAACCCGTTAGAGGACAACAACGACCTGCTGCGGGTAGATCGCCACGGAGATATGTTCTCCAACTTCTTTTCCAATCTTTGGAACCAGTTGAAAGATCCCACCCGTTTCCATTTCTTCCGTGTGCCGGAAGAGGATGTGCAACGGGTAGCGGCAGATTTCCAGCAGACCGTGCAGAACCCTACGCCCGAAGGACAGGCACGCATGGCACAGTACGAAGTGCAGCATCCCGCACAGGCACAACAACAGGGCGAGCAACAGGCGCAGCCTGCCGCCGGGCATCAACAACAGCAGCCGACAGATGCACCGCAGCAACAGCCGCAGTACAAGTACGACGTGGAAAAGATAGATTGGAACTCGCTTGCCAATCTCGGCATCAAACGTGAACAGATCGAGCAGAACGGTATGCTCGACCAGATGCTACGGGGCTTCCAGACCGACAAGACCGTCCGGGTATATTTCAATCTCGATTCGATCTCCCATGCCAACGACAGCCAGCTTTCCTTGCGTGAATCTCCCGACGGCAGGGTAGTCGTTTGCAGCCACGGTATTCTCGATCCGGCGAAATTGCAGCAGCAATTCTTCGGGCATACCTTCACGAAGGAAGATAGCGACGCTATCAAGATCGCCGGGAACATGGGGCGCATTGTCGAACTCACCAACCGGGCGGGCGAGAAAGTCCCGTCCCTCGTCAGCCGTAACCAGAAAACGAATGAACTGGCATCCTTCCCGGCTGACAAGGTGCGCATCCCGGCGGAGAAGAACGGGCATACCTTCACCCCCGACGAGGTGGCACGGCTGAAAAAGGGCGAAGCCGTGGTATGTAAATTCCAGACCAAAGCCAAAGAAGGGCAGAAGCCCAAAACCTACGAAGCCCCCGTCCAGTTCAACGCCGCCAAGATGCAACTCGAATTGCTGTTCAATGACCGGGCTAAACTGGCGATGGACGCACACAAGGAGTTGCAGAAACAGACCGCCAATCAGGAAGTCCCCAAGACCTTCCGTAAACAGGAACTCACCGAAAAGGCGCAAACGGAACTTGCGGGCGGCGGCACGGTCAAAGTCTCCGGCTTGAAGGACAAGAACGGAAAACCTTATCAGGGGTACATCACATGGCAGCCCGGACAGAAATACCCCGCCTTCATATTTCCCAAGGATTACAAGACCGCACTTGAAGAAGGACGTGTCAAACCCGCCGTCGAGAACGAGGTACAGGTAGCCGTCAATTCCGAGGGCAAGACCAACGAAGCCACCAAGAGCCTGAAAGAAGCCTTGCAGTCCGCACAAACCCGTCCCACCGGAGAGCAGAAGGAGCAGCAAGACCGTAAGCAGGAACAGAAAGAGGACAAGAAACAGAAGCAGGAACAGGACAAGCCCAAACCCCGGCAGCGCAAAGCTCCCCGCCTCTGATCTCCGTCTTATCCGGTAAGATTATCACAAGTAATTATCCGAAGCATCCCGTCGCTTAGGGCGGGATGTATTTTGTCAAACCATTAAAAACCAAAGAAATATGATTACAGCAATTATCGCCGAGAAACCTTCCGTTGCGAAGGACATAGCAAATGTGTTGAATGTCCGTGAACGTCACGATGGCTACCTCTCAGGCAACGACTACCTCGTTACCTGGGCGTTCGGCCATCTCGTCCAGCTTGCCATGCCCGATGCTTACGGATTCTCCGGCTTCCGCCGTGAAAACCTTCCCATCATCCCGCAGGAGTTCAAGTTCATACCCCGCCAGATACGGGAGGGCAAAGAGTACAAATCCGATCCCGGCGTACTCAAACAACTAAAGGTCATTGGAGAAGTTTTCGCCCAGTCCGACCGGATCATCGTGGCAACCGATGCGGGTCGTGAAGGAGAAGGAATCTTCCGCTATATTTACAACTACCTCGGTTGCCGCAAACCTTTCGTCCGCTTGTGGATTTCCTCGCTGACCGACCGTGCCATCCGTGACGGGCTGGATAAGCTCAAACCCGGCAGCGATTACGATAACCTCTACCGTGCCGCCGAAGCCCGTGCCATCGCCGACTATTTAGTCGGCATCAACAGCACACAAGCACTTTCCATCGCCGCCGGACAAGGAATTTTCTCGCTCGGACGGGTACAGACACCCACCTTGATGATGATTTGTTCCCGGTATCTGGAGAACAGGAATTTCACCCCGCAGACCTATTACCAGCTAAAGGTCACGGCGGAAAAGGACGGCACGCCCTTCTCCGCCATCTCCGAACACAAATACGAAACCCTTCCGGCAGCAACCACCGCCCTTAGTGCCGTTACCGCCACGGGCACGGTTACGGTTGCCGATGTGCAGCGCAAGGAAGTGAACCAAGAACCGCCGTTGCTCTACGATTTAACGAGTTTGCAGAAGGAAGCCAACAGCAAGCTCGGCTTTTCAGCCGACAAAACCCTTTCCATAGCACAGTCGCTTTACGAGAAAAAGGTACTTAGCTACCCCCGCACAGGCTCCCGTTTTATCTCGGACGATGTTTTCGACGAAATCCCGTCCCGCATCGCCCTTTTGGAGCAATATCCCGCTTTCTCCGCCTATGCCGCCACCCTGAAAGGGACGGCACTCAACCGCCGTAGCGTGGATGCGGGGAAAGTCACCGATCACCATGCCCTGATTATCACCGAATGTCTGCCCGGCGAACTACCGGAGGACGAACGCAAGGTGTACGATATGGTTGCCGCCCGCCTGCTCGAATCCTTCTCCGCCCGTTGCGTAAAGGACGTTACAACCGTCCGTTTCACCGCAGCGGGTAGCGACTTTGCCACCAAAGGGACAGTTATCAAGTCCGCCGGATGGCGTGCCGTCCGTGGCGAGAAGGACGAGGAAGAAGAATCCGCCGCCCTTCCGCCCTTGCAGCCCGGCGAAACCTTCCCCCTGCAATCGGCGGAGAACGTGGAGAAACAGACCAAGCCCCGTCCCCTGCACACCGAGAGCAGCCTGCTTTCGGCAATGGAGAGTTGCGGCAGGGAGTTGCAGGAAACCGAACTGCGGGACAGCCTGAAAGACATCGGTATCGGCACGCCCGCCACCCGTGCATCCATTATCGAAACCCTGTTCTCCCGTGACTACGTGCGCCGGGACAAAAAGAATCTTGTCCCGACCGGGAAAGGTCTGGCAGTGTACCATACCGTAAAGGGCAAACGCATTGCCGATGTCGAAATGACCGGACAATGGGAAACCGCCCTTGCCCGCATCGAGACGGGCGAGATGGACGCTGCCACGTTCCGCAGGGGAATCGAAGTCTATACCGCCCAGATTACCGAAGAACTTTTGCAGGTGCAGGTATCGGTTACGGACGGTGAACACATCCCTTGCCCCAAATGCCAGTCCGGGCGCATCCTTTTCTATCCGAAAGTCGCCAAGTGCAGCAACGTCGATTGTGGTGTTACCATCTTCCGCAACAAGGGCGGGAAAGAGCTTACCGACAAACAGATTACCGACCTTGTAACCAAGGGCAAAACGTCCCTAATCAAAGGCTTTAAGAACAAGGACGGCAAAACCTTCGATGCGCACGTCACCTTCGACAAGGACTTCCGCACCGTGTACGAGTTCCCGCCCCGCACGGACAAGGCAAAAGGAAAGGGCGGCAGACGGGATTTTAAGGTATTACATCCGTGATGCACGATTAAGTTTCGGGTGTTCGGGGCAGCCCCCCCGTACACCCGTATAACCCCTATAAAATCAAAATAAATATGGCAAGTGTTTTGTATTTCAAGAGAATAGTTTTATCTTTGCAGCAACATGCTTACCCCGCTTCCCGTCAGATCAGCGCGCTCAGGGTAAGCCTTTTATTTTTTATACCCCTATGACTAAAATTCCTTATCCCAAACACCTCATATCTTTTCCGGATCAGATTGCTTTGCTCAAACAGCGTGGGCTTGTTTTTACAAACGAAGCCAAAGCCTTGCACCTGCTACGCAATATCAGTTATTACCGTTTGAGCGGCTACTGGTATCCTTTGCTGGCAGACAAGCAAAACCATCTGTTCAAGCCCGGCAGTACATTCGATGCCGCTTACAATATCTATAAGTTTGATAGCGAGCTTCGCAAGCTGATTATTACGGAACTGGAAAAGATCGAAGTGGCTGTACGCACACAGACCGCCTATATACTCTCTTCCCAATGGGATGGATATTGGTTTGCCGATGCTTCCCATTTTAACAATCCGGTACGTCACGCCAAGATATTGTCAAAGATAGATGAAGAGTACCAGCGCAGTGACGAGGAATTTGTTACAGCTTTCAAATCCAAGTATTCCGATCCTTTTCCACCAAGTTGGATAACGATGGAGATAACTTCTTTCGGTACATTGTCAATCCTATACAATAATCTGCTTCCCGGAAGGGCAAAGCGGAGCATTGCGGCTTACTTCGGGTTGCCCGACACCGTTTTTGCTTCATGGCTGCACAGCATTGTTTATATCCGTAACATTTGCGCACATCATTGCCGCTTATGGAATCGGACACTTAGCATCCGTCCGTTAATGCCCCGTTCACCACGCAAGCCCTTTGTCACGCTTCCGGCGAATGGCACACGGCAGGTTTATTTCATATTGAGCATGACCGTTTATCTGTTGGATATAATCAATCCGAACCACTCGTTTGTCGAAAGGTTCAAGGATTTGCTTTCCCGCTATCCTTCGATAGATGTCCGTGCGATGGGCTTTCCGGCTGGTTGGGAAAACGAGGATATTTGGAAATAGGCAACAATGTTGCCTAAATTCAACAAGAAAGGTGCGACAGTGTCGCACCTTTCTTTCGTATAGCTGAATTTGTGCATCACTGATGCACAAATTACACCCTTCCGTACACCGTCCTTACCTTCTCGCCGTCCAGCACCTTACAGGAACGCACCACCCATGCCGCACCGTCCCCCGTAATATGCTGCAAAGCCTTTTCGTCACCCCCTGCAACCACAGGCAGCGTAACTACCACAATCTCATCCGCCAGCCCGCTATTCAGCAGCACAGCCGCAATTCCTTCGCCGTAGGCGACCATCACCCCGTCACCCGCAGCTTTCATCCGTGAGAGTTCCGCCACGGCATCCCCCGTAATGAACTGCACCCCTTCTTTCTCCGTCAGGTTACAATCGGCTTGCGCCACTACAAAAGTTTCTTTTTCCGTCAGCGGCCAGCCGAGGTGATTCATAAATACATCCAGATAAGTTTCTTCATCCAAGAGCAGGCAATCGGCTTTCAGAACAGCATCGTCCACCTGCCTGTCGGCACGGGCGGCGCACCCGTCAATCGTTTGGTACACATACAAAGTAATCTGTTTCATAACGTTATTTTTATCGGTTATGTCCGCCAGTAGCCATAAAAATAGCGTGAACTCACACTATTCCGATACGAAGGCACTGGTATGCCCAATAAACTGAATAGGCAAATTCACGCCGTATAAGCATACAGCATGAACATTGCGCCATTCGTCCAGTTTATTAAAAATTACCAGTTTTTCGTATCAGGACGTACAACGAACGTACAATCTATATAATCAAAACCCGCTTGCGTTCAAGCCGGGCAATGAACTTTCATATTTTCATCTGCAAATATAGTGCAAACCAACCGAACTACAAAAGAATAACCCCGCCTTATCTAATTGACAAAGCGGGGCAACCGTTCACTTTTCACTTACGCTTTCTCTCCGTCACCGCATCGAATCGGTTACGGATAAACTCATGCACATCTTTCGCCCGGTAGAATACCTTCCCGCTGATCGTGAAGTAGGGCAGCAGCCCCATAGCCCGGTATCGTTGCAACGTCCGTATGCCAACTTTCAGCAGCAGGCACAAGTCCTGATTATCCAGCACCTCTTCACCGTCTAATTGGCTGTTCTTTTTCAGCACCCTTTCCAGCAGCTTTTCGGTCGTGTCGAACCGCTGCATGATCCGCTGCATCCAGCCCTCAAACTCTTCCCTGTCCGTGTACATAGTAATCTCCTTCCTTTTCGACGATTTCCTTCTCACGCATATAGCGGATATATCCCTTTGCCGTCCGTTCCTTCACTTCCAGCATCTCCTGTATCAGTTCGCACAGTTCGATATAACCGTACTTCTCCTGCCGGGTGAACGCTTCCCGTGCCATTTCCGCCAGTTCCTTCTCCTTGCGCTTCTCCTTCTCCGCACGGGGCTTTTCGCCCACGTACACGGGCATTCCCATCTGCTTGTCCCAACGGAATTGCATAATCGGAATATCCAGCGGGCTGCCGTCACGCACTTTCAACGCCTTCACGACCGAGATTTCCGGGTTCTCGTCCTTCTCTATCGAGAGGATAGCCGCTGACTTGCGCTGCAACTCGCTACCCAAGTGCCCCCTTAACTTCAACCCGTTCGGGACGAAATGCACCACGGCGGCAATGCAGGTGCGGTAAATCCCCGCCAGTCGGTAAATCTCGTCAATCAACGCCACGCTTTCCCCCTCGTCATTGGCGCAGCGTATCAAGTCCGCCACCCCGTCGATCACCACTAAATGAATACCCCCGTGCAGGTAATGGTACTTATCCATGCTCTGCATGATAGCCGTCAGTCGCTCGCTCCGTGACATTCCCGTCAGGCAATACACGTGCAGGTAGGGCGGCATCTTCTCCCGTCCGGCACGCCGCAGCATCCGCCCCGTGTTCTTGTACAGTTGTTGCTCGCTCTGCTCCGTATCATAGAGCAGCACCGCACGCCCTTTCCGGTTCGGCTCTACCCGAACGCCCAACAAGTCCGCATCCGTTTCCTTCTCCTGAATCGCCCCGGCGACAAGCGCAGCCGTATAATTACTCTTTCCCGTGCCTTCCCCGCCCGTGATGCAGAGGATGTTCTCTTCCGAACCCAGCGGCACGTCCCCGGCGGTCACGATGGCGACCGCCTGCTGTGGCGGGTGGTCGTAGTCTATCTCGCAGGATTTCAATACCGCCATCGTGTCACCGTACAGGCTATCCAGCATTTTAAGGAACAGCTTCACGAACTCGTCCCGTGTCCGTCCCGCCTTGAAGTAGTCCGACACATCCTTGTCTGTTTTTTCACCCGTCAGCGGCAGCACCAGCCGTTTCACCCCGTACTCCGTTAGCTGCTGTCGGTGCTTCTCGGAGCTTTCCAGCCCTATCTTATCCACATCGTACAGCAGCACGATATGCTTGAACCGATACACTAACTTCCGGATGATCTTTGCAGGTATCACCGATGTTTCCGAATTGAAACAGATCGCATGGAACCCGTGCGCCGCCAGCGTCAGCACATCTTTTTCCCCGCCCGTAAGGAACAGCGTGTCGCCTTTGGGCGGCAACTCTTCCAGCCCGAAGCAATAATTATCTCCCGTATGACCGCCGTACACGAACCGTACTTCCGATTTCGGACGGTACACCTTCACGCCCCATTTCCCCACGTACCCGAACATCGGTTCTATGGCTGTGGACGTGAAACCGAACGCTTTCCCGTCTTTCGTTTCGCTCCGGTATTCCTTCAGCGACTGCACCCCGTAACGGTTCAGCACCGCTTCCGTTATCCCGTACCCAGCCCAATACTCCAGTTCCTTTTCCGTGAACGGCTGCTGCACCGTCCGGTACGGGCGTGGCTTATGTTCCGGCTCTGCCGCCCGTTCTTCCGTCCCGGTCGGCTCTGCCGTTCCGTCACCGTTCATCCCGTTTCCTTCCGCCACGGGAACAACCCGCATGGCAGCCTGCCGTTCCCGTACCGTTTCCGGCGGCACATCCTCGCTGATACCCAGACACAGCTCACGGTCTATCGTTTCCAGTATCTCCACGAAGTCGGCGGCGTTCTTGCAGTCCAGCCCCTTGATTTTCGCCACGATAAAGAAACAGTCACCCGACAAGTCCCCGTTCCCGAAGTCCTTCATCCTGTACGTCCCGCTACGGCGGTCATAATACACGTTGCACGAAGCCTTGCTGTCCTCGTACAACGGGTTCAGGAAATTCCTGCCTACCCGCCACTTCACGGGCAGGTAGTGGCGGAACACGTCCAGCCCGTTACTCGTCCTTGCCAGTATTTCCTCTTTTCTTACCATACAGCTTGTATTTACGTTCATGTAAAGGGTGTTGTCCGATCATCCGGTCGATCTGCTTGTCGGGCGTTTCCCGCATCCACCGTTCCCGGAACTGCTCCACGTCCGTGCGGCGGTAGCGGATTTTCTTCCCGCAGATGGAGAAGGCGATAATCCGGTTCGTGCGGTAACGTTGCAAGGTGCGGGGGCTGATTTCGAGATATTCGCACACCTCGCTGCCCGTCATCCACTTGCCCGTCGTGCGGCTGTTCTTCTCTTCCTGTCCCTGTTGTCCGTCCTGTTCCCTTTGCCGGGACTCTTCCACGTATGCCGCTATCCCGTCTATCTTCTCCACGAGGGCGGCAAACGCTTTGCTTTCGATTGTTATTACTTCCATAATCTGTTGATTTTTAGATTTATGGTCGCAAATGTCCGCCTATTCGATTGTTTTTCTTTTCACGTCCGTACCACCTTGCCAAAGATTTTTTCCGGCACGAAAAAAGCCGCCGGAGAGCCTTTTCTTCGCTTCTTCCGGCGGCTGCAAGCCGCTTGTCACTGGTTAGGGTTCGATAAAGTCGCTTTTAGCAGCTTGCTACGAACTTGGTAATCCCATAACTGGTTTTCAGTAAGTTAGCTATCCGTTTCGTCCATCCGTTTGAGCAGTTGCTCGATCATCTGGTCAAGATACACCGTCCGGCTGTTCTTCCGGTTACGCATGGCGATAAACGTGTGGTACACGTCGCCCAGATCAATATGGAACGTCCGTTCAAATGCCGTCACGATGTCGATAATGTCCGCTTTCCCGTTATCCACGCTTCCCACCGCATGGATGCCGTATATCAGTTCCACCGCCGCCGCTTTCTTGTCCGTCCAGTACAGTTTCTTTCCCGATAGCGGCTCGCCGTCCGCAGGCTCACGCATCCGCCTTGTCAGGAAAGCTAACAGTAGTTCCACCGCAATCAGCCGGGCGACCAGTCGGTCATATCCGGTGGATAGCTCCGCTTCCGGCTCGAAGATGAACGTGTCCGTTTCCGGGCTTATCTCCGTTTGTCCCCGTTTGAAGTAGAAGTTATCCCGGTACGTAGCCCCGCTGCGGTAATACTGGAAGAATGACAGGCTGTTCTCAAAGGCTGCTTTCATCTTCTCTATCTCACCCTGATAATAACCTGCGGCAAGCTCATGACTTGGCGGTCGGTTGCTCTCGATCTGGTATAGCTTGTAGAAGTAGAGCAGCCGTCCGAGTATCAGCGGCTTTTGGTACTTAAAAAATCGGATTTCCTCTGCGTCGTCCTTAAACTTGTGTGACAGTGCGAAGTCTTTCAGTTCAGCCATCTTTTCTTTCAGGAACTTTGTCATTTCACGGCATCCCGGAATAATGTTTTCCCCTTCCAGATTGACCGTCCCCGTATAGCGGTCAATCTCCTGTAACATCGAATCAAAAAATTTATCCATGCAATCCTTTTTAGGTTTCTAAAAACGGCTGCAAAGTTACTGGCAATCCGGATATTACTTTTTCTGTTTCCCGTCCATTCTTTTTCGATAATCGCTCAAATCGCACAAAAACGACTTTTACCATGCCGGATGTGACATACCCCACGTTATCAACTCCCCAATCCCAGAAAATAGAACGGTCTGTTTTCCGGTGCGGCATCCTTGTACAGTGACAATCCTTCAAAAAAATGGTGATCCTCATTTTCCAGATGTCCCACCACCCGGTTATGAATCTTAAACAGCAATTCTCCGGCGGTAAATCCGTCCCCGTCCGCCGTCAGTCTGAAATCTTCCTCTGTTTCGTCTTCCTCGTCCCAATAGGCGTATTGCACCGTCACTTCCTTACACGCCAGTACTACCTCTTCCGGCTGCCACCCGTCCGCATCCAGTTCCTCGTGGTACTCCTGCACAGCCTTCATGAACTCCTCGATGGTATCGTACTGCCCGCCATAGAACGTCCAGCGCACATCTGTCATTATTTCCTGTGGGTGTTTCTCTTTCTTCGCACGTGCCTTCTCCTTTCCCGTAATTTGCTCGTATAATCGTTTTAAATCAAAGCCATATTTCAATGCCATATCATAATAATTTTGGTTAGTATCTTCGTGAATTGATGCGTAAATTTCACTCCTTAATTCCGGTCGTGAACGCAAGTCTATATGCTCAAAATAATTATCCATTTTGGCATCCTCTTTAATTAAATCATCCCGCCCGGAAAAATCCAAAGTAGCAACAATTAGATTATAATATCCGTATCCGGAAGATGCGTAAACACCTATCTCTCTATATTTATCACCATCTATTGGAATTGGTAAGTATAATTCACCCGAAGCCAAATAAACATTCATATTATACCGACTTAGAACTTCCGGGAAACTCACTTCAATGGGATTAACCTCTCTTTTACCGACTATCACTCCCTCGTATTTACTAAGAAAATCCCTAAAAACGAACGTCCCGGTAACAGCTTTCTTCTCAAAGTCCACATCTTCCACCGAAGTGTACACACCCAAGAACATTTCAACCAGCACACTTTTATTGAAGAACCCCAGATCATTTAATTCTCTTTCTTCTTCCGGCACAATCTTAATATACTGTTTCGTTACATCAAACAGCACCCTTCCGAATATAAACTCCGTTTCGGACACCGGAATAGCGAACACATCGCCCGTCGTACATTTTACTTTCTTTGCCATACACTTGATTTTACAGATATAGTTATTCTAAATACTTCGCTTTCTTTCCCAATATCTCTTGCCACCATACCGGAGTATATTCTTTGGCACGTGGATAGTTTTTAAACTCATGGCTAAAGTTATCAGGTGTTTTATTATCAAGCATTTCGTCATAATTGAAACAAACAGTAAATGTTTTATTAGGCATTAGTTCTATTGTACATGTAAGCCATGCTCCCTCAAAGTCAGCCTGTGAATACATTTCATCTTTTATTTCTTCCATTAAATCGAAATTTTTCCAAGATGCGGGAAATTTGGTTGTTGTTCCTTTTAATATGAAATGATTATTTGTAGTAATAGAATCAATTCCTTCTGCTTTAATAATGATTTTATCCCACATTCCTGTATAATTTTCATTATATACTTTCATCGAATTTTCTATAACTTGCCGAATCTTCTCTTGTATCGCAGGTGTTTGGTAAGTCTGTGTTCGCTGTGGAATAGCTAATTGCTCCACAATAATAGTATTTTTTAAATACTTCGCTTTCTTTCCCAATATCTCTTGCCACCATAATGGAGTATATTCTTTGGCACGTGGGTACTTCTTAAATTCAGCAACAAAATCATCTGAATCTACTAAGTGGTCTTGTGGAATCTGGCTTTTATCGTCATAGACAAATCGGATAGAATACGTCAAGTCAGGATTTAGCTCAATAATGCAATAGAACCATGCACCTTCCACTTTTGCCTGATTGTACATTTCCTTTTTAACATCGTTCATTATATCAAACACCTGCAAAGATGTTTTCATTCTATGTTCCTGCCCTTCTTTAATTACAGTATTTTTTGCTCTTAGCCCCACAGCCATACAACGAACAGATATTATAATTTTATCCCATTTATCATTGTAATCCTTATCATATAGCACTAATGCCTTATCTATAACCTCTTGAATTTTAGATAATATCGCAGGAGTCTGATAAGTCTGTGTCCGTTGTGGAATAGTGTTCTGTTCCACCTCTTTTTTCTTTGGGGCATCTATTCGGATCAGCGGCGCATCTGATTTTCGGCACAGCGTTTCTACTGTATCAAGATACCAGTTCCAGAACTCCCGCCTTTTTCCCGCATCCCCTTCATCCACAAAAGGATTTCCCCCGGCAAAAGCCATCGAAGCAAAAAAGTCTGTATTCCATACCTCATACTCAAACGCACCATCATCTTCTCCCTCGTATTCGTCAATATCCAGTATAGCGGCGGCATGATCCGCTATCGAATAACAAAGTGAGATTACCGCCCATCCTGCCATACTTTCCGTACAGGATTGCCCCTCTACATAGTTACGTAGTCTATTCGCTTCTTCGACTAAGGTATCCGCTTTCCCTTTCCTGTGGTAAAGATATTCGTCCGCCGAACACAGCAGTTTCCGCAACAAGGTATCTTCAATCTCATTTCCCCAAAGAGGATATACCTTCTTGCAGCACTCCGCAAACACTTTGTTCACTATCTCCACGTTACCGATGGACTGTAACAGTTCCACACGGCAGGACAAAGGCAAATGACCGTTACCGCTTTGCTCTATAACCGTCCTTAGCTCGCTTATTTCAACTCTTTTGCTTTTCATAAAATGGGAAAGAAGTGTTTTTATATTCATTGTAACTTATCATTAATCTTTCATTATCAATTTCTCCGTATCTCACCCGGACTTGCCCCGAAATTCATCTGGCAGAACTCCGTCAGGTACGATTGCGACACAAACCCGCATACCTCTGCCACTTCCGGCAGCAGTCAGTTGTACACCCATTCAGTATGACATTCCCGGATATGCCATTCGGAACATAGCAACAACAGCTTCCGAAGCAATATCCTTTCTATCCATCCCTAATTCATTGCCAACGTTGATAGTGGCAGTGGGCGCACAGCACTGCTCTACCTTGCACACTCCGATACTGCTATTTAATGTAACCATGTATTTTACCATAATGAACAAGTATTAAATGTAGTATAAGTCAAGTATACACATAAAACTCTCTGTCTTTTTATAATCCGTAGACATCAAGACAAGATAATAAAATATATACCGATCCTCTTTCTTGAAATTTTTAAGTTTAGTGTAATCATAAGAATGTAAAACTCTATGTTCTGCTATCCGATCCCCTCTATGCCGTTCAAAAAAGAGGAGTTCATTCTCTTTCATAAAATCCTTCTTTACATTTGTCATCCTTCCCAGTGGCACACCACCAACCAGAATATTACCCTTAAAATAAGTCTTGGGATTATCTTCTTTCATACTTTTTACTAAATCTCGCAAGTCATCGTCATTTGCAAGTTCCAGTGCTTTGCCAATTGTTAAATTCCATCGAATATCCACCATCATCACTGTTTGAATGCTATCCCTCAATTGGGTATTTATTATTACTCCCCAATCATCCCAGTAGTAATCTGTAGATTCACCAAAAAAAGACTTATTTTCATTCATACGTGTATAAGGTTCACCGAATATCTCCGTCACCTCTTCAATACTCATTCCCGGCCAAAACTCTTTGCCGTTATAAGTTATTTTATCGCCGTCAAAAATAAACAAATGCTTGGTGTTTACACCCATTTCTTCCAGTTCCGAACGGCTGTAACGTGTGCCATACAGACCGTCCGTTCTTTCTCCACAGGAGCAAAAAACGAGAAGCGGGAGCATCCCCAAAAGCATCCACCATTTTACCGTCGCCAACCCATTCTTTTGTGTATTAGCATATCCGTCACCTCTTGTATTCTGTGATCCCGTTATCAAAAGTGTTTCTATATCCATAATCCTCTCATTAATCTTTCATTATCAATTTTTCCGTATCTCACCCGGACTTGCCCCGAAATTCATCTGGCAGAACTCCGTCAGGTATGATTGCGACACAAACCCACACACCTCTGTCACTTCCAGCAGCGGCAAGTCTGTTTGTGTGAGCAGGTTCTTCACCTTGTCTTTCCGCAGTCCTTTCAGCCATTCATGGGGAGTAGTACGGAACTCTTCACGGAACAGCCGCCTGAAAGTGCTTAGGCTGTACCCGCAAAGGTCAGCCAGATGCCCCGTATTCTTTGCCTTCATGTAGTGCTTCGTAACCTTCTCCACGAGCCTTTTATTCTTCACCATGCCCAGATACACCTCTGCCTGCAACAACTCTTCACCCGTCATTTCCTTTACCTTCGTACGGGCAATAGGTATTTCCAGTTCCGTAGCACCTTTCGGCAATTCCTCGCTCTTGGTGCAGTGCGGACGTTTCCGCTTCATTTGCTGCACATACTGCGCCAGTCGGTTATACACCCCGTTCAGATACCCCCGTTCAGGATAGATATGCAATATCCGGCACAAGTACAGCAGTTCCCTGTTGCACCCGTAGTTGATATACCAACTCGATAACCGGAACACATACCGCAGTGCCGCATCTTCCCGTGACAAGGCAACCAGCATCACATACGCCTCGAAACCCTTGTCGCTGTACGTCACCGCTTCCGGTAGCTTGTTCAGCGTATCTGCCACGAACCGCATCACCCGTCCGTCCTCGGCAAGCTGTTCCAGCCCGGCAAATTTTCCCGTATCCTGCTTGCTTCGTATCATTTCTTCCATTGTTTCCACCAGAGCTTGCACCTTCTCCGCAATCTCCGGTTCTGCCATCACCGCTGCCCGCACCAGTTCTTGGCTTAATGTTGATGTTGTTTCCATATCCGTATAATTTTTTAATACCCCCACCAATCGCTTTCGTTATAATTACTACTTTCATAAATCAATTTATCATTTTTGATAACTAAGATTTGCATTTTATCAGTTGGTACACTCATTTCCCCTTTCTCTGTTTTCAGACTTACTCCGGTGGGCTTTCCTTCATTATCAATATGAATGGTAAAGTCACCTTTCGGCAACTTTCCTTCACCATACAACTTTTCGTAAAGCTCCACAACATCAAAATCATCCCTCTGCGGATAATCACTGCCGAACACCTTTTCAAAAGCAGAAAGAATCATTTGCTCGTCAAATACGAATCTAACTTCATATTGATCCTTACCTGCCGTCCAACTTATATATATATTACGGGGACGAGCCTGTAAAGAATATAGATTCTCTTTCAGTCTTTCCCATAAAATCACATCATATTCTCCATTGAAATAATGCACTGCAATTTGTGTCAAATCCACATCTTCCATTTCTATTTCAGGAACTATATGATAATTAAAACGTTTACGGTAATTTTCAAACAACAAACTGTCAGGCAAACCATTTTTCTTTAAGTTCTCATATACACTTGGTTCATCTTCAATAGTGGACTTGACATATTCATCTTGGCTAATAATAGCACGAGGGCGAAATTCCGACATCTTTACGGGCACTTCCGCCCCATGCAGACAACAGACTTCTGTAACTCTTCCGTCACCAACCGCCCATATTTGTATCATTCCATAGGGAGCCATGCCAACAACAAGTCCGTCATATCGCTGTTCAATTTTCCGTACATTCATCCAAACCGTGTCAAATAACGATTGTAATCTGTTTTTTGGCAACCACTCCGAAACAAAATAAAATTTGTTTTCAGTAAATGACAACCATACGATCTCTATCGCTTCCGGCAAAGGTTTGTATTTTTCACCCACAGCGTGCAATGATTGTCCCACTCCCCACACATTGCCAACTAATGATTTACTCGGTATATAAACCGTACTTTTGTCCGGCATACCGAAATACCCTACATGGATAGTCGTAGGATAAAGATAAGGTGCGCTTTCGCTTGGTCGCCACGAATACAGCTTTTCCTTCTCCTGTTGCTTCTCCTTTTTGCCGGAGCAGGAACTAAACAAACTCAATATTCCCATAACGATAAACAGTATTTTCATGGTTCATATATTTTATATTTCGTCAGTAACAAGTCTGCACCATCTTTCAATCGCCCTGCGTGGAGTAGCCGAACACCAATCGCCCACACATACATCCGTAAAATCTTCCGTATGGCATCGTTCCAGATATTCCAAAAAGTGTAGTACAGCCTTCCTCTGTCCCTCACTGAACAGCACCAGCCTTTCCCGTACAAACTCGTATAGTTCCGTTCCGGCATCTGGTAATGTCAGCGAATGAACAATGCTTTCGGGTATCATGTCCGCACTCTCATAATCTTCCAGTGCGAACAACATATACGCCGGAAGGTAGAACCTGAACCCCTGTGGCTCAAATAAAGGCAACGCATCCCGTTCTTGCAGGAGCAATTCACGGGGCACATCCTGCCAGTTCTCATAACGGCTGACCCCTTCCCGTATCTGCTTTCGTTCCAGATCATTCCCTTCCAAGTCGTTCGTTATATACTCCGTACCCGGATAAGGCATATCGCCAAAAGCATCTCTAATTTCCTGTATCATAATTTCTAAATCTCTCATGTTCATAGTCTGTATGTTTTATAATTTTCCGATATTAAATCAATTTCACTATCAGTCCACTACCAGATTTATTTCTTTTGATATGATTTGTCCGGTTACTCCGTTTACTGTGATTGTCACCTCTTTATTAAAGTCTATGTAGCTATATATATAACAGGGGATTTCTCCCTCTCTTTTTACAACTTCTTTTCCAAAACTGATAGTGCGCTCTTTGTGTACTGTTCCGTTTTGCATATGATTCGGCATATAGTACCCATTTTTCCAAAGTATTTCCTGAAATTGTAGAAAGCTGATTTTAAATCCTTCATCTTCACAAACTGTTTTTATCAGTTTTCCTGTACAGTCATAATGGTAAGTGTTACCAATTCTAAGAAGGCGGTTATCATTTATAGCCCAATATTGTTCCTTTATCATTCCTGTTTCACTGTAAATCTTTCCTGCCATTATGTAATCCGGTCTGATTACTTCTATTCGATAAAAAGCATCTTGTTTATCCTTCCGGTCATAATAATATTGGCACAATTTGATAGCCTTGTCAGGTAAAGTATCGCAATATCCCCGTACTTTATATTCTGGGGTAGGGTAGCTTGTTTCTTCCATAGCCTTCTTGTTAAAAGTAGCGGTATCAAGTACTTCATATTCAACAGTTTTGGCAAACATTCTTTGGCTGGTTTTATCCACAGGATATATTTTATCATATCTTCGTCCTAAATCATATTTTGCTATAATCGAATCTACTTTCCGCTGATCCTCTTTAGTCAGAATTACCTTTTCGTAAAACTCATCACCAAACAATGCATACTTTGCTTTCGTATCAGTAGAGCCGTAATCAAAAACATTGTTCATATATGGCAACATCTTCTTATCTTCCGTTCCGTCTTTTTGGTCGGTAAACAACCAATAACCCAAAATAGGGTAAGTAGGTCTTTGTCCCTCATTCTCCGTCTTTACATCTTTCTTATCTGCAATATCAACCCTTTTCTGCCTTTCTCCTTGTCCGCCCATATAGGCATGTATAATCATTTCCCTTTCTTTCGGTGCTAAGGTAATGGCTTCTGCGCCTGCACTCTTTGTACCGTCATTGTTAAAATTATATTCCCTTAATATCAGGTACAGTGTTTCCCCTTTTAATGGAAAAGAATCGGGACGAAATTTGTTTCTTTCTACTTCATACCCATTTAGAATTGATTCTGCTCCTTCTGCAAGCCTTTCCTTTCTACTTGTACAGGAAGAGAATATCCCCAATATTCCTATAATGATAAACAGTATTTTCATGGCTCATATATTTTATATTCCAATGGCGACAAAGATACCCCGTTACCTCACATATCCTTTTTCGCTTCCTATCCATTCTTTTTCGATAACTACTCATTAGAGCAATATTTCTTAATAATGGCATCCACTTTCTTTTTCCATTTATTAGAGAGTGAAACACTTGTAATGTCTGTTATGTAAAAATTACCATTCTCATAAGGAAGTTCTTTGGTCTTTCCAACAAATATGTAATAGGTCTTTGGAGGAAGATTTGCTTGTACTGATATGCTTTCTATCATACCATATTCTATTATTTCCCCGGCTTCATTTTTAACATCATCATGTTTTATCACACTTGCATCATAAAACGCTCCGCTTTTAAAGGCTTTAATAATATCTCGTGTTTCCTTTCGGGTTAAAGGGATTATCGAAGCAGAATCCGAAACGCTCCACCATGCGTCCACATACCTTTTATCAATCAAGCCCAATGAATCAGAATCTCCGATAAAATCGTATAGGAAATGCTTCTTTTCTGTTTCACCGTAATCCTCTTGTTGTGCATTGGTATTTAATCCTAAACTCAGTAATCCCATTATCAATACTATTTTAAGTTTCATATTATTTCATCATTATTGTTTTTCCAAATATAGCACAAACTTTCAGAAAACACAGTATTTACTGTATTTTATTTCGTGCAGACACAAAAAAAGCACCCCGAAAGGTGCTTCACATATCACATAAAAGATTGAATGATATTCAATTGCCGTTCAAAAGAATCATTTCAGCAGTTTATATACAGCGTCAAATTGCCGTTTCAGTCGTTCGGTATCAAGTCCCGTGGTAAAAGCCAGCACGTATGACATTCCCAGATGTGCCATTCGGAACATATCGACGACCTCTTCCGTGGCAATATCATTTCTGATTTCCCCCGAAGCGATTGCCCAGTCAATAATCTTTCGCCACATCTGTTGGTCTTTCTCAAAGATAGCATCCATTTTATCCACAAAGTTCGGATAATACTTGTACGCTTGGAACAAGAACTGAAAATAGCATTTGGCACATTCCTTTCTATCCACACCCAGTTCATTGCTTAGATAATCCATTGTCCTTTCCACCCCTTCGATATAGGTTTGCAGAAAGTCCCGCAATGAAATATCTTCCGCAAACACGAACTTGTTTTCCACCTTGTGCGGTTCAAAGATATAGGTATCTACAACCGCCTTGAACAGCCCTAACTTATCTTTCGTATGATGATAGATACCCCGGCACGACAATCCGATAGCTTTCTCCAGTTTTACCACCGTCACCTTCTCGTAATTGTCCTGTAAGAACAGCCGGAACGCATTTTTATATATTTCAGCCTTATTCGTTTTCATATCAGCGCAGCATATATTTATCTTTGGTTTCCACGAAGATAATACATTTCTTCCGAACAGCCATAACCCCACCCGTAAAACCTCACATCCACCCCCTTTTTAAGCCAATCCATAGGGCAGGTGCAGGGTGCAGCTATATCTATATATATAGCTGCACCCTGCACCTGTAAAATACACCCTGAATATCAACGATTTACAATCTTATGAAAATGCACAGTGCAATCCTCTTTTTGCACCCCTTTCATTTCCCGTCCATCCGTTCACCCTCAAAAATCCCCCCAATAAAAAAACATCGCATTTAATCGGGTGAATAATAACGGACGCACATCTCAGATAAAAGCTACCGATTACACCACAAGTAGATCTTTCAGAGTTAGAGAATCATACGGCTCAAACAAAAGAACTTATCAAAGAGAGCTTCAAAAAGCATCAAGAGCAATTGGATGAACTTGGACAGAAACTCCAGAAACAGCAGAATCCCCCCTACCCGTTCAAAAGTACCTCCACACCATAGAGCTACCCCCTCAAAGATGTTCCTTGCATTGGTCTCACTCGCTATGGCACTTCTCAGTTCAGTGAGTTACAATATCTATCAGTTCACAGCAAATAGTCATATAAGCAATAATGACTTCAAGTTCCTTTACATCAAAGCGTTTAGTGAAATCACACCCGAAAACCTACTGAAACTCGAAACCATCTTTGAATATGAACCTGACAAACAGAAACAACGTTCCATACGTCAAATGGTCGAAGAGTACGAGCAACGTGTAGAGTAGCGTGCTCGTGGACTCGAAGAAGCTCACCTCAGAGAGGCCGAGAGTATAAAACAGAAGAGATAGAGTGTCAATCAGTTGAAAAGATGGAGTTTTTTGTCATTCTTCATCTTTTCACTTTTATATAGCGTAAATTTTCATATCTTTGTGGAATAACAGACGTAAACATCAAAAAATAATTTGATATGAACCGAATAAAAGAAGTCCTCGAAGAGAAAGGAATCAAACAAACATGGCTCGCTGAAAAAATCGGCAAAAGTTTCAGTCAGACCAATGCGTATGTTTGCAATCGCCGCCAACCCAGTTTGGAGCAACTCTTCGAAATTGCTAAAATACTTGGTGTGGACGTGAAGGAATTAATTGATGATAAAGAGAAGAAATAGATATGGCTACAAATAAGCATGCTGTAATTAGATATCAAGCCTTAGATAGATGCTTTAGCAATTTTGCACGTCGATTCTACATCGAAGACCTAATTGAAGCCTGTAATGATGCTATATATGACTTTACAGGGAAGGAAGATGGCATAGAACGTCGCCAATTATTCGATGATATTAAATTTATGGAGAGTGAGGCCGGGTATTCAATTGAGTTAGACAAGGTGAAAGATGGAAAAAAGAAATATTACCGTTATTCAGATAAAAATTTCTCCATAAACAAACAACCTCTAAGCCTAACTGAAGCCGAACAACTAAAAGATACTATAATGATGTTGAACCGCTTCAAAGGGTTGCCGCAATTTGATTGGATGGAAGAGGTTTTGGCTCGTTTCGAAGATACTTTCAAACTGAAAGCGAATGTAGGCAGCGTTGTTAGTTTTGAACAAAACCCATATCTGAGAGGAATAGAACATTTTACGTCGCTTTTTAATGCAATAATCAACAAGCAAGTGCTTAAAATTGAATATAAAGCATCATTTGGTGAGTCTCAACAATATGAGATTCATCCATATTTTCTGAAGCAGTACAATAACAGATGGTTTCTGTTCGGGATTAGCCAGCTGGAAGGACAAAACAAATTGATGAATATGGCTATTGACCGTATTGTTGGTTTCGAACCTATGCATCAAGTAGAGTATATAGAAAACAAGGATATAGATTTTGTAGAGTATTTTGACGATGTAATTGGAGTTACTGTCCCAAATGACAAAACAATAGAAAAAATACGCCTTAAAATTGATAAAGCTAGATACAGCTATATTGAATCTAAGCCGATACATCCCACACAAACAGTAAAGGAAAAAAATGAAGAATATGCTGTAATTGAGTTAAAGTTAATACTAAACTATGAATTTGAAACCCTTTTGCTTGGTTTTGCAGATAGTGTAGAGATACTTGAGCCAGAATCACTTCGAGAGACAATTTCTTCACGTGCAAGAAAGATTATTGAAAAGAATATTAACTGTGCAGATACGTCGCACGGCAATTCATAATCTTTGCCCTGAAAAAGTTGTTGAATTTAATATTTTATTTGTTATGGACCTCGAGATTAGAGAAAAAGAGTACAGAAATATAGCAATGCACCTCATACAGAGTTTGTATATGAGTGGTAGTAATGTCATTGCTACATTAGGTTTTTTCATAGCTCTGTCAAAAAAGGGACGGCTTTTTGACTATATGGATATAGCTAAATTTGATTATATCTATAATGAAACTATACAACTTGATCATGATACTACAATTGGATTATATGATGTGTGTGGTATGGTTCCTTTGAATAGCACTGTGCTAGCAATCGTAAGAGTTATGGATAGTATTCATGACATAGATCATGCAAGGTTATTTGAGGAGGTTATTGCTATATATGCTTCACAGGAGGAACGGAAACGAGGTTTTTTTTTCCAACCTAAGGAGCTAACTCATCTTGTTTCGTCCATTCTAAAAGAAAATAATGTCAAGTATGTGTACAATCCTTTTGCAGGTGTTGGATCGTATCAGCTGGACAACAAAGATGTTTGCTATACTTCACAAGAGTTAAACTATGATACATGGATAATTGGTAAGCTAAGAATGTTTATGAATGATATCTACTATGATTATACATGTGAAGACTCAATATTGAAGTGGGCGGGAGAAAATAGAAAGTTTGATGCAGTAGTCGCAACACCACCATTCAAAATGCTTCTGAGTAAAGAACAGGAGTATGTCCTTTATTGGGAGGATTTAGGCTTTCGTCATAAAACAGTGGAAACACTCTATTTTTCAAGGGCTATTACAAGCGTCAAAGAAGATGGAGTAGTAATTGGAGTTGTCCCAAGTAGTTTTCTTTCTGACACCACTTATGCTGCGCGTGGCTTCCGTCAGTATTTTATTGAAAATGGACTAGTACGAGAGGTGATACAGTTGCCTGCAAATATTTTTAATGCTACTGCTATCAGCACAGCCATAGTAATTTTATCTAAGAGTAGCCAAAATCAAATTAGATTTATTGATGCTTCAGAATGTTATACTAAAAGAGGGAAAGGTAATATTCTCGACTGGGAACAGATTGTTGAACAGCGTAAGCACAGTAATAGTGAAAATATTCGCTTGGTGAATAATGTTGACGTATCTGAGCAAGGATGCGACCTAACCCCATCACGTTATTTTGAAATTGCAGATACTATACATGAGGGATATGAAGCAATACCATTAAAAGATCTCACGAGTATTCACACTGGGGATAGGCATGATAGCAGTGAAGGACATTTTGTCAATATTGGAGATTTGTCATCAGACGGACTTTATAGTACAGTCGAAATAGACAATCTGCCATTTGGAGAATTAAAATCAAACTTTAGACGTATCACATCTCCTGTATTATTGATTTCAAAGGTCCGATTTTTAAAACCCACATACATTGAGGCATCACCGACTAATCCTATTTATATTAGCCCTAACATCATGGCTCTTAGTGTAGACTCGACAAAGGTTTATATTCCATACTTGGCTTATGAGCTATCTCTCAAATCCGACAGATTGCATAAAGGAGCGGTTATTCCTAATTTTCAACGTAAGGATATTCTTAATTTGAAAATTGCCATCCCATCTCTATCTTCTCAAGGAGAGGTACTGTCTCAAGAAAGAGCAATTATTGAAAGCCTCACTCTCGCAGATAAAAATGCAAAGATTAAAGAGCATGGATTAGAGGAGATAATAAAGATGCGAGAACAGGAGTTATTTAGGTTAATAAGCCTTCGTAAGCATCGAATTAATCCTTACTTTTCGGGTATGCAAGACAACTTAGTCTTGCTAAGAGATGAGTTTAAGACGTCAGGTGCTATTACTCTAAATCACAAAATTACGCCAAATTATACGGTTGAGGAGTTACTGAATAATTTTGAAAGGCAGATTGCAGATGTGAAAACCCTTTTCAAAGATCTGACTTCACAACTTGATATTGGAAAAAGCAAGCCTTTCCCGTTTATCAATTTTATTCAATCATATAAATATATAGGCAAGAACCCTAATCTAAATTTAGTAGTTGAAATTAGAAGTGATGGTTCAATAACTGATTTAGAACGAGAAATAGTATCGTCAGAGAGTAGTTTGAAAGAGCTGATAGACATCGTAATTGAGAATGCTGAGCGTCATGCTTTCATTGGTCGCACTCATGGTAGTGTTGATATTCGATATGGAGAAGATGGTGATGGCATTTATATTCAGATTCTAAATGACGGAATACGTTTAGACAAAGATTTTAATGAAGAGTTATCATTCTCAGAAGGATATAAATATGGCAAGAGTGGGAATACTGGCAAAGGGTTATTTAGGGCAAAACAGATTTGCATTGCTTTAGGAGCTGATATAAGCTGGATAACTGACGATACGAGTGTTTTTGCAACAGGTATTTTAATCTCAATTAAAAATGTTTAGATTATGGAGATAAAAGTTTTATGGCTTGATGATGAGTTTGATTCAGAAGCACTCAAATCAACGTTTATCAGAATGGAAAAGCATTTTAGATTGATTAAATGTTACACTAAGGATGAATTTCTTGATAAAATTGAGAGTGAGGAATGGGATGCAATTGTATTAGATGTGCTTGATACCAACGGTCGTGATTCTGGGTTTCAAACGGCCGTGAGGCGAATTCTTAAAGGATACAAAGATGAGCCGTGGTTTGTCTTTTCAGGACAGGAGAATGTTACCAAAAAAGAGAGCGATATTCGTGCTATGCTCGCAGAAGAAGATTGTCAAAGAGAATATGCTGACATCCTTTACATCAAATCTGAGCATAACGAGAAACTTATTAATGACATTAAGAATGCGGTGAGCGAAAAGTCTGCTTGGCAGTTAAAGAATAAATATAGCAATGTTTTGAGCGCTTTTGATGATAACATTCAAGGGAAAGAGCAGCTATTCGATATCTTACTAACGCTCCACGGCCATAAACACCTTGATCATCAAACTTATTACACCCAACTGAGACTTATTTTGGAGTGGATGTTTCGTGATGCAAACAAAAGGGGATTATTACACGACAAGTGCATTGATGAGAAGAGAAAGGTTAACCTCACAGAATCAAGTTTATTTATGGCAGGCAAACCTACCAAATATCTTGATGTTTATTGCGATATTCCTCATTTTCCCAAAATAATAGCAGCTAATGTAAAAAGTATATTAGAGATAACAGGAGGTGCTTCACATACTGCTGAACCAGATGAAAAAGAACTCATTAATCTTCAAGCATACTGGGAGCAAGTCAATACACCTTATCTGCTATATAGCTTAACCTTTATGCTATGTGATATTTTAATATGGTATAAGGAATATGCGAATAGAAATAGTGACAACACAACGAATAGGTCGCATTGGAGAGAGATTGCTCAAAGTGATACTCAACTTACAGGCAAGATTACAAATATAACCCAAAGTGGATTGGCATTTCTCAAACCCGAAGGCTCAAAAGACTCCAAAGAAAATTGTGGTATTCAACCTAAGCTGTTATACAACCTTTTAGGATTAGATACAAGCAAACTTCTTATCGTAGAGTATGAAGTTCAAAAAAAGAAGAAAAGAGATTCTGATGAGGAAGAAGATATACGTGTAGCAACGAGAATAATACGCAAATTTGAGTAGCTATGCAGTTACAATGCACAACAAATGATTAACTTTGCAGAAAATAAACAGAAATAAATATGACTCCACAAGAATTAGCACAAATGATATGGAACATCAAAGAGATTATCCGAGATGATTATAATGACAAGAATGTTGATGAGGTAATTTTACCTTTTACGCTGTTACGCCGTTTGGATTGTGTAATGGATGTTAATAAAGATATTGTTAAACAAGTCATTGACACACTGCCAAACAACATCAAAAAATACGAAAAAGAGGATATTGAAAAGTATCACACTATGCTATCTAATATACTTAAGCCCAAAGGTGTTAGCTTTTATAATATTTCTGGATTTAGCTTGGCAAATATACTCGCCAACCCTAAAGCTTTGGGAGATAACTTCAAAACATACCTTGAAGGATTTAGCGAAAATGTAAAGGATATTCTCTACAACTTCACTGGAGGTAAAGAGAAAGGACTCTCTCCTATCTACGAAACATTGCTCCGTAAAAATCTTCTCTTCAATGTTGCTCAAGAGTTTGTTACTAAAGCTGACTTGCATCCCGATAAGGTAGACAACCACACTATGGGTACTATCTTCGAGATAATTATCCGTATGTCAAAAGAGAGTACAAACGAGACAGCGGGACAGTACTACACGCCTCGTGAGATTGTCAAATTGCTGGTAAGTTTGATTTTCTGTGGTGAAGAGAATGATTTGAAAAGTCCGGGCAAGCACTTCTCGATATATGATCCTTGTTGTGGAACGGGCGGTATGCTCACTGTTGCTAAAGATTATATGCAGCAGGTCTCTGGGCGTAATGATATGAAAGTTTATATCTATGGGCAGGAGATAAACGAGCAGACCTATGCGATTTGTAAGTCGGATGTGTTAATGAAGGGCGAGAATGCCGATAACGTAAAGCAAGGTAATACTATATCAAATGACCATCTGATTGGTAAGAAGTTTAGCTATATGATTACAAATCCTCCATTTGGCGTTGATTGGAAAAAGGATAAAGCGTATGTAGAGAATGAGGCGGAAAGCGCTGATGGTCGTTTCTCAGCAGGACTGCCAGATACGAGCGATGGTTCATTGTTGTTTTTGATGCATATGATTAGCAAGATGGACGAAGGTGGGTCACGTATCGGGATTGTTTTGAATGGCTCTCCGCTGTTTAATGGCGATGCGGGTAGTGGCTGGAGTAATATCCGCAAGATGCTGCTTGACCGTGATTTATTGGATTGCATTGTGGCTCTACCTAAGAATCTTTTCTACGGAACGGACATCACTACCTATATGTGGATATTAGATAACAACAAACCAGCATCACACATCGGGAAGGTGCTTTTAATCAATGCCAATCAACCTGAATATATATCCCCATTGTCTCGTAGCTTGGGCAAGAAACGATATGAGATTAATGAATTGGGAATGGAGGACATTGTTAAGATTTACAGTGGCTATGAGGCTTGTAGTCGAGTATTCAAACGAGGTGAAGAGACCGAAACCATTGAGATTGCAAAGGTGATGAATATGGAGGATTTTATATATACCAAAGTGACCGTGGAGCGTCCATTGCGTTTGAAATATGATAATTTATTAGAGAAGATTGAGGCTGAACTTACTAATCCAAAGTTGTCGAGTGCTGACAAAGAGAAAATTGAATCTGTAGAAAAAGCGGTTCGTAAGGCTAATCTAAAGGAGGTTCTTTCTGACTCGGATTTCTTTCAGTGGTTGAAGAAAAACAGCAAGTTGAAGCTAACAACTGCTCTTATTAAAAAGCTCCGCTCTGTACTTGGTACTACGGATGAGACTATGCCGGAGGTTACTGCAAATCCGTTTGATGCGGAGTCTGGTTTTGTGCCTGATACGGATTTGAGAGATACAGAGAGCATTCCGTTGAAAGTTGATATTGAGGAGTATTTCAAGCGAGAGGTATTAAAGTTTGCCCCCGATGCTTGGATGGATCGTGAGAAAGATAAGATTGGTTGCGAGTTTCCGTTTACCAAGTTATTTTATATCTATAAACCCTTACGTAGTGTAGAGGAGATTTTGGGTGAGATAATGATGTTAGAAGAGGATATGGGCGGTGCGTTGAAACATATTTTAGAGGCATAAGTTATGGCGAAGCGTTATGAAAAATATAAAGATAGCGGTATCGCTTGGATTGGGGAGATACCGGAGCACTGGAGCGTAAAAAGACTTAACGATATTGGCAAATACAGAAAAGGACCTTTTGGTAGTGCATTGAAAGTAGATTCATTTATTGACAAATCAGATGATGCTATAAAAGTATATGAGCAACAAAATGCGATAAAAAAAAGTGCAATCATAGGGGCTTCTTATATTTCCAAAGAGTATTTTGAAAATAACATGAAAGGCTTTGAAGTATGTGCTAATGATATCATTGTGAGTTGTGCAGGAACGATAGGTGAGTTATTCGTACTCCCTTCCAATATCGAAAAAGGAATAATAAATCAAGCCTTAATGAGAATGAGGATGGATTGTCGCTATGTCAATTTGTCTTTTTTCTTATATATATTTGATATACTATTGAGAGTAGAATCTGAACAAAGCAGTAATGGATCGGCAATGAAGAATATTCCACCTTTTGATATACTTAAAAAGATTAGAATACCATTAGCTAATATTTCAGAACAAGAGCAGATAGCGAAGTATTTGGATTGGAAGTGTGGGGAAATTGATAGGATTGTTGAGGTGCGTGAACGGCAGATTAAGTTGCTTGGCGAATTGCGTACATCGGTTATCAGCCGTGCTGTAACTCGTGGGCTCACCCCTAACGCTCCGTTAAAAGATAGTGGCATCGACTGGATAGGGCAAATCCCAGAACATTGGGAGATTTGCAGATTGAAGAATGCTTGTTCTCTCAAAGGACGCATTGGATGGAAAGGGTTGAGGTCAGAGGAGTTTGAGCAAATAAGCTATGCATATTTAGTGACAGGGCAAGATTTCCATTCAGCAATAATTGATTGGACTAAATGCTATCAGATTAGCAAAGAGAGATATGATGAGGATCCATACATTCAATTATCTAATGGTGATTTATTAATAACAAAAGATGGTACAATAGGAAAGATTGCAAAGGTAAGTAATATGGACAAACCATCTTGTTTGAATAGTGGAATATTTGTGATGAAACAAACAAAAGCATTATTTGAACAGTCATATTTGTATTGGTTGTTAGAATCCTCGTTATTAAAAGAGTTTAATAATTATACAAGCACAGGAACAACTATTCTACATTTATATCAGAATGTTTTTGAGAATATGCCATTCATTATCCCAAGTCTTTCTGAACAGCAACAAATTGCAGAGTACCTTGATAAAAAAACAGAGGAGATAGATAGCACCATCGATAAATTCAAAGTGCAAATAGATAAACTCAAAGAGTACAGACAAGCACTCATTACAGAAGTGGTAACAGGCAAGATAGATGTTAGAGGCATCAAAATACCTACACCCAAAAGCAACTAATAAATAAAGAACCCTCTAAACGATATATATTATGACTCAGAGTGACTATATGATAAACAACCCGACAGAGACTGTATTTGAAGATGTTATTGCGGCTCACCTTGCCTCAAGTCCACTATATAATCTCCGTACATCGGCTGATTTTGACATCAACCGAATGTGTGACCCCGTGATGCTCCGTCAATTTATCGAAGAGGGGCAACCGGAAACGTGGGCAAAGCTCTCAAAACGATTTGGGACGGAAGCTCTTGATCAGGTGATTCGTGAATATAATCGTCAAGTAGACAATAACGGAATGCTCAAAACGCTCCGTGACGGATTTACGCTACAAGGCATAAAAATTAAGCTGCTACAATTCAAGCCCGACCAGAAACGCAACACGCCATTTGTGGCTCTATACAATAAGAACTGCTTCTCTGTTGTGCGTCAAATGCGGTACTCTACCGCTGCAAAAGACAAAGGCAATGAGCTTGATTTAGCGATACTTATTAATGGCATTCCGTTTATCACTTGCGAACTCAAAAACGAAGGTACGGGACAAACCATTGTCAATGGTATGGAGCAATACCGCAACCATAGAGACCCTAACAACAGAATGTTAAAGAGTTGCTTGGTACATTTTGTAGCAGATAATAATCGTGTAATGATGACCACAAAACTATGTGGAGAGAATACAATGTTCTTACCCTTTAACATCAACACCGACAACCCTATTATCGAAGGCAAATACGCAACGAGTTATATGTGGGAAGAGATATTTCAGGCAGATAGTCTGCTCAATATCATTCAAGATTTTATCAAGCAGTATATCCCCAGAAAAAGTAAAACGAGAGAGAGAGTAACCATCTTCCCTCGTTACCATCAGTTACGCTGTGTTCGCAGAATCATTGCCGACATTAAAGAGAAAGGTAATGGCGAGAGCTATCTCGTGCAACACAGTGCAGGTTCAGGCAAGTCTAAAAGTATTGCGTGGCTTGCTCATCAACTTAGCGACCTGTTTGATGTAGAAGATAAGCCCTCTTTTGACAGTATTATAGTGGTAACGGACCGAATTATTCTTGACAAGGCAATCGCCGACGAGATAGAGGATTTTGCAACCGTTGCCGGAGTGGTAAAATCGGTAAAAAGCGGCTCTTCAAAACTTGCGACGGCACTTGAGAATGGCAACCGTATCATAATCACCACGATTCAAAAGTTTGCAAATGTTCGCAAGCACCTTGGTGAACTCAAAGGTAAACGTTTTGCAGTTATCATTGACGAGGCGCACAGTTCGCAAAATGGCGAGAACGCTAAAGACGTGAAAATTACACTCACAGACAAAGAACTTCTGCAAACAATTGTAGAGGAGAATGATGCGGAGATAGAGAACGATACCGATCGCTTGTTAGCTGAAATTCAAGCAGCACGTGGACAAATGGATCACATTTCTTATTTTGCCTTTACTGCTACGCCGAAAAAACAGACATTGGCTCTATTTGGGCACAATGGAGAGGCATTTGATATTTACTCAATGCGTCAGGCTATTGATGAAGGGTTTATATTGGATGTTCTGGAGAACTACACCACCTTCAAATCTATGTTCGAGATTGTAGGAAAACAGATGGAAGATGAGAACGACGAGGAATATGATAAGAAAAAAGCTATGAAGCTTTTGATGCAGCATGTAAACGACCATCCATATACTATCTCATATAAAGCCGATATGATGCTTACTCACTTTATGAATAAGACTATTCACAAAATAAACGGAAGAGCAAAAGCGATGATTGTCACAAGTTCTCGCGCCAATGCGGTAAGATACAAACAAGTAATAGATAAAATCATCGCAGAGAAGTATGGAAATCTAATATCTACTCTCGTGGCATTTTCTGGCAGTGTTGAAATAAACGCCCATACATATACCGAAGAGAACATGAATGGCTTCGGTATCAAGGATGCTGCAATACGTGATAAATTCAATGACGATAAATGCAGAATACTGATCGTAGCCAATAAATTCCAAACAGGATTCGACCAACCTCTATTGCATACAATGTACGTTGATAAGCAACTAGGTGGAGTGCAAGCAATTCAGACGCTGAGCCGACTTAACCGCTGTGCCGAATGGAAACAAGACACTATGGTTATCGACTTTGTGAATGAACAGGAGGAGATTCAGAAGTCATTCCAACCATACTATCAAACAACACGTTTGAGCGAACCTATTGATACGCAAAAGCTCTATGATTTTAAATCAGAAATAGATAAATACAAAGTCTTTACGGAAAAACAACTTAACGAAGCAATAGAGGTATTGATAGATAAATCGCAAAAGCCAGAAGTGCTTTCACCACTATTCAGAACTATTATTGAAGAGCGTGTTGATCCCATGGAGAACGAAGAGAAAGTGAAGTTTCGTAAGCTTGTTGATCGATATGTGCGTCAATATACATTCCTTTCACAATTAATGACATTTATCGATCCTCAATTAGAAAAATATTACCTGTTCTGTAAACTGCTATATAAGTTCTTGCCATACACTAAAGAAACTCTCCCTCTTGATATACTAAACCGTATCAATCTCGATAAATTCAAGATAGAGGAGTCAGCTAGTGGAACTATTCTGCTTGATAAAGAGGATGGTAACTTAAAATCAGGCGGAGATGGACGAGTAAATACACCTAAACCGGGAACGCTCGGAACATTACAAGATTTGCTCAAAGAGATCAACGAACCGTATGCAGGTTTTCTACAAGAGAATGATAAGTTGATATACTCTTTGTTGCTTGAGGTACTTCAAGATGATGATATTCAAAAAGCCTTCAATGCTCAAAATACAGTTGATGTGTTAATTGAACTTGTGAAAGACAAGTTTACAGCTAAAGGTTGGGATAAAATCAATGAATATGTTAGTCTTATGGAGGTTATGTCTGGTAATCAGGCTTTTTCAGAAACTTTCTTCAGAAAGGCATTTGAGTTCCTTGCTGCGGCAACAACCAAATCAAATAGACCTAGTTACGACGAAGTAGTTCTCAAACAATTGATGTACGACAATCTTATTGGGGAATTTGAAGAGCTGGCAGGAGTAACCTATCGTGATCTTGAAGAAGTTATAGATTGGCTCTTTAAGATATTTAATGCTACAACGATTGAAAGTCTTGACGGACTCAATGAAATAGTAAAAGAGACTTTCAACAATCTATATCGTGCAGAGAATAGAGATATTGATTTACAGATATATTTTCAGACATTGGTCACTAAGTACGAAGCACTGTTGCGCAAAATATATTATATGAAAGAAGGAAAAGAACTTGTATCCGATAAGGCATCAACAGGTTTAGTAAATGTAGTATATCAATTCCCAGATATTCAACGATTGTATAAAAATAAGGACCCTAAACTGGCTAATATGAGTACATTCTATAACTTACTTTATCAATGGCGAAATGACCAGGCACATCAAGCTCCAATTTTAAAATCAGGCGAGTTATCACCTGCTTTACATGCAATTGCTGCAATGTATGTCTATGCTGCAATGGTGAGTGCAACAGATATAGAGGTTGCTGGATATTAGTATTCTCAAGTAGTACATAGCTAAAGAGTTCAAGTTTTCTTGAGCTCTTTTTTTATTATGCAGATTGAATGCATTCATCCATATCACCTTTGTTGTGAAATTATTAATCATTTAACTAAAGGTGATATGAAAAAGATTCTACTCTCTCTAATTGCCGCTGTCTCTATAACATCGTGTGCATTTGGTCCATATTTGACTTATAATGTCGGACTATCCAACGTGGAGGCTCCTGCTGATGCAAAAACACAGTATGGAGATACTAAAATTATTAAACTTGACGTAGAAGAAAAAAACAACTACAAGTACGAGGATGCCTACATTGATATAATGTGGATCGTCACTTAGTGATATTGTGATACCGAACGATAATGTATATTACGTCAACGGACAGTATGGTGGATGGCGCAAAGGCAAATTATTTTTCCCTATTGACAAAAATAATATTGAGGAGCCAAAACAACTTTTCATTGGTAAAACTGTCCGCATATTATTCCCTATAATCATTCAAGATGTAAAGAATGAGTATGTTTTTGAGTTTAGAGTCGAAGATATTATTCAGAAAAAGTAATCTGTGCAGACAGAATGCACAACAGCAATATATCTTTGTATCAAATCAATAGTTCAGGATTTTCAAATAAGTAGTTTGCTTATATCAGCCGTGCAGACTACCCTTAACACAAGCAGGTTGATTCATCTAATTCTTTCATTTTATGGATTATTATTACGTAAACAAGAATGCTCAATCAACGGGTGAGCATGAGGTGCACAAAAGCACATGTAGTTATTTACCTCACAGTTCAAATCTAATTGGACTAGGTTATTTTTCAAACTGTGCGGATGCAGTTAAAAAAGCAAAAGAGTATTACTCTAATGTAGATGGTTGCTACTATTGCTGCCCAAGTTGCCATAAACGGTAAACAATGCACCAGCCGAGAAAACAGGTTTTCATTATACCTGTAAATAATGAACAGAGTGATCCTTTCTGGAAAATTTGGGGTTATTAAAACTTGAATGATATGAGAGCACCAATTGGTACTACCGCATCTACAGGGCAAAAATGTCCTGAGAGTGGCGTATGGCAAGTGGTTGGAACACCTTCAACAACCGCTCCTATAGCCAAAGGTAACACTATGCCTCCATACGGAGGAAGAGCTGTAACATGGAAACTCATCCAGTACGCTTAATGTGTTACACAATAAAAGGGATTGTTTAATTACTAAATGATCCCTTTTCTCTATTATCGTATTAAAAAGATGGAAGCTATCGGCAAGTAAGAGAATAGAATTTCAAAATTCTTACTTCATATCCTTGAGTCTATTTCTACGTTAACAGTATTCCGCTAGATAGGTTTTCTTGGTGTCGGGTAATAAGAATGAAGCTTCTATAAGTTGTTCGGTTAGTGGCTCCATACGAACAATCTATTTCCTTTGCAAAGAACCATAGCGATATTTTCTGCGGAGATGTTTAAGAAGCTATCTTCATATCTTTTTAAAGAATACAGGAACAATCGTTCAAACAGCTTTGGGTGAATTTTCATCAGTAAATGGAGTTCTACATTTATCAAATGTCACAGCTGGTACCGGAGGACGTTCTTATATGAATTACTCTAAAATGTCGATGCAGTAAATACAATCTCTATTTATTAGTTACAGCCCAAATTCTTATGGGGATGGTTTGGCTTTGTTCAAGAATAGTAAGTTTCCTTGCTTGAAACGGATGTCTGTTTAGAAATTTATCCGGGGGCGCATGACACTCTCGATTTTTTTTATTCGATATTCTCCATGAGGAAAAAGTGTTCCTGATCTCGTTCTTTAACAGATAAAACTTTGGTGAGTTCAACTAAATTGGTTACTTTTGCATTATTAGTAATTTTCATGTCTTTTGTAATTCAACATGTTCATAGTTTTGTTGCAATCAAAATGAGGATTACTGCCTTTTCGCTTTGTTTGAGAGGGATAAGTTATAAATTAAAATTATTCGATTATTAAAATAATGAAACGTTGTCTTATAATTATTGGAAATCAAGGTACACCCAGCAAAGGAAACTTCCTGCCGGGAGTATCGCGTGATGTGAATAATTACCTTTCTTTCTTCAAAAGTGATAATGGCGGTGCCTGGGAAAATGACGAGATAATACCAAAGGTTTATGATTGGACTTCAGCAGGACTTTACTCAACCATTTACGGAAGACGAATGGGAGGATTAGACTATGCAGTTATCGTGTTTGCCGGACATGGTTATGCTTTGAGAAATGGAGAAACATATTTTGAACTTTCTGATGCTAATGATGTATCGTTATCAACAATAAAAAGTTGGTTCCCTGCTCAAAAAGTACTGATGATTGCAGATAGTTGCCAATGCTTTGTCAATTTATATAGAGAAGGTGGAATACTCAGTGAAGCTCTTGCTCAAAGACAGTTTTCACAGCATCGAGATTATTTGCGAAATTTATATAACAGCCATATAAGGTCTGTTCCAACCGGAGCATTCACATTTGCCTCCGCCGTATCTCCAGGAGAAAGTGCAAATGACACGTCTAAAGGTGGACTTTATAGCTACAACCTACTCAATGTCGCCAATGATTGTGTCAATAATACTCATATTGGAGGGAGTGTTATCCCCATAGATGCCATTCACGCTGTAGCCAAGGCAAACGTGATGAAAGAAAGCAATAATAACCAGCATCCCAAGCTAACTATGATACTTAATTCGGGAGTTTACGATTCTGAACAATATTCTTTGGTATTTCCTCCATTCTTGGTAAAATGAGCAAAAATCAGGTAGATAAAACAGCAAAGGACGAGGATCAAAGGCTATATCGTGATTACTTCAATATCACGGATATGTACTTAATTCAATACAGTTACGATCCTGATAAGAAGGGTGATGACAAAAATGGTTATATTATATTCATTGATTATGAATATGACTTGGATTACGTAGACCTAAGAGACAACGGCGACAAGGCTTCTGAAATATCAGGTGCAATCGCAAAACTACAACTTGCAGAAGCTGTTCCTACCAAACATCTCCCTAAGGATATTCAGCTTGAATTTAAAAGAAGCCTAGGCATAGGCTATATTCATGCCCTTAATTGTCAATTTGAGGATATTCCTGAAATCATAGACAATGCACAAAAATATTTAAAGGAAAGGAATCGTGAATTTTCTCGATGGTTGTTTTTGGGATCAGGATTTCCTGCTGCAATCATTGCATTTTTAGCAGGATTCTTCATGTACATAAGTGATTATTTCAATCCTTGGTTCTTTGGAGTCGTTTTTGGTATATTAGGTGCTTTCGTATCCATTTGGGCACGTTATGGTAAAATCAAAAACTCCGGATTTGGAGGGTTTTGGCTACATCTTTTGGAGTGTTATTCACGAATTGTAATAGGAGTAATCTTCTCGTTCATAGCAATGGTAGCGATAAGATGTCACCTTATTCTTCCATCGATAGCACAGAATGATGAACTTTTAGCTTTTATACTTGCTTCATTTATTGCTTCTTTTAGCGAGCGTTTCATCCCCTCTATTTTAGAACAAATAACAAAAGACAATGAAAATAATATCGGCAGTGAGGCGTAAAGCCTTAATCATACATAATTCTGGAGATGCATCAAATTTTCTCAAAGGAGTGAGTGTCGATATCGCAAACATTGGCAGATTCCTTCTCAGTGATTATGGCGGAGCATGGGAAGATAATGAAATAACCGTTGCACCTGACAACAGTACAGCCGAGTGGTTTGAAAATTATTTCAGGAATGCAGGGCTAGTCGATTACTACCTTATATTCTATACGGGTCATGGGTCATATGATGAAGAAAAAGGTCCTGTTTACTGGTTAAATCACAATGAAGGAATCTATAATGCCTGGTTACAAGATCGGATTGGCGAAAATGCAACCACAATGTTGATATCAGACAGTTGTCAAGTGATCGAGGAACTGGAAAAAGGTGGCATCTTGGAATCAAGGACTTTTTCTGCTGTTGATTTAGAAACAGATAGAGCAAAATGTCGAAAACTTTACAATGATGTATTGCGGAAATTACCCAAAGGAATGTTTGTCACGGCATCATCTGTATCTCCAGGAGAAGAAGCAGCAGAAAACTCAAAATTCGGAGGTTATTATATTCACTCACTACTACAGACCGCAAAAGATATAGTTCAAAACCAAGAATACCAAAATGGTGTATATGGAATTGGTTATATTCACTCACTTGCAGCAGAACAAGTAGAGCAACTTTCCGCAGGAAAGCAAACTCCCTATATTGAAGGATATACGCGCTCATCACAACCACCGTTTATCGTAAAACTCAGACCAGAGAAATTGATATAATATTTTAAACGAAAAGATCCAACGAATAGTTGGAACAGGTTACACTTTTCTCAATGAATCAACCATAGTTTGCTACACTTTTTCAAACGAATCAAATATTCGAGTATATAAATCCCAATGTAACCCACAGAAATCCCAAGAAAATCACTACCTTTGTATTCAACAAGCGTTCTGTAACATATCTGCGGAAATACCCTATCATTCAACACCTTGTATCTGATAGCGGACACTCCACAAAAGGGCTGAAAAGAGGCGGTACAACACATATATGCAAAAACATGAAACACAACGGTTTGCATTTGTCCCTACATTCTGTGTATTTGTCAAAACAGAGGTTGTACCGATTAAAATGAATGGTCACTGATAATCAGTGATGTAAATATGTTGCATCGGCAAGTAAAGCTAATCATATATACCCAGTTATCCCCAAAACGAAAACGATGAGAGATTTTCCTTTATAGATAGCTTAGGATGTTCAGTTCTCCTATCTCCCATTTCAAAACAAAGGCTGTCCATTATCTAATATGTGACAGCCTTTCTATGAAAGTTTTCTTCAGATAAATATCATACTTTTTTCATAAACTCCTTCGGTGTTTTTCCAAAATACTCCTTATACCTGCCTCTGAAGTTTTTCAGATTTCGCATACCCACCATTTCAGCAACCATAGTCACAGAAAATTTTCCGCTTTCCAAAAGTTCCCGTGCCTTCTCCATCCTGATTCTCGAAATCAAATATTTGGGTGCTTCTCCCGTCAACAACTTCCACTTATTATAAAAGGTTGTCCGGCTCATGCACATCCTGGAGGCAATATCATCTACTGTCAAATCCTCTTTATCCATATTCTCCATAATGTAAAGCTTCACTTCATTCAAAAATGCCAGATTGGCATCCTGCTGAGCCCGCTCCATAGGTTTCGTTAAAAAATCTTCTCCAAAAACTTTCTGAAGAAATGTCTTCCGAAGAAAACGGCTATTATTTATCAATATGGATATTTCCACTTTAAGGTCCTCCAGATTAAAGGGCTTACATACAAAGAGATCAGCTTGAGAAGAACAACGCTTTTCCCGCCGTTTCACATCAATGTGCGCCCCCATCAATATCACCGGAATAAAGGAGGTGTCCCTCGACGTCTTCAGTTTAGAAGAAAGTTCCTCACCGCTCATACCTTTCAACATGATATCACAAATCACCAAATCCGGATACTCTTCACATATTACCTCCAATGCTTCCTGACCGTCATCAAAGCTCCTCACTACAAAACATTCCGATAAACGTTTCTCAAGATAATCCTTGAATCCCTTGTCATTATCCGCAAGTATCACTAAAGGTCTATCCATATTTTTTTTCTTCGAGAAACCATGGAAAGCCATTTCCGACTCATTCACCTGAAAAGTGTCCGGAATATTTAAGGATGTATACCCCCCCGAAACCGCACACGAACATCTTATGGGAAATCGAAGCAGAGCCTCCTTTTCCAAAGTCAGTATTTTCCCGTCACATATATTCATCAACTTGTCAAAAAACACACCGCCCATGCCATACTGCTTGCCATGCAGAGGTCGCAGAATAGGAAGCCGCGACGAGTACCATCTGCAACATTTCAGAAATCGCTTGTTGCCTGTATCCTTAATCCTGATTGCCCAGTAATCTCCCTTCAACGAAACCTGCATCGAGAGGTGCGTTTCCGGCAGAGAACACTCGATGGCACTCAATACAAACCGGTCGATAACCGGAGATATCTTTCCCGGATCAAACCAAGCGCTTGCATAGTCAAAATCCGGAACCAAATCCAGCTTCATCTGCAACCCATCCACATGAGACTGTAAAAAAGACACTTTCTTCCTCATAAATGCGCCGATTTCATGTTCTGCAACTACCAGGCTACCAGAATTGCCAAATAGTTGTTTCAACCCCATCAACGCTATCAAGTGCTGCTCCAGCCCGCCTATATGATGAAGTGCAACAGCCAGTTCCTTCTTTATGTCTTCCGGACAGTCTCCTTCGTAAACTGCCCCTAACGGTGTCTTAATCAAAGAAATGGGATTACGTATGTTTTGAAAGGTATCAATGAAATACTGATTTCCCTCTTTCAGTAAATCTCTTTCTTCACTGATACAGAGCAAATGGAACAAAAGCCAACATAATATACAGATTCCACTAGCCACTATTGGCAGAACAGACCAGGGAACCTTATGATATACACCGATGGATAGCAGGAAAACGCATAATGACACTACTATTATTATTATCGATAAATGTTTCATACTATTATAAGTTTAAGTAATAATGATTCATACTAATATATACCCGAGTTTTCAGTCAATAGCAGGATAATCCCAAGTATGTCATCAGGAGGCGGTCTAATGGGGGAACGGTAGGTTCCTTGAGTCATCGAATTCACCTTACCAACCCTCGTTTGCTAGAAGAGCCTGCATTTCGTCCACCTGTATTTCATACCCAGCAACTCTCTAAACCATTCATTTCCCATGCCCAACGTATCTTTAAATATCAATACAACATTCCGCTTATCCAAGATAGCTCCAATCAATTATTCTCAAACAAAATAATAGTATAACAAACGGAAAGGCTAAAAAGATGATACCACTTCACACATATTCTTATCATACTCACATATCTTGCGCATGAAACAGAAAGACATTATCTTTGCAGCATGAAACAAGAACTGAAAGAAAACGGAGGATTACCGGCACATATACTCTGGACACTTGCTATCGTAGCTGGCGTGTCCGTAGCCAACTTGTATTACAATCAACCCCTGCTTAATATCATGCGGCATGAATTGGAAGTTTCTGAATTCAAAACGAACCTCATTGCCATGATTACACAAATCGGATATGCGCTGGGATTATTGTTCATCGTCCCATTAGGAGACCTCTATCGACGCAAGAATATCATCCTGACGAATTTCTTCCTACTCATATTTTCCCTTCTAGCCATTGCCATGGCACCGAACATCTACATCATCTGGGCAGCATCACTCATTACCGGCATCTGCTCCATGATACCCCAAATATTTGTACCGATTGCCTCGCAATTCTCACGCCCCGAAAACAAGGGACGGAATGTAGGTGTCGTCATCTCAGGATTACTGACTGGAATACTTGCATCACGTGTTGTCAGCGGATTTGTGGGTGAAGTGCTTGGCTGGCGTGAAATGTACTTCATCGCCGCTGGAATGATGTTACTATGCGCTATCGTTGTATTAAAGGTACTACCGGACATACAACCGACTTTCCAAGGCAAATATTCCGGGCTGATGAAGTCTCTTTTCTCATTAGTAAGAGAATACCCCTCTCTACGAATCTACTCGATACGTGCAGGACTGGCCTTTGGCTCATTCCTTGCCATGTGGTCCTGCCTTGCATTCAAAATGGGAGAAGCCCCGTTCCATGCATCCAGCGATGTCATCGGCATACTAGGGCTCTGCGGCATTGCCGGAGCCTTAACCGCATCTTTTGTAGGAAAATATGTAAAAAAGGTAGGCATACGCAATTTCAACTTTATCGGTTGCGGAATGATTCTGCTTGCATGGGCCTCGCTCTTTTTCTGCGGAAACAACTATGCAGGTATCATTACCGGTGTCATTCTTATAGACATAGGCATGCAATGTATCCAACTCAGCAACCAGACCAGTATTTTCGACATCTACCCGTCTGCCTCCAATCGGGTAAATACGATTTTCATGACCACTTACTTCATCGGCGGCTCTTTGGGTACCTTCCTTGCAGGAAGCAGTTGGCAGACTTGGGGATGGAGTGGCGTGGTCGGCACCGGCGTTATTTTAACAATAATATCGTTGTCTATCACCCTTTACAGCAAGAAATAACAAGGATACTATCATTTTTCCAAGCAAACGCAAAGATTTGATAATTTTTATTTGTCATGCAAAGGATAAGGAAGATATTGAACAGAATTGTTATACCTTTGTCGCATCAAACTATAAACGACAGATTAATAATAGATTCGTCAACCAAGCATAGTCAAAAACAACCCTATGAATTCAGCAAAGAAAATACCCTCTCCACTCGTTTCTCTATTTCCCATCGCTTTTCTCGTAGGAATGCTGTTCGCCACCATCCATACTTTCGGAAGTGACGCCTTGAGTGGAGGAAGCCAGATTTCCCTGCTTGCCACCACTGGTATGTGTGTCTTTATCGGCATGGCTTTCTACCGCATCCCTTGGAAAGATTATGAACTTGCCATCACCAACAACATTTCAGGTGTTGCCACAGCTATCATTATTCTATTGATTATCGGTGCTTTGAGCGGCACATGGATGATAAGTGGGGTGGTACCTACCCTTATATATTATGGTATGCAGATTATCCATCCGAATTTTTTCCTTGCTTCTACCTGCATTATTTGTGCATTGGTATCAGTAATGACGGGAAGTTCATGGACCACTATCGCCACCATCGGTATCGCCCTTTTGGGCATAGGTAAGGCACAAGGTTTTGAAGAGGGATGGATAGCCGGTGCCATCATTTCGGGAGCCTATTTCGGAGACAAAATTTCACCGTTATCGGATACCACAGTCCTTGCCTCATCCGTAACGGAAACACCGTTATTCAGCCATATCCGCTATATGATGATCACCACCGTCCCCTCTCTCCTCATCACCCTTGTCATCTTTACAGTAATGGGACTCACACACGAAACGAACAATACACAACAGATCGCGGAATTTACGGCAGCATTGGACGCCAAATTCAACATTACTCCCTGGTTACTGGCTGTTCCCGTGATTACGGGAATACTGATTGCCCGGAGAGTGCCTTCCGTCATCACACTCTTTCTCTCCACTCTGCTGGCAGGGATATTCGCCTTCATCTTCCAACCGGGACTACTGAATGAGATAGCGGAAGGTGGGAATATGTTCAAAGGGATAATGATGACATTCTATGGCAGTACCAGTCTACAAACTGACAGTGACATGTTGACAGAACTGATTGCCACACGAGGTATGGCAGGAATGATGAATACCATCTGGCTCATCATCTGCGCCATGTGTTTCGGTGGAGCCATGACGGCAAGCGGCATGCTAGGAAGCATCACTTCCCTATTCGTCCGCTTCATGAAGAATACAGCCAGCATGGTAGCATCCACCGTATGTTCCGGATTGTTCCTGAACCTTGCCACGGCAGACCAGTACATCAGCATTATCCTCACCGGAAACATGTTCAGCAACGTTTACGCAAAGAAAGGCTACGAAAGCCGGCTACTTAGCCGTACCACGGAAGATGCCGTTACCGTCACCTCCCCGCTTATCCCATGGAACACCTGCGGCATGACGCAAGCCACCATTTTGAGTGTACCCACACTGACCTACCTTCCCTATTGCTTCTTCAACCTTATCAGTCCGGTAATGAGTATCTTTATTGCTGCTATCGGATATAAAATAATTAAAAAACCGGTGAACAATCCTGGATAGGCATTGTTCTTGCAATAAACTTATAACGAACAATTTATTTAAACCTAAACAAAAAAAGATTCGATTATGAAAAAGTTTATTGCATTAGCAGCAGTAGTATTGGTAAGCATGGCAACAACGACCATGTATGCACAAGAGAGTAGAGCTGAAAAGCGCGCAGACCGTAAAGCCCAAAGAGACGCAGAACGTGCACGCCTGAAAGCTGAAGAACAAGCACAGGATGCCATTTCGTACGATGACGCAATGGCGGCCTTGAAAGCTCACCAGTTCGTAATGGAGGCAGACCAAGTGATGTTCCGCAACGGACAGACCGCATTTGTAAACTCCAACACCAACTTCGTATTGGTCAACCAAGGACGTGGCACCGTGCAGGTAGCCTTCAACACCGTATACCCAGGTCCTAACGGCATTGGCGGTGTAACAGTAGACGGAACCGTATCGGACATCCAAATGACTACCGACAAACGGGGCAACGTGAATTGTAACTTCAGCATCCAGGGTATCGGCATTTCCGCCCAGATATTCCTTACGCTGACCGATGGCGGGAACAACGCAACCGTAACCATCAGCCCGAACTTCAACTCCAACACCATGACTTTGAGCGGGAACCTGGTTCCGCTGGAACAATCCAACATATTCAAGGGACGTTCCTGGTAAAACCCTTATATAAATATATATATTCCCACTCCGCCACAAATCACACTAAAAAGTGTACATTTGTAGCGGAGTTTTTTATATACCAATGTCATGAGAGAATTTATCATTGCAGACAATCAAGATATCACCAAAGCAGGCATGATGTTCCTATTGGGCAGACAGAAAGACACCTCCCTGCTGCTGGAAGCCGACAACAAGGCAGAACTGATACAGCAACTACGCCTGCATCCCACCGCCGTTGTCATTCTGGACTATACCCTTTTTGATTTTTCGGGAGCCGAAGAGCTAATGGTACTTCACGAACGCTTCAAGGAAGCCGATTGGCTACTCTTTTCCGACGAATTGAGCCTACCGTTCCTGCGCCAGGTATTGTTCAGCAGCATGGCATTCGGCGTAGCGCTGAAGGATAATTCCAAAGAAGAGATACTGACCGCACTACAATGCGCCTCACGCAAGGAGCGATTCATCTGTAATCACGTCAGTAACCTGCTGCTCGCAGGCAACGGTTCCTCCTCCCCCACTCATCCTACCATCAAAGATGATTTACTGACTACTGCCGAACGGAGCATCCTAAAAGAGATAGCCCTGGGGAAAACAACCAAAGAAATAGCTGCCGAACGAAACCTCAGCTTCCATACGGTAAACAGCCACCGGAAGAATATCTTCCGGAAACTGGGTGTAAACAATGCGCACGAAGCCACCAAATATGCCATGAAGGCAGGCATCGTAGACTTGGTGGAATATTATATATAAATCTCCCCGCTCCCGACACACAGCCGGGCATCAGCATCATACACCACTCCGAACTGGCCCGGAGCAATGCCTTGCAGCTTTTCTTCCGAAACAATGCGGTAACCCTCCGCCTCCTTTTGCAACCTGCCTTTGACAAACTCCGGCGTATGGCGTATCTTGAAAGTCACCTCCACCTCTTCCTGCGCTCCCTTCCAGGGATTATCCGTAATGAAATGAAAATCGTACATACGGAATTCATAGCCGTATTGCAATGCCGTATCACATCCGCGGGACACGTAAATCACATTCTCCTCCACATCCTTGCGGACAACAAACCACGGTCCTCCACCCAACCCCAATCCTTTACGCTGGCCGATGGTATGAAACCAATAGCCCCGATGCTTGCCCAACTTTCTACCCGTTTCCAACTCCACAATATCCCCTTCCCTTTCGCCAAGGAAACGGCGCACAAAATCATTATAATCAATCTTTCCCAGAAAGCAGATGCCCTGACTGTCACGACGTCTGGCGCTGGGCAATCCGGCACGCAGGGCTATGTCACGAACCTCATTCTTCATCAGTCTGCCCAATGGAAACATCAGTTTGGAAACTTGCAGATAATCTATCTGTGCCAGAAAGTCGGTCTGGTCTTTCACGGAATCGGCAGCGGTCCCGAGCCATGTCTTTCCATCCCTCAACACCGTAGTGGCGTAGTGCCCGGTTGCCGTGATATCGAAATCCTTCCCCACACGTTGCTCAAAGCACCCGAACTTTATCAGCTTGTTGCACATCACATCCGGATTGGGAGTCAAGCCACGTCTTATTTTATCAATGGCATAAGCCGCCACCTGGTCCCAATACTCCCGGTGCAGGTCCACTACTTCCAACGATAATCCATAACGCCGGGCAATGGCAGAAGCCATCTCCATATCCTCTTCCGCAGAGCAGTCCATATAATCGGCATCGTCCCTCCCTATTTTGATATAAAATAGAGAAGGACGGTAACCTTGTTCGCAAAGGAGATGTACCACCACGGAGCTGTCTACACCTCCCGACAATAATACAGCAATATTCATTCTATCGTATACTGTTATTCTTTTAAATTCTGTCAAATGCCTGGGACAAGTCGTCCAGCAAATCATCGATATGTTCTGTCCCGATGGAGAGGCGGACCGTGCCCGGTTTGATGCCTTGTTCTTCCAATTCCCGTGCACTCAATTGGGAATGGGTAGTGGTGGCAGGATGGATAACCAGGGATTTCACATCAGCCACATTGGCAAGCAACGAGAATATCTGTAAACTGTCAATAAACGTCTGCGCTTCCTTCACACCGCCCCGCACCTCAAACGTAAAGATAGAACCGCCTCCATTCGGAAAGTATTTCCCGTAAAGCGCGTGGTCAGGATGTTCGGGCAGGGACGGGTGGTTCACGGCAACCACTTTGGGATGCTTCTTCAAGAATTCAACCACTTTCAAGGCATTCTCCACATGACGTTCCACGCGAAGCGACAACGTCTCCAATCCTTGCAACAGAATGAAAGCATTGAAAGGACTGATTGTGGCACCGGTATCACGCAACAATACGGCACGGATACGGATGGCATAGGCAGCAGGACCGGCAGCGTCGACGAAACGTACTCCATGATAACTCGGGTCCGGTTCCGTCAGTTGGGGAAACTTCCCCGAGGCCACCCAGTCGAACTTGCCGCTATCTACAATAACACCACCCAAGGACGTACCATGCCCTCCGATGAACTTCGTTGCCGAATGGACTACAATATCTGCCCCATGCTCTATGGGACGAATCAAGTAAGGAGTACCGAAGGTGTTATCTATAATCAGAGGAATCCGGTGACGGTGTGCTATTTCAGCAACGGCATCAATGTCAATGATGTTGCAATTCGGATTTCCCAGCGTTTCAATGAATACTGCCTTGGTATTCTCCTGAATCGCTTTCTCGAAATTGTCCAGATTGCCCGGGTCCACAAAAGTAGTGGTAACCCCGTAGGCAGGCAATGTGTGGGCCAGCAGATTATACGTTCCACCGTAGATGGTCTTAGCTGCCACGATATGGTCGCCTGCACGGGTGATATTCTCAAAGGCATAAGTGATGGCTGCCGCACCCGAGGCTACGGCCAATCCGGCAACACCGCCTTCCAGAGCCGCCACACGTTTCTCGAACACATCCTGGGTGGAATTCGTCAACCGCCCGTAAATATTCCCCGGGTCCTGCAAGCCAAAGCGGGCTGCCGCATGGGCCGAATTACGGAATACATACGAAGTTGTCTGATAGATAGGTACGGCGCGGGCATCAGTTGCCGGGTCGGGTTGTTCTTGTCCAACGTGAAGTTGTAGAGTCTCAAAGTGCAATTTCTTTGTTTCCATTGTCGTTTGTATTTTAGGTGAATAAACCGTTTCTCATTCGGATGTTGCAAAGATAGAGCGATAAGCCGGGGCAGACAATGACACAGATTAGGGAATTTTATACCACAATTGTGGTAGATAAGCAAGCTATTTTCTATCTTTAGATAAGATAGACTGCATTTCGGCAAAACTTTTTCATGCAAGCATGAAAGTTCTGCACTCAATTTGCACTATCTTTGCCCCCATGAAAGCAAGAAATATACTGATACTCATATTGGGAACCCTGATTCTTCCCATTTATCTGACTTCCTGCGGGGTGGACCGCTGGAAAGAGTATGCCGGACAGACCCAGACAGACCGCTGGATTGACGATACCATGCGTGTGTGGTACTATTGGGTAGACGCTATCCCCCATACCAACGACCTGAACTATTTTCAAGCCCCTTTCACTTTCTTTGCCTCGCTCAAATCCGAAGAAGACAAATTCTCCACCATCGACAGTCTGGTCAGCATCACCACTACCCGCAGCATCCCCTATACGGATTACAGCTACGGATTCCAGTTCACTACCAACCAGATAGAAGTAGAAGGAGAAGAGAATGCCATTGTTGCACAGATTCTTTACGTTGCCGACGGAAGCCCGGCCTCGGAAATCGGGCTGAAACGGGGTGACTGGATTATGAAGATGGACGGGAACTTTATTACTGAACAGAATTATAAGAAACTGTATGGAAGTAGTGCCATGGAACTTACAGTAGGTTATTACGACGTGGAGAAAAATGTCATCGTTGCTTACGACAAACCCAGACAGATAGCATCGGCGCGTCCCGTCAACGACAACCCGGTGCACTATAAGAATGTATATACATCAGGCAGCAAGAAAATAGGTTATCTGGTCTACAACCACTTCAGTTCCGGCCCCACGGACAACAGTAATGAATATGACAACGACCTGCGCAGCGCATTCCAATATTTCGCATCACAGCAAGTCAACGAATTCATCCTTGACTTGCGCTACAACAACGGTGGATTACTGAGTTGCGCAGAATTGCTGTGTACCATGCTTGCACCTTCCTCCGCCTTGGGACAAGAGTTGGGGTACCTGGAATTCAACAACCGCTTCAATCCGCAGATAGTACCGTTCACCCTGAACTCCGGACTCATCGGAAACGGAGCAAACCTAAACCTGAATACTCTCTACGTACTTACCAGCAGCCAGACTGCCTCCGCCTCCGAAATGGTGATTAACTGCCTCGACCCGTATATGGATGTTGTCATCATCGGCGGTACTACCGTAGGCAAGAATGTAGGTTCCAGGAATTTCTCCAGCCCCGAACTGATGATAACGATGAATCCCATCGTCTGCAAGATATACAATTCGGAAGGGAAATCTGATTATGAATCCGGATTCCAACCGGCCTACTCGGGATATGTAGTGAATGAGATGAGCGACATGTCACGTTTCCTGCCCTTTGGAGATACCAACGAAGCCTTATTGAGCACTGCACTCGGCGCCATCGACGGAAGCATACAACCGCCCGCACAAGAAGATACCCGTTCTTTAAGAGTGACCACTCTCGCAAACTCCATTGAACGCCGGGCAAGCCATGCCGTACGCATCAAATAAAAAGACCAATAGGATGAAACTAAACAGAAGAGTTACAATCATCACCCGATTTTCGGGAATCATGTTCAGCCTGCTGTTGCTCGGCGGACTGGCAGCTTGCAGCGATGATAACAATGGCAATGATACGCCAGAACCGGAGCCGTCAACCTACCCCACCACTCCTTTCTCCAAAATCGAACTCAAAGAAGTGATAGAGAGCGATGCGCAACCGGTTACTGCCACCCATACCTATCTTTACAACAGTGCAGGCAGGCTGACCGGCTACACCGGCAAACAGAGCTTTACGGCAGGAGACGAACTCTTCGAGATAGAGAATACCACTACTGTCGAATACAAGGACCATCAAGCCGTGATAACCGACGAAGCAGGTACAGTATCAACCTACACGCTGAATGACAAAGGTTATGCCACCACTTGTACCAGTCAGGATATGGCAGGAAATACCCGTACTTACACCTTCTCCTACCTCATCAACACCGAAGACAAATACTATCTGGAAAACATCACAGAAAAGCTGGACGACGGAAAAGAATACTCATTCATTACAATAGACTACAGCAACTTCCGGGCATTGCGCATACAGCAAAAGGTTGACACTTTTGAGCACAACAGTACGGCTACCACACCATCAGGCAATGAAATTGCAAATATCTCCGAAATACCAAGCCTATTCATTACGGACATGTATCCGCTTTCCATGCATGCGGTTGCCATATACGGGAAGATATTGGGAGAACCTGCAAACTATCTGATTACCCAACTCATCCCGGACAGCAACGGAGAAAGTGAAGAGACCACCACCTATACTTATACGTTAGATAACCGGGGTATCGTCACTTCCTGCCATGCAGTCGTCAGGCATATAAGGAACGGCTACGAGCAGGACTACACACGCACCGTGAACTATACCATCGAATAATAAACTACTTACTTCTTAAAGAACTTGTCGAAGAAAAGGACGTGATAGTCTATGGAGTTGTTCCAATACGTTCCGGTATGTCCACCGGGACGGGTGATGAAGTCATGGTCTATCTTCCTTGCCAGCAGCCGGTTGTGCAAGTCCTTGTTCACTTCAAGAAAGAAATCGGCCTCACCGCAGTCGATGATTAGCGCCAAGTCTCCATTTACAATCTTATCCAGCTGGTTGACCACCGTATGCGCATCCCAAGATGCCTTGTTGGCAGCAAACTCTCCCAACTGCTTGTTCATTTCCCAATTCTGGGGGAACGGCCGTATATCCACTCCTCCACTCATACTGCCCGCCGCACCGAACACATCCTTATGACGGATAGCACTCCACAAAGCACCGTGGCCGCCCATACTCAATCCACTGATGGCACGCGCCTTGCTATCGGGAATGGTAGCATAGTTCCCGTCTGTATACTTCACCAATTCCGAGGTGACAAAAGTCTCATAACGGTAGGCAGGATTCTCCGGACTGTCCCAATACCAACTGTTCTTGCCGTCCGGACATACAAATATGATCCCTTTCTCATCTGCCATCTGCGGCAATTCCGGCTTCAGTTGCACCCAGCTCCGCGCATTGCCGCCATAACCGTGCAACAGATAAACCACCGGACAAGCCTGCTTGCCGATAGCCTTATCAGGCAATACATACACAACTTTTACATCCTTATTCATGGCTGCACTTCTTACCAACACCGTGTCTACACGTGCCGCCTGCAACATTACGGCAGACAGACACCACAAAAGCCCCAAGGCAATAATTCTTTTTTTCATCTATTTATTGTTTATTTTTTCTAACGGATGGCAATATTAACAATAAATACTGAAAAATCATTATCTTTGCCTCACAAACTATTCAAAATCCACTATGGAGTTTATTATCATTCTACTTTTACTTATTCTGAACGGCATTTTTGCCATGTATGAAATCGCTTTAGTCTCCTCAAGTAAAGCACGCCTTGAAACTCTTGTCGGAAAAGGGAACAAAAGAGCCAAAGGAGTATTGAAACAACTGGAAGAACCCGAAAAATTCCTCTCCACCATCCAAATCGGTATTACTCTTATCGGTATCGTATCCGGTGCCTATGGTGGTGCCACCATCGCTGATGACGTAGAACCGCTGTTCGCCCTCATTCCGGGAGTAGCCGCCTATGCCAAGACTCTCGCCATGATTACCGTAGTAGCCATCATCACCTATCTGTCGCTCATCATAGGCGAACTGGTGCCCAAGTCCATCGCCTTGAACAACCCGGAACGATGGGCCACCATGCTCAGCCCCTTCATGATTGTGCTGACCAAGATTTCCTATCCGTTTGTATGCCTGCTGAGCGCTTCCACCAAACTGATGAACAAACTCATCGGACTGAACAGCGGCGAAGAACGCCAAATGACACAAGACGAACTGAAGATGATTCTGCACCAAAGCTCGGAACAAGGCGTCATCGACAAAGACGAAACGGAAATGTTGCGTGACGTGTTCCGCTTCTCGGACAAAAGAGCGAATGACCTGATGACCTATCGCCGCGACATCGTCGTGCTCCATCCCACAGACACACCGGAAGAGGTGCTGCGTATCATCCACGAAGAACACTTCAGCAAATATCTCCTGGTGGAGCGGGGAAAGGACGAGATTATCGGTGTGGTTTCCGTAAAGGACATCATCTTGATGATGGGCGGCGAACAACCCTTCAACTTACGTAGTATTGCACGCCCTGCTTTGTTTATTCCGGAAAGTTTGTATGCAAAGAAAGTTTTAGAGCTGTTTAAGAAGAACAAAAACAAGTTCGGAGTTGTTGTAGACGAGTATGGAAATACAGAAGGTATCATCACCCTGCACGATTTGACGGAAAGTATCTTCGGAGACATCCTCGAAGAGAATGAAACGGAAGAAGAGGAAATCGTTGTTCGTCAAGACGGTTCCATGCTGGTGGAAGCTTCCATGAATCTGGATGACTTTATGGAGGCGATGGGCATTATGAACTATGATGACCTGAAAGAAGAAGACTTCACCACCTTGAGCGGTCTTGCCATGTTCTTGATAGGACGGGTGCCGAAAGCCGGAGACTTGTTCAGCTACAAAAACCTGGACTTCGAAGTGGTGGATATGGACCGCGGACGGGTGGACAAGCTGCTCGTCATCAAGAAAGAAGAAGATGAATAACAAACGCTATTGCGTCTTTATAATTAACTTAAACCATTAAAGCAATGAAAAAAGTAATGATGATTGCAGCCCTTGCCGCTGCATTGGTATCCTGCCAATCAAAAGGAACTCAGAACAATGACGCCGTCGCCATGGACGAAAGTGTAATGGCTGTTACCGGCAATGACTCGTCTGCCGTAGCCGTATACGAAGGTATCCTTCCCGCCGCCGACGGTCCGGGCATCCAGTATGTATTGAGCGTAGACAGTGTAGGTCCCGACGGAGAAAGCGGCTACACGCTGGTAACAACTTATCTGGATGCCGAAGGCCCCGGAAAGAACAAGAGCTTTACTTCCAAAGGAAAGAAAGAAGTTATCCAGAAAGACGTCGACAACAAGAAGAAAACAGCCATCAAGCTGACCCCGAACGACGGGGACACTCCGGTGTACTTCGTAGTAGTGAACGACACAACCCTGCGCCTTGTCAACGACAGCCTGCAGGAAGCTGTGAGTGACTTGAATTATGACATCATCCAGGTGAAATAGTCCATCCATACTTATAAGAAAGAACGGTACAGCCGGAATTACTGAATTCAGTGGTTCCGGCTGCTGTTTTTTCAATGAGGGGGCATTTCAAACAAGAGAACAGAAGGCTATATCAAAAAGTTAGTGCTATCTTTGTCGCTTCATCAAAGTATATATAAACATGAAACATTCTTCCGAGAAACCTTTAGCACCTGCCAACTACTCACGCTGTTTCAACAACCAATGCCCGAAAGCCGACAACTGCCTGCATCGCTTAGCCGCCCTTCGCGATACCCCCGAGTACCCGTCCATCCGCATCATCAATCCACTGTGTATTCCAGAGGATAGCAGCCAATGCGCCTATTTCCAATCGACACAAAAGATACATGTCGCATGGGGAATCAGCCACTTGCTCGATGAAGTTCCCTACAAGAATCTCCAACCTCTGAAAAGCCAGTTGATAGCCCATTTCGGCCGCGGAAAATACTACCGCTTCTACCGGGAAGAATCTTACCTTTCCCCCGAAGACCAGAACTATATCCGCAGAACTTTCCACCAATACAACATTCCGGGAGAACCGGCTTTCGACTCCTACAGCGAGGAATACAAATGGTAGAAAGGTAATCTTCAGCCCCCTTTTCATGTCATTTTATCACTGAAAATATAGATAACACTTTAGTTCACAACGGTGAACACTTTGTTACAACAGTAAGAAACAAAGTGTTCACATACTATGAAACAAACTGTTCGCACTCAATAAAACAAACTGTTTTCTTTAACAGAACAAACAGTTTCCTACTAATGAAACAAACTGTTCTCCATATTGAAACAAACCGTTCTCCTTAGGGAAACAGACGGATTCCCTTTTGAAGCCCTACAAGGGGAATAATTATCGCCTGCGAAAATATAGGAGGAAATACAGTGACATAGTGCGATACCTATTCTCTGCAAAACGGGTGAACGTGTTCGGGAGGATATTGCAGCAACACGGGATGAGGTAAAGGAAAGAGAGGGGGAGATGGTATATTGTGTGGTAAAAGTGGAGAGGTAGAAAAGACGGAAAGGATTACAGTTGAAATAAATTCTTTTTCTTAACTTTGTGAAATAGAAACATCGAATATGACGATGAAGAAAATAAAAATATGAAAACAGCACTATCTATAAATCAACCGTTCAAGGATTGGGTAAACCACCTAAAACAAGACATTCGTAGTGCACAGATTAAAGCGGCTGTACGCGTGAACAGCGAACTGCTTCACCTTTACTGGCAACTGGGGGCAGAAATTATAGAACGGCAGAAAGAAATGACTTGGGGAAGCGGATTTCTCGAAGAGTTGAGTCGTGAGCTGATGGCAGAATTTCCTGATATGAAAGGGTTCTCATATAGAAACATACGCAGTATAAAGCAGTGGTATCTATTTTATAATGAGCCATATACAATTTGGCAACAAGTTGTTTCCAAATTAGGTGAAGAGAAATTTTTCTCCATCCCTTGGGGGCATCATCTCTATATCATCTCCCAATGCAAGGAAGTGGATAAGGCTCTATTCTATCTGAATGAAACTGTAGAAAACGGCTGGAGTCGTGCCGTTTTGCTCAACTTTCTTGATACCAATCTCTATGAGCGGCAAGGCAAAGCGGTAAACAATTTCAGTCGTCTGCTACCAAAACCGCAAAGTGACCTAGCTCTACAGACACTCAAAGACCCCTATAACTTCGATTTCCTGACCATTACCAAAGATTTTCAAGAATTAGAGTTAGAAAAGGTTTTGACACAAAATATCACTCGTTTTCTGCTTGAATTGGGTAAAGGATTTGCATTCGTAGGGCGTCAAATGCCTTTGGAAGTAGGCGATGAAACAATCTATCCCGACTTGCTTTTTTACCACTTGGGACTGCGTTGTTATTGCGTAATCGAGCTAAAAGTGCAGAAGTTCAAACCTGAATTTATAGGTCAACTCGGTACTTATATCAGTGCCGTAAACCATCTAAAATGTAAACCTGGCGATAACCCCACCATCGGCTTGCTTATCTGCAAGACAAAAAACCAAGTAATGGCGCAATATGCACTGGAATCAACAAATCAGCCTATCGGCATATCAGAGTATGAGCTGTCTAAGCTGATTCCCGAAGATATTAAAAGTCAACTGCCTTCGATTGAGGAAATAGAGGAACAAGTAAAGAGAATTCAAGGAAAAAAGGAGGAAGAGAGATGAAGGCTTGTATCAATATAGTGAACTTATTCGGAGAAAAGACAGTTAAACAATAAAACCGGAAACATATATGGCCGATAATTATCTTGAAAATCAGTACGAGCAATACCGGGCACGCAAAGCAGCTTGGGAGAAAGCGAAAAAATCCGGTAAGGCACAAACGCTACATAAGCCGACACTTCCCCTCAAAAAAGGTGGAAAGAAAGTGTTCGTTACCGGAGGTGCAGGGGGTATTGGCAAAGCCATTGTAGAAGCTTTCTGCAAGCTTAATTACCAAGTAGCCTTTTGTGACAAGAATGAACTGAAAGGGCAGCAAACCGCCCAAGCCACCGGAGCACAGTTCTATCCCGTCGACCTAAACAGCAAAGAAGCATTGGAACTTTGCCTGCAAAATATTTTCAAGGAATGGGGGGATATTGACATCATTATAAACAATGCCGGCATCAGTGAATTCTCTCCCATCACAGAAACGAGTGTGGAGACTTTCGATAAAATATTGTCTGTGAATTTACGTCCGGTGTTCATTACTTCACATGCGTTGGCAGTACACCGCAAAAGTCAAAACAACACGAATACCTACGGAAGAATCATTAATCTCTGTTCTACGCGCTATCTGATGAGTGAACCGGGCAGTGAAGGATATGCAGCTTCCAAAGGAGGCATCTATTCGTTGACGCATGCGTTGGCTTTATCGCTTGCAGAGTGGCACATCACGGTCAACTCCATCTCTCCGGGCTGGATTCAGACACACGATTATGAACAATTACGGGCAGAAGACCATTCGCAACATCCCTCCGGACGGGTTGGTAAACCGGAAGATATTGCCCGTATGTGCGTATTCCTATGTCAAGACGAAAACGACTTCATCAATGGCGAAAACATCACCATTGACGGAGGCATGACCAAAAAGATGATTTACTGGGAATAGCCCTTTTATAAAACAATCTGCCCAATATAATAATTATAGGATATGAACATGAAAAAGTCTTTTATAGGAATCCTGGCAGCAACCATCATCCTCAGCGGATGCGGCACAAGCCAGATGGCTGTAGGCGACCCTAACGCAGTACTCGCAGGAGCTGCCATCGGAAGTAATGTAGGCGGTGCCATCGGCGGCTTGATAGGAGACAGCAACGGAGGCTGGCGGGGAGGATACCGGGGTTCCGCCATCGGCACCATCATAGGAACCATTGCGGGAGCTGCCATTGCCAATGCAGCCACAGCCCCCAAAAAGCAGGAGGAGTACAGCTACCGGATAGAAAGGACACAGCCCTATCCCCCGCAATCCGGAAGACAGCCGCAAGCATCGGCCATCGACCACTTGAGGATACGGAATATACGTTTCATTGACGACAGCCGCAACCACGTCATCAATTCGGGCGAAAACTGTAAAGTGATTTTTGAAATCATGAACGAAGGAAACAAAACAGCCTACAACGTAGTGCCGGTGGTGGTGGAAACCACGGGCATGAAGCGTATTTACATATCGCCGTCGGTCATGATAGAGCAAATAACTCCGCGCAACGGTGTGAAATACACCGCCAACATCAGTGCCGGAGAACGGATAAAGACGGGTAACGTCACCATACGCATAGCCATAGCCGACGAGTACGGAGACGAATATGACTGGCAGGAGTTTTCGTTGCCCACACAACGGTAGAACAATGTCTTAACAGTAGTTTTTCAAAGAAATGGAACAACAGCAATCTTCTTTCAAAGAAAAAGAACGCATAGAACTACGGGAACCCCGACGCTTTAAAGTCACCATCTACAATGATGACTTCACCACCATGGAGTTTGTGGTAAAGGTACTCACCACCGTCTTTTACAAATCATCGGTAGAAGCGGAAACACTGATGCTGCAGGTGCACAAGAGCAACTCCGCGGTAGTGGGCATCTACTCATACGACATCGCCCACTCCAAAGTACAGAAAGCCACCCGCATGGCACGCAATGAAGGTTTCCCCCTCCGGCTCACCGTCACCCCGGAGGAAGAAGAATAAGAAGAAAGAAACAATATGGATATAAAAAATACGATATTCGTAAACCAAGCATTCGCTTCCGCACAAAGAAAGGCCGAGTCTTACCGGCACGAGTTCATCATGCCCGAACATCTGCTGAGCGCCATTATAGAGCAGGAACCCTTTATCCACACCCTGCAAGATACCTTCTACAATTATGTGGAGCTCAGCATCTCGCTGGAAAACTATCTGACGGAAGAAGTGGACACTGTCCCCGACAATGTGGAATACGAGTTGGGACTTTCCGTCCAGCTCAGCTCACTCCTGCAACATGCCTATACGGTGACAGAGTATTCCAGCGCCGAAGAGCTGGATGTTCCTCATCTGATACAAGGCTTGCTGCAACTGGAAGATTCCTGGGCATGCCATTTCCTGAAGGAAGCAGTCGGCGGCGACCTGCCCGAATTCCTCAGCCTGCTCATCACCCACTACGAAGAAGCGGAGCTGGCAGAAGAAGCAGGCGGTACGCCATCTCCCGATGAACAAGAGAAAACAGAACCGTGGCGTAACTACGTGACCTGCCTCAACGACCATCTGGCAGACCACAACCCGCTTATCGGCAGGGAGATGGAGTTGGAGCGAACCATACAAGTGCTCTGCCGCAAAGAAAAGAACAACCCGTTGCATGTGGGCGAACCCGGTGTAGGCAAAACAGCCCTTGCCTATGGGCTTGCCGCCCGTATCGAAGCGGGCAACGTCCCCGAACGGCTTGCCGGCTTCCGCATCTATGAGCTGGACTTGGGCAGTCTACTGGCAGGCACACAATATCGCGGCGATTTCGAGAAGCGGCTGAAAAGTATCATGGAAGGCATCGGTCGTGAGGGAAACGCCATCGTCTACATCGATGAGATACACAACCTGATAGGCGCCGGACGCACGGGCGAAGGCTCTATGGATGCCTCCAACATGCTGAAACCCTATCTGGAAACCGGGGCAATACGTTTCATCGGCTCTACCACCTACGACGAGTACAACCGCTACTTCGCACGCAGCAAGGGACTGGTACGCCGCTTCCAGCAGATAGACATACTGGAACCGAACATTGAAGAAGCCATACATATCGTAGAAGGCCTGAAAGAGAAATACGAAACCTACCACGGCGTCACCTACGAGCCCGACGTCATCCCCTATGCCGTAAAGGCAAGCGCCCGCTACATCAGCGACCGTTTCCTGCCCGACAAAGCCATCGACCTGGTGGACGAAGCAGGAGCTTACCGGGAAATACACCCCACAGACTCCGAGGAACAGACCGTGGACAAGGCACTGATAACCGACATACTGGCACGTACCTGCAAAGTCAATGCCCTCGCCATGAAAGAGGACGACACCACCGCCTTGGAAAGCCTGCACGAACGCATCAGCTCCCGCATCTACGGGCAGGAAGAAGCCGTCCGTCAGGTGGTGGAAGCTGTGCAAATGTCCAAAGCCGGACTGCTGGACGAAAACAAACCGCTGGCAAGCCTGCTCTTTGTAGGCCCCACCGGAGTAGGAAAGACCGAAGTTGCCAAAGTGCTCGCCGCCGAGCTGGGCATCGCCCTGCAACGTTTTGACATGAGCGAATATACCGAAAAGCATACCGTAGCCAAACTGATTGGCTCGCCTGCCGGCTACGTGGGTTACGAGGACGGCGGCCTGCTGACCGACGCCATACGCAAGACCCCAAACTGCGTGCTACTGCTCGATGAGATAGAAAAAGCCCATCCCGACGTATTCAACATCCTGCTGCAAGTAATGGATTATGCCGTACTGACTGACAACAAAGGACGGAAAGCCGACTGCCGACACGTGGTCCTCATCATGACCTCCAATGCCGGAGCACAATATGCCCGCCAAGCGTCCATCGGCTTCAACAGTCAGGTCACCGCCGGAGAAGCCATGCTGAAACAAGTCAAGAAAACCTTTAAGCCCGAATTCATCAACCGCCTCTCTGCCACGGTGGTCTTCCATGACATGGACCGCCCAATGGCATCACTTATCCTCGACAAGAAACTCGGAGAACTAGGCAGCAAGCTATCTTCCCGCCAGGTGGAAATGGTATTGAGCCAGGAAGCACACGAATGGCTGCTCCAACGGGGTTTTATTCCCGAATACGGCGCCCGGGAGATGGACCGCGTGATAGCCGCCCACTTGAAACCCTTGCTGATGCGCGAAATTCTGTTCGGCACATTGAAGGCAGGAGGAAAAGTCCGCGTGCAAGTGGAAAACGGAGCATTGAAACTACAACCCGCAACCGAATAACGATATGGTCTTTCAACTGACGGATAAACTTGCTTTCCCCGACCCTCACTACGGTGATCCCGACGGGTTGCTCGCCGTGGGCGGTGACCTATCCATTGACCGCCTCATCCTGGCGTACTCCAACGGCATCTTCCCCTGGTACGCATTTCGGAAAGAGCTGATACAATGGTGGTGCCCGATGGACCGTTTCGTCATCTTTCCGGACGAAATCCATATCTCCCACTCCATGCGTACGCTCATCAACAAAGGAAAGTACGAAATCACCTTCAACGAAGCTTTCCAAGACGTCATACAAACCTGCGGAGAATTGCGGATGGAACAAGAAGGTGCCTGGCTCGGAACGAAGATGATGGAAGCCTATACGCACCTGCACGAACAAGGATTCGCCGCCAGCGTGGAAGTATGGGAAGAAGAGCAATTGGTAGGTGGGCTGTACGGAGTGACCCTGGGACATTGTTTCTTTGGAGAGAGCATGTTCTCACTCGTTCCCAGCGCCTCGAAGCTGGCCCTCATCCATCTGGCCCAATTCTTCAAGGAACATGGAGGCGTCATAATAGATTGCCAGTTCGAAACCCCTCACCTCAAAACAATGGGAGGCAGGCACATCAGTTACGACGAATATATGACATACATCGAACAAGACTGCCGCTTCTAAAAGTAAAAAGGAATAACGAGGGGCTCAGAACTATCCGCGCCTAAATATAGCATAATGAAAGTACTCATATACTTTTGACACTCTCCCATTCTATTTGAAGGCCGGAGCAGGAAGATGCATACCTGCCATCGTCAATTGGTTGTCCTTGGCATATTGGAGGAAATACTTGCGTGCTTTCACGGCAGCTTCCTTATCCATATCATAGGAAGCGCAGTATTCCGGATGCTCCAACTGAAGGGCCGCACCATGGATGAGGTCACCAATCACCAGTAACTTGCCACTCTGGAAAACCGTATGACCGGGAGTATGACCGACTGCCTCCATGGCAACCACATTGCCCGGCAAGGTATCGCCAAACTCAAACAGATGCAGCCGTTCCTTATAGGCATCCATCGTCTTTACGACCTGCGCCTTCCTTTCGGCAGGCATTGCCATCCAGGCATCATATTCCACTTTTGATGCGTACACTTCGGCATTCGGGAAGACTACACTGTCTCCCTTCATCATTCCACCGATATGGTCGCCATGGAAATGGGTAAGATACAGATATCCAATATCTGCCGGAGAGATACCCAAAGATTGTAATCCGGGCAACAGACGACTGCCGGGAGCTCCCATTCCCGTATCAAAAAGGATACGGATACCATTCGTATCTACCAGGAAGGTGCTCATGGAAGAAGGAATACCGCCTTGAAGCGACAAACTTTCCATCAATTCATCGTTTGCATCCGGGAAAATCGTTCTCGGCATCAAATGCTCACCAGCATTATCCTGAATCCAAGTGGCCTGCACTCCCTCCAGTTGCAAGGTCTTTACGCCACTGCATGTTACACCGACACTATCCATACTTACATCTTCATTTGTTTGTTTCTTTGTCCTGCTGCCACAACCCGCCATCAGCAATGCTGCTGACACAACAACCAGGCACGTCCATGTCTTGTTTTTCATCGGTACAGAGTTTTTTATCCATAAATATTGAAGTTCGCACAAATATAGTGAAATAAAATCATTCGGCACACGGATGCCTGAACCAAAAACGGCTGCCGACTCCCAATTCCGACTCAGCACCGATAGTCCCGCCAAGATGCTCAATGATACTTTTACAGATGGACAAGCCTAAACCCGTGCCCTTCGCAAAGGTATTGAGCTTTACAAAACGGTCGAACACAGTAGCCACGGTATCCGGAGCAATACCCATACCGGTGTCCGTCACAGAAAACTCTATCTGACCGGTACCTTCCACCGGATGATATTCCAAAAGGATCTGCCCTTCACTGGTGAACTTCAAAGCATTGTTTATAAAATTGGTGACCACCTGCATCAGACGTTTCTTGTCGGTATAGATACGGTAATCGGGCAAGTCGGGAGCCAACAGAACCGGTACAGCCTTGTCTTCCTTTATATCATAGTTGCGCATCACGTCCTTACAGAAGTCACTGACATCCACATACCCCATATTATAATCGAGTGTTCCCGCTTCTATCTTTGCTAAATCCAGAATGTCGGATATCAGTTGCAAGAGCAGTTCCGTATTCTCCTGCATGATGGCAAGGTATTCCTGGCGTTCTTCCCTAGCGTCCAGTTCGGCAATGATGCTTGCAAAACCGACAATGGAATTGAGCGGAGTACGGATTTCATGACTCATATTGGCCAGAAAAGCAGACTTCAAGCAGTCCAGATGTTCGGCCTTATCCTTGGCGACCCGCAATTCCTCCTCTATCTTTTTCTGATGGTCGATATCCACACTGGTAATGACATGCGCCATCTGCCCGTCCACCCAAGCAAAGGCTGCACTGAACACGCGAAACCAACACTTGTCAAATGGCCGTTGATAATCCCACGAATAGACTTTGGTGGGGTGTCCGTTTTCATCTATCAAATGCCTCTTTGGGCAGAACTCACACTCCCCCGTCTTGTCCGAGTAGAGGGCCTCCCAGCATTTTTTCCCCCAGAAATGCTCGATACCGCCATATGGTTCCACCATAGACCTATTGGCATACAACATATCGTGGGAATCGAAAGAGTTGACGTAAATATCAACGCCCATATTATTCATGATACTGCCTAATGTATTGCTGGCCCTCACTTCCCTTTCCTTATATTCCCTGACCGCAATTTCCTTAGAGAACGAGCCCAGCAAGAGATGAATGATTTGCAACTCCTCTTCCGTGAGATAGGTCTCTTCCTCCCTGCCTGCAAAACCTATGAATCCGATGATTTTACCCTCAGTATCTTCAAAATGCCTGATTAACAAAGAATCCTCACCGTAGAAATCAAGAATGTCAATATCATCCCATGAAGCATCCGCATTTCTGTTTCCATAGAAAGGTTTATCCCGAGCTTTCATGGCATCGACATGCTCCTTTTTCAACTCTCCCATATCGAAACGGGGTTTCATAGTCCCACCTTCATTTCCAATCGTTTCTTTCAATAAGAAATAACGGAATCCGTCAGTCTGATAGATAAACCCTTTCGTAAAGTCATAGTAGTTGCAGAAATCGGTCAACGATTCAATAACTTTCCTTTCATTGGGTTCATTGCTATTCAACCGTTCTAAAAAATGAAGCAAGAATATGTTTAATTTCTCTTTGTTTTTGCCCATATAATCTTTTGAAAAACTTTAAGGCGCTAATATACAACTTTTTAAAGAGAAATAAGTTTCTTTTATATATCCAGGAAGTTTAAAAAACAACCATTCCCCAATAAAACAAAAAAGGCAATAACTTAATTTATTTTACAAGTATCACTAAGGCAAAAGCTCTTCATCCGTATTCATACGACGGCATAACATCTAAAGTATACAAAAAGAAGTCTATGGAAGAAGAAAATATCCGAGACAGATTAATAGTCATTTTTTAAGGATAACAGAGTTGCCAATTTATCAAAAACAAAGTTAATTCACACATATATACATATTTGTATAAACGGAGAATAAGTAAAACTTTCCCAAAGATGTTTTTTTCTTCATAAGCGATACAACCTATATACAACGAAATAAAGATTTGCAGTACAAACGGTCTGTTATGAGAGAAATATAGTATCTTTGCAACATGATGTTGCACCGTTTTACTACTTCCATAACCGACATTCCGCTTCCGGAAAGGTTCACCTATCCTTTCTGCTATACTCCGCACCCATTATGTATATTGGCAGCCAAAGAAGTACAAAGCTATCTTACCCGACAAACTGCATGGAAGGACGAACTGCGCCAAGGCAAAATGTTCGGGGTACTGATTGTACAAACCGAGCATGGAGAAACCGGATATTTAGCTGCATTCTCAGGCATATTGGCCGGAAAGAACCTACATCCCTTTTTTGTTCCTCCCGTATATGACTTGCTACAGCCACAAGGCTTTTTCAAGATAGAAGAAGAGAACATCTCTTCCATCAACCGCAACATCCGGCAACTGGAAAAAGACAAAGCATATGCCGCCTTATCAGCAGAGCTTGCCCGGACCATTCAGTCAGCAGAAAACATACTGGCAACAGCCAAAGCACAGTTGAAAGAAGCCAAAACAGCCAGAGAACAGCGCAGAAAAGAAAAAGAACTCAATGCGCAGGAAGAAGCCGAACTGATACGGGAAAGCCAGTTCCAAAAGGCAGAATATAAACGCCTGGAACGTTCATGGAAAGCAAGGATTACCACACTGCAAACGCAGACAGAAGACTGGGAAAGACGGATTTCAGCATTGAAGTCTGAACGTAAAACCCGCTCTGCAGCATTGCAGCAAAAGCTATTCGAACAGTTCGGGATGCTGAATTACCGGGGAGAAGTCAAGAATCTCTGTGAGATATTCGGGCAGACCGTGCACAAGACACCTCCTGCCGGCGCGGGTGAATGTGCGGCCCCCAAACTGCTGCAACAAGCTTATCTGCACGGATGGAAACCTATTGCCATGGCCGAGTTCTGGTGGGGTGATTCCCCCAAGACAGAGATACGCCATCACGGCCACTATTATCCGGCTTGCAAAGGAAAGTGCGAACCTATACTGCAACACATGCTGCAAGGTCTACAAGTAGAGGAAAACCCCATGTTGAAAAGAATGCAGGTACCCTCCCAAAATTTGGAGATTGTTTATGAGGACCCATGGCTTTCGGTCATCAACAAACCGGCAGGAATGCTGTCTGTTCCCGGCAAGGAAGATGCAGTCTCCGTCTATAGCCTGATGCGTGAGCAATATCCCGAAGCTGACGGTCCCCTGACGGTGCATCGTCTCGACATGGCCACTTCCGGTTTAATGCTCATTGCCAAGACCAAGCGTGTACACCAGAACCTGCAGGCCCAGTTCAAGAACCGCCTGGTCAGGAAACGTTATGTCGCATTGCTCGAGGGTATTGTCCCAAAGGACAAAGGCACAATAGAACTCCCGCTCTGCCTGAACCCCCTCGACCGCCCACGGCAAATGGTACACACCGAACACGGAAAGCCCGCCATCACCGATTATCAAGTTCTGGAACGTCTGGACGGGAAACGGACCCGTATCGCTTTCTATCCGCGCACGGGAAGAACCCATCAGCTACGTATACATGCAGCACACCCGCTTGGCTTGCACTGCCCCATTATCGGTGATGAACTTTACGGGGAGAAAGCAGACCGGCTTTATCTGCATGCCGAATACTTAGAATTTACCCACCCTATAACGGGAGAAACCGTAAGGATTACCAAAGAAGCCGAATTCTGACTGTCTACTGATTAATAACCAGCAAAGTAATGCAATAAATGATGATACTCCGACCTACCCCACAAGATTATGACGAACTGTTGACCGTCTGGGAAGCCTCTGTCCGCAGCACACATCACTTCCTGGCAGAAAAGGATATACAGTTTTACAAACCGCTGATAAGAGAGCAGTACTTTCTTGCCGTAGAGCTTTACATCATCCGCAACGAAAAAGAAGAAATTGCCGCCTTTATGGGACTGAGCGATGAACTCATCGAGATGTTGTTTGTCCGCCCCGACCAACAAGGTAAGGGATACGGAAAACGGCTCATGGAGTACGCCGTCCACCAAAAACACATCCACAAAGTGGATGTAAACGAGCAGAACGGACAAGCTTGCCGATTTTACCAACATATGGGATTCCAAGTGGCCGGCTGGGACGAAACCGCCCCAACGGGAAAGCCTTTCCCTATTCTGCACCTGCAATTACCAACCCCACCACAGATTACTCAGATTGAACACAGATTATAATTTAGCAAACTTATGAAGATACATCACATCGCCATCTGGACCTTCCGACTGGAAGAGATGAAAGAGTTCTACACACGTTACTTCAACGGGAGCAGCAATGAAAAGTACATCAACCCCCAAAAAGGATTCGAATCTTATTTCCTTCACTTCGATGAAGGAACGGATTTGGAACTGATGAGCCGTACGGACATACAGAATACCCCTATTGAGGAAAACAGACTGGGACTGACCCACTTTGCCTTTGCCTTCGACAGCCAGGAAGCTGTCCTCCGACAGACAGAACGGCTACGTACAGCGGGATATACCATCGCAGGAGAGCCCCGTACCTCCGGCGACGGATATTTTGAAAGTGTCGTCCTCGACCCGGACGGTAACCGTATAGAATGTGTATTCAGGGCATAGTCTCTCAATCAGAGGAGACAAAGCTTCTCAACAGTTTTATCTCCTCTGCCCAAAGCGATTCATCGGGCGTCTCCAAAATAATAGGTATACCGTCAAAACGCACATCTTGCATAAAGCGCCGGAAGAAATCCATACCTATCAGCCCCTTGCCGATGCTGTCGTGACGGTCTACTCTGGAGCCGAGTGCTTTCTTGGAGTCATTCAGGTGTATACCGCGCAGATAGCCGAAACCTACCGCTGCGTCAAACTCCTCAAACACCTTGTCATACTCATTCACTATATCATAGCCTGCTGTATACGTGTGGCAGGTATCAAGGCAAACTCCAACGCGAGACTTGTCATCCACCCGGTCAATGATATGTCCCAGCTGCCAGAACTCATTTCCCACATTGCTACCCTGCCCGGCTGTGTTCTCTATGACAGCCACCACATCGTGCGTCTTGCCCAATATAAGATTAATGGATTCAGCGACCTTGTCCAGACACTCTTCCACGGAAATCTTATTCAGATGGCTGCCCGGATGAAAATTCAGTAACTTCAGCCCTAATTGTTCGCAGCGCTGCATCTCATCCAGAAAAGCGGCACGGCTTTTCTGTAACCCTTCTTCTTCGGGATGCCCTAAATTTATCAGATAACTGTCGTGAGGCAGGATATAGCGGGAATCGAAGCCAAGCTTCCCGCAATTTTCCTTAAACACCCTGATACTCTCCTCCGTCAGCGGCCTTGCCACCCACTGACGCTGGTTCTTGGTAAACAAGGCAAAAGCATTTGCCCCTATCTCACTGGCATTGACGGGAGCCGCTTCCACTCCCCCACTGGCCGATACATGTGCACCTATAAATTTCATAATCTTATTGTATTTGCTCTTTCATGAATTCCCACTGGCATTTTTTCATGTCCACACACCCATTCTTTCTGAACGTCACGCCCTCTGCCTCCAGCAAAGCCCGCTGTTCCGCCCAGCACGGTGCCAGCCTGCCCTGGCTGTTCACTACCCGATGGCAGGGCAAACACATGCCGTCGGGCACATTGTGCATAGCATGTCCCACCATGCGCGAACATTGAGGTCTTCCGACAAGATAGGCTATCTGTCCGTACGTCACCACCCGCCCCGGAGGGATTGCGGCCACTACATTATAAACCTCCTGCTGAAAAGTGTCTTTGTCCATAAAAGTCTGGTTTGGGAAGGCAAAGATATGATAAATTCAGCAGGTATGCGAACAGACGTTACAAGAAAGTGGCTGCGCCGAGCGGATTGTATATGTAGGTGACATTACGGGCACGGATGATTTCGCCCGTCGGGGTAAACAATATCTGATATTTCGTCTGGAGATTTGCCATCCCTACCTCTACCGCCACGATGGACTGCCATTTGGGAAACTGTACCCAAGTGACATTCTGCACCATCCCTCCGGAATATTCACTGGCGGCAAAAGCATTGTAAACGGCAGGGGGCACTTCGTCCATTGTCTCCCAGTCCGTCTGCTGCATTACCCATTGCGCCTGCCCGTCAAACCAGACTTTCGTATCAAAACCGTTCATCAGGAAATCTGCCACATAATAAGATTCATCATGCGACCAAGCAACATCATCCGCCGTAGGATACATTTTCTTTAGCGCAGCTTGTACATCAGCAGGCGCCCAATCGGCAGAAGCCGAGACTGATACCATCAGCATCAAAACCAGAAAAGAGAATTTCAACTTACTCATAACTTCATCAGATTATCATGTTATGAGAAGAACGGCGTATGGCAGATTTTGTTCACCGGCAACTCTCAACCATTCAACAGTTAAAAAGAGATATCCATTGTAATTCAATAGAAAATGACTAACTTCACACCAGAAATTCAGAAATATGATAAGAATACATCCCATATCCGGCAACAAAAAGCAATATCTTGACCTGCTGCTGCTTGCCGACGAACAAGAGTCCATGATTGACCGTTATCTGGAACGGGGAGAGATGTTCATCCTATCCGATAATGATACAGTCAAAGCGTCTTGTGTAATCACCTGCGAGGATAAAGGAATCTACGAAATAAAGAGCATAGCTGTCTATCCGGAATACCAGCGCCAGGGATATGGAAGACAACTGATAGCATTCGTTCTTGAACATTATAAAGACCGGTGCCATACTATGCTTGTCGGCACTGGAGACAGTCCGCTAACCATCCCCTTCTATGAAAGCTGCGGATTTGCATACTCACACCGGGTACCCGATTTCTTTATCGATAATTACGACCACCCCATATTTGAAGGAGGCAAGCAACTGAAAGACATGATTTATCTGAAAAGGACGCTTCAACCAAAATAATATCCTATATTTGCATATCACTTAACTCCACACATTATGGAAGCTAAACTTTGCCAAAGCTGCGGAATGCCCTTGTCATCTGCAGAAGTACTCGGAACCAATGCCGACGGTAGCCTCAACGAGGAATATTGCACCTATTGCTACCAGCACGGCAATTTTGCACAAGACTGCACTATGGACGAAATGATAGAACATTGTGCACAGTTCACCGACGAATTCAACAAGGATTCCGGAATGAATTTCACTAAAGAGGAAGCCATTGCCGGTATGAAAGAATTCTTCCCGACCTTGAAACGCTGGCAGTCCAAACAATAAACATGCCATCCCGTATCGAGCAGGAAAAACAGACAGTAGAACGGATGGTCCGCCTCTACTGCCGGAAAAAGGAAGGTAACAAGCAATTGTGTCCCCGATGCGAGGAATTGCTGGGATATGCCCGCATTCGTCTTTCACGCTGTCCTTTCGGTGAGAATAAATCCACCTGCAGGCAATGCAGCATTCACTGCTACAAGCCCGAAATGAAAGAACGGATGCGTAAAGTCATGCGGTATGCCGGACCACGGATGCTGTTATACCATCCCGTGGCGGCACTCTGCCATTTGTGGCAGGAATATGTCCATCAGTATCTCACCAAACGTTTCGGAGTTCCGCGCCAGGAACAGCACAAACAATAAACCGTATCCAGGTCGTATCCTTCCAATGAAGAGGTGCTGTCTTTAGGCACAATCTCGCCTTTGTCAGAGATGTAGACCGGCAGGCGCTCACCTTGTCCGTTCATCACAAAAAATGCCCCCACCTTGCATTGGGGGCATACCATCTTACGCATAATCAATTGAAATAATACAAAAATATAGCCACCCCTTCCAATGCCTTCTTCTTTTCACCTTGTATTTCGATGGCAAACTTTATTTCCGCCTTTGCCACGCCGCGCAGATTCGACAGAGATTGCAAATGGGCAACCAGTCGGATGCTCTGTCCGGACAATACCGCCTGACCGAACTTCATCTTGTCCATACCATAATTAATCATCATCTTCAGGTTGTTCACTTCAATAATCTGGTTCCACAGATATGGCAACATGGACAAGGTGAGATACCCATGTGCAATAGTGCTCTTAAAAGGGCTTTCCACTTTGGCACGTTCCGTATCGACGTGTATCCACTGATGGTCCAATGTCGCATCAGCAAACAGATTGATACGCTCCTGAGGAAGCTCTACATATTCCGAAACACCGATTTGCTGGCCTACCAGCTTTTCAAAATCCTCGTACGAGTTGATAATCACTTTTTCCATTACTCTCTATTTTATTGATAAATTATAAATTCACGCGCTTTATCCACATATCCGCCATTCGTTTATGCCCTGCAGGAGTAGGATGGATACCGTCCCAAATCCAATAGGTGTCTTGAGAAGTCGGAGCAGTACCCAGAATTTCATCGAACATCACGTTATAAGGAAGAAATACCGTCTGATAGTCCTTCGCTATCCTCTCTACGATGGCGGCACAGCGACGCACCAGACTATCACGTTCTGCAAAGTCCTCACTCTTACGCATATTGCCGACATTGGCAACAAAAGGAGTGCCCAGCACTATCTTCAATTCCGGATTGGCCTGCAAAGAACGGTCAAGCAAGGAACGGTAACACTTCTCCCATCCTTCAAAATCAAAAGGCTCTTTTTTGTCACCCTGCAGATAGTAATGTACATCGTTTGTCCCCACCAAGACGGAAAGCACATCCGGTTTCATTCCAATGACATCCTCTTCCCAGCGTTTCTCCAAATCCCGGAGAGTGTTTCCACTGATGCCACGGTTAAAAAAAGCATATTCCTTTTCCGGAAAATCTCCTTGATAACGACTTGCACACAAATACATATAGCCGCTACCGTAAATATGGTTCATATCCCAAAGGCTTCGTTCCGCAGTCGGTTTGGGCATCCCGCAGGCATTTCCCCAGTTACCGTCCGTGATAGAATCTCCGATAAACAAGACACGCGGGCCGCTTGCATGGAGTAAGAGTGATATGCAGAAAAAAACTATTACAAAGAGTCCAATACGCTTCATGGCATTTTCTTGTTAGAATGTAAAAATTGCAACAAATATACGTCTTATTCCGGCAAGTACAAAAACTCGGGTACCTTTTTCCCATTTCCCAAAAACACATATAACCCTTATTTTTATTTCCGTTCATCACAGATTAATTTGGAAATAATGTATCTTTGTCAATATCTTAATTGTTGTGGCAGAACAAAAACATCACTATTAAAGATTCCGGTATGAATTCTAAATTTGATTATGACTTACTGTCAGCAATGATGACCAATGCCAATATGGGATGGTGGGAAGCTGATTTAAAGACCGAAAGCTACATTTGCTCCGAATATATCTCCCGGTTGCTGGGACTGGATGAGGATGGAACCATCAGCTTTAAAGATTTCAACAAACGTATCCTGAAAGAGGAACAACGGCATACTACCACACATTCCTTCGACAATATCCGGCAGACACAAGAGACTGTATATCTGCTCAACACAGTAGAGGGTCCAACGTGGATAAGAAGCAAGATATGCCTGCAGAGAACCGACGAAAACGGTAATGTCAAAGTCTACGGCATTGCCGAAACACAAGACGGTCCCGACATGTCATCGGCATCCCAAGCCTTACAAGAGCGTAACCGTCTCCTCCATAATATTTATAAATATCTTCCGGTAGGAATTGAGCTCTATAACCGAGAGGGAATATTGATAGATATGAATGACAAAGAGCAGGAAATGTTCCATCTCAAACAGAAAGAAGATCTACTTGGAATTAATATTTTCGAGAATCCGATTTTCCCGGAAGAGATGAAAAGCAAGTTAAGAAAACATGAAAATGCAGACTTCACTTTCCGGTATGACTTCTCTAAAATAGGCAATTACTACAAGACACAGAAGAAGACGGGCACCATAGACCTTGTAACCAAAGTCACAAGCCTTTACGACGATAATCACAACCTGACCAACTATCTGCTAATCAACGCAGACAAAACGGAAACGACCGTCGCTTACAACAAAATACAAGAGTTCGAGAGCCACTTTGAGCTTATAGGTGACTATGCCAAAGTGGGATATGCCAATTATGACCTTCTTAATGAGCAAGGCTATGCCCAACGCAGCTGGTACAAGAACTTGGGTGAGAAAACAGAAACACCGTTGTCCGAAATCATCGGAACCTACAATCATCTCCACCCAGACGACCGTACTATCATGCTTGACTTCCTACAGAACGTAAAGAGAGGACTGGCACACAAGCTCAGCCGGGAAGTACGTGTTCTTAAAGAAGACGGTTCTTTCATGTGGACCCACGTCAACATCATTGTAGAACGCTACATGCCTGAACAGAACATCATAGAGATTATCTGCATCAATTATGACATCACCCAATTAAAGAAGACGGAAGCAATGCTGATACAAGCCAAGGAAAAGGCCGAAGAGGCAGACCGGCTGAAATCCGCTTTCCTTGCCAATATGAGCCATGAAATCCGCACGCCGCTAAATGCGATTATCGGTTTCTCCAGCCTGCTGCACTATGTGGAAAACGAGCAGGAAAGGGAACAGTACATCTCTTTGATAAACCACAACAACCAACTGTTGCTCAAACTAATCAACGACGTTCTGGACCTTTCCAAGATAGAGGCCGGACATATAGAGCTCCATTCCGAATGGTTCAATCCGGCAGAACTCATCGAGGAAAGTATTACCGAGTACGAACGGAACGTTCCGGCAGGAGTGAAACTCTTTGCCAGGCATCCGGCAGCCCCCGGCCAGATAGAGCACGACCCGATGCGCATCAAACAGATACTGAACAACTTCATATCGAATGCACTGAAAAACACCGTGCAGGGACATATCGAAGTGTGCTACGAAATGGACACAGACAGCATAAGAATCAGTGTTTCCGATACTGGATGCGGTATTCCCCCCGAAAAACTGGGAATGATATTCGAACGGTTCGAAAAGGTGGACTCCTTTGCCCAAGGTGCCGGATTAGGACTCTCCATCTGCAAATCCATCGTTGAGAAAATGAATGGAGTGATTACCGTAGATTCGACAATGGGAGTGGGAAGCACATTCACCGTGGAACTGCCCTGCCGGACAAGACCATCCTGACAACAAACGAAAAACAATGATTTATGACCGCACAGAAAGAATTTACCCTGACCCCTCGCCGGCGTGGCTTTCACCTGGTGACAGAGGAGATTATACGCAACCTTCCACCGCTTCCGCCTGCCGGAATCCTGCATCTGTTCATCAAGCATACAAGCGCAGGCCTCACCATCAACGAGAATGCAGACCCTGACGTACAGACAGATATGGAAGCCATCTTCAACCGCCTCGTAAAAGAACGGGAACCTTATTACCAACATACATGCGAAGGCGATGACGATATGCCCGCCCATGCCAAGGCAACCCTCAGCGGAACCAGCCTCACCATCCCCATCACCAATGGGCGTCTGAACATGGGTATCTGGCAAGGCATCTATCTCTGCGAGTTCCGCAACCGGGGCGGAGGAAGAAGAATTGTAGCAACCGCCATCGGATAATCCCCTATCATCATGCAGAAAGCCATCATCATCGGTGCCACTTCAGGCATCGGACAAGAAGTAGCCAGGATACTTGTACAACAAGGCTGGCATATAGGCATTGCCGGCAGAAGAGAGGAAGCATTGCATGCCCTGCAAGCCACCGCACCCGACCGGATAGTCACGGAACAGCTGGACGTTACGGAAGAGACAGCGACTCTACACCTCCATAACCTGATAAAAAAGCTGGGAGGCATGGACCTGTTTTTCCTCAGTTCCGGCGTGGGACATCAAAACCGGGACTTACAACCGGACATCGAACTGAACACGGCACGTACCAATGTAGAGGGATTTACCCGCATGGTGACTGCCGCCTTCAACTATTTCAAGGAAAAAGGCTCCGGACATATTGCTGTCATCAGTTCCATTGCAGGCACTAAAGGACTGGGCGTTGCACCGGCCTACTCTGCCACCAAACGCTTCCAGAATACCTATATCGAAGCGCTGGCACAACTTGCCCGGATGCAGCATCTTGATATACACTTCACCGACATCCGTCCGGGATTTGTTGCCACCGATTTACTGAAAAGCGGAAAATACCCGATGCTGATGAAAGCAGACCGTGTAGCACAGCACATAATCAAGGCTTTAAGAGAAAAGAGACGGGTAGTTGTCATTGACGGACGCTACCGGGTACTGGTGTTTTTTTGGCGTATGATTCCACGATGGCTATGGGAAAGGTTGCCTATAACGAATTGATTTCGTATCTTCACGTCTCCAAACAGAAATATACATACAGACATGAAGAAAAATTCAAAATATATCGTGCTTACCGCTGCCATTGCACTGTGCGCAGGTTCCAGCCTCCCCTTCCTCGCAGGCAGCAGTACGCTGAATCCCGAACGCGATTCCGTGAAATCCGAAGTTCCCTACTGCGTGACCTCCCCCAGCGTACCGGACAAGATCACTTTTGCCGGACAAGCTATTGACCTGCTTCGCTACGACCACCGCGAACGTATGGACCGCGAACTGATGTCCTTCACCTACATGCACTCCACCACCATGCTCATGGTGAAGCGTGCCAACCGCTACTTCCCCGTCATAGAGCCTATACTAAAAGCCAACGGCCTTCCCGATGACTTCAAGTACCTCGCTGTGATAGAAAGCAACCTGAACCCGCTTGCCAAATCGCCTGCGGGTGCCGCCGGCCTATGGCAGTTCATGCCTGCCACCGGACGCGAATTCGGACTGGAGGTGAACAGCAACATCGACGAACGATACCATATCGAGAAAGAGACCAAAGCAGCCTGCAAGTACCTGAAAGATGCTTATCAGAAATACGGGAACTGGCTGTGCGTAGCCGCTGCCTACAATGCCGGGCAAGGACGCATCTCCACACAACTGCAGAAGCAAATGGTGGACCAGGCTGTCGACTTATGGCTGGTAGAAGAGACTTCGCGCTACATGTTCCGCCTGCTGGCAGCCAAAGCAGTCATCAGCAATCCGCAGCAGTACGGCTTTCTGTTGAAACGGGAACATCTTTATCCGCCCATCCCCTACACGGAAGTGACCGTCACAACGGGCATCGGCAACCTGGCACAGTTTGCCAAAGATAAAGGCATCACCTATGCCCAACTGAAAGATGCCAATCCGTGGCTGCGGGATACCTCGCTGATGAATAAAAGCGGACGTACATACATACTAAAAATACCGACACAAGCCGGAATGCATTACACCCCCAAGAAAACAGTGCCCCACAATAAGAATTGGGTCATCAATTAATAAAAAAGAAAGAGAGGATACGATGATGATGTTAAACTTTGATTTTGTGCTCAGGTTGCTGGTAGCCGGAATATTGGGTGCCATTATCGGACTGGACCGGGAATACCGTGCCAAAGAAGCAGGCTACCGCACCCATTTCCTGGTATCATTGGGAAGCGCGCTCATCATGATTGTATCCCAATATGGTTTTCAGGAAATCATCAAGGAAAGCAGTGTGACGCTGGACCCCAGCCGTGTTGCCGCACAAGTAGTCAGCGGTATCGGATTCATCGGTGCGGGTACCATCATTTTCCAGAAACAGATAGTCAGGGGACTGACAACAGCCGCAGGAATATGGGCTACTGCAGGCATCGGATTGGCAGTAGGTGCAGGAATGTACGCCATCAGCATTGCCGCCACCCTGCTGACTCTGGCAGGGCTCGAACTGTTGAGCCTTATTTTCAAAAGCATTGGCATGAAAAGTTCCGTGATAACCTTTTCCACTTCCAGTAAAGAGATACTGCCGCAAGTGTCCCGGCGATTCAACTCCAAAGACTATCTGGTGGTGTCCTACAACCTGGACCGGCAAGTGCAGGGAGAGTACACCAACTATCAAGTGACCATGGTCATCAAATCCAAGAAAGGCTATGATGAGGGATATTTGCTGCAACTGATGCAGGAATTTCCCGAAGTGACAGTGGAGAAAATCGAATAAAGGGAATCACTGCTGTTTTTCCGTCAGATATTTCCAATAGCGCACGGGCATGTCCTGCTTGTGCTTCCGGGGATTGAGGCGTTCCTTGATGCAGATTGCCTTGAAATAGGTTTTCCAGAGAGACTGGAAAAGCTGTTCGTCTCCGTCCATCAGACTTTCGTCGAGCATGCCGGTGACAAGATGTCCTTCGCGACTGTCCTCACCAAAAGTCACCTGGCGCACCTCCTTCAAGTCGTAATAGTACCCATAGGCTCGCCTGATGTCATAAATCAACCAACGCTGGTCGGCAAAACGGTCCTTGAAATGCCCCGTCACCAGGGGAAGGGCATTCTTTTCGGGCTCGATGGCAGCAAAGAAAGTACCGTCCGCAGCCTTCTGGAAGCGGACAAACTGAAGCAGGCGTATACGCTCCCAATCCACCCGCTTCCACATACGGGAGAACTCCAGCACATCAGGGTCGGCAAAGTTCGTTTCAATGGAGCGAGGAGCATCTATCGCCTTGCGGATATAGCGGAACAGCAGCATGGGAGTTTCCGGTTCCTCTGCCAGCCAGCATTGGGCGAGGCAGGCAAGTGCCGCAGACGACAGCTTCTTCTGCAATCCGCGCCAGACGCGACCGGACTTCTCCTCATCGGTTATCACTGTAAATATTTCATCGTAGAACAATGGTAGAGGCTCTCCCTCCAACAACAGTGTATCGGGGAAAATGCGGCGGGAATAGGCTTCAAAAACAGAAGTCAGCAATCCCTCAAAAGTCTTATCGTATAAAAAGATATTCATTCGCCAAAATCAAGCATCAACTGCCTCTCATCCACTTTTTTCTTGTTCGGTTTGGGCAACAGCAGACTGCGTACCCCTTGCGGAGTCAGCTCATTGACCGTGCGCATCGGCAATTCGCAGCAGGTAATGAAATACTGCGCCTTCTTCATCACCACCCCTATCTTCTTCAACTGGTAGAAGCCTATCTTGGAGAAACGCCGGGAAGCCACTATCAGCCGTGCCGACTTCACGCCGATGCCCGGCACGCGGAGCAACATCTCATAATCCGCCTTGTTCACATCAATCGGAAACTGCTCGGGATGGCGCAAAGCCCAGGACAGCTTGGGGTCAACCTCCAAATCAAGGTCCGGATAGGCATCATCTACTATTTCCTCCACCTTGAACTGATAGAAGCGCATCAGCCAGTCGGCTTGGTAAAGGCGGTTCTCGCGCACCAAAGGGGGCTGCTTCAATGCCGGCAGGCGCTTATCGTAGGTATTGACGGAAATATAGCCCGAATAGTAGACACGCCGCATCGTAGGTCCCTTGTAGAGGGCCGACGAAAGATACAGAATATCCTTGTCCGTCTCGGCGGTAGCGCCCACTATCATCTGTGTGCTTTGTCCGGCAGGAGCGAAACGGGGAGCGTGGCGGTGTTTCCTGCGTTCTTCCGAACTTTCAAGGACACCCTGCTGGATGTAGCGCATAGGCGCATATACACTCTTATGGTCTTTCTCCGGGGCAAGCTGTTTCAGGTTCTCTTCCTTCGGTATCTCGACGTTGACGCTGAGACGGTCGGCATAAAGCCCTGCCTCATTCACCAGTTCGCGGCTGGCGCCGGGAATGCTTTTCAGATGGATATATCCGTTGAAACGATGGATAGTACGGAGGTCCTTGGCGACACGCACCAGACGCTCCATCGTGTAATCGGGATTGCGCACCACCCCACTGCTCAGGAAAAGCCCTTCGATGTAGTTGCGGCGATAAAACTCCATGGTGAGGTCCACAAGCTCGGTCACCGACAGCGTGGCACGCGGTAGGTCGTTGCTGCGGCGGTTGATGCAGTAGGCGCAGTCGTAGATGCAATAATTGGTAAGCATCACTTTAAGCAGGGAAATGCACCGACCGTCCTCGGCAAAGCTGTGACAGATACCCCAACCGCCCACAGTGTTCCCCAGCATACCCGCCTTGCCGGAGCGCACCGTACCACTGGAGGAACAAGAGACGTCATACTTTGCCGACTCTGCCAGTATCTTCAATTTATTGAGAACGTTTTCATCCATAATACCTGCGCCAAAAGTAACAATAATACTTTTCAAAAACAAAAAAGACCGCCAGTAGTGGCAGTCTTTCGCAGCATCAAATATGCTTTTTTTCTTACTTCTTAGAAGCTTCCAAAGATGCTTTGCGGAATTCCTTCATAGCTTTTTCGATTTCCAAAGAAGCCTTACGAGCGCGAGTTCCTGCTGCCTTGTTACCGTTTTCCAACTGAGCGTTTGCATCTTTTGAGAAGTCTGCATACAATGCAGCTACTTTTTCAACTAATTCTTTCATAATCCTTTTTAAATTACTTCGTTAATAATGTCTGGCAAAAATACATTCTTTCTTGAAATAAATGCAGAAAAACGATATTTTTTTTGAAATATTCGGTAAAATCGCCGCAAAAAGGGGCTCTTACGCATTTTTTATCTACTTTTGCAAGCATGAAAACGCTTACTGACACCGAATATATACACGCTCTCATAGCCGAAGGAGAGCACCAACAGCAGGATTTCAAGTTCGAAATATCCGACGCCCGCAAGATAGCCAAAACCCTTTCAGCCTTTGCCAATACAGACGGTGGAAAACTGCTCATCGGAGTGAAAGATAACGGGAAAATTGCCGGTGTCCGTTCGGACGAAGAACAATATATGATAGAAGCGGCTGCCGGACTTTATTGCAGCCCCGAAGTGAACTACATCATGCAGACCTATCTGGTGGAAGGCCGCAGTGTACTGGTGGTACAAATCGAGGAAAGTGACCGGAAGCCGGTATATGCCAAGGACGAAACAGGAAAATACTTGGCCTATCTCCGCATCAAGGATGAAAACATCCTGGCTACTCCCGTCCATCTGCGCGTCTGGCAGCAAAGCGGAAGTCCGAAAGGAGAACTGATAGAATATACCGAACGGGAACAACTGTTGCTCAATCTGCTGGAAGAAAACGACCGCCTTTCACTGAACCGTTACTGCCGCCTGGCGCATCTTTCCCGACGCGCCGCCGAACATCTGCTGGCAAAGTTTGTTCGTTATGACATAGTGGAACCGGTGTTTGAAGGACACAAATTTCACTTCAAGCTGAAATAGGCAAGGAGATTCCGTCAGGTTTGTCCAGATTTGTCCATAGTACAAATCGCAGCACACGAGTTCATACCACGTTGATTATCATCAACTTGCAAGGAGTCTATTTCAGTTAACGACAGAGGTAGCCTTGAATAACGACAGAGGTAGCCTAAAGTAACGACAGAGACCACCTTAGATAACGACAGAGGGTAGCACTTGTTTTGTGTGAGTTTTTTTACTACAAATAGATAACTGTACATATACATTATGGGAATAATAAATCTGATAAACGACCTGCTCTGGACCTACATCCTCGTTGCCCTGCTGTTGGGATGCGCCGTATGGTTTACGCTGAGAACCCGCTTTGTACAGTTCCGGATGATAAAGGAAATGGTACGTCTGCTGGGCGACTCGGGCGGGAAAGGCGATGCCAAGGAAAAGCATATCTCATCGTTCCAGGCATTTGCCATCTCCATTGCCAGCCGTGTAGGTACGGGCAATCTTGCAGGGGTTGCCACCGCCATTGCAGTAGGCGGTCCGGGCGCTGTATTCTGGATGTGGGTGATTGCCCTCCTGGGTGCTTCCAGCTCGTTTGTAGAATCTACACTGGCCCAATTGTATAAGATAAAGGGCAAAGACTCCTTTATCGGCGGCCCGGCCTACTATATGCGTAAGGGACTGAAACAGCCGTGGATGGGGGCACTGTTTGCCGTACTTATCACCATTACCTTCGGATTTGCATTCAACTCGGTACAGAGCAATACACTATGTGCCGCTTTCGAAGGCGCTTTCGGGTTCGACCATGCCGTTGTGGGAGGCATCATCACCGCACTCACGCTGACAATCATCTTTGGAGGCGTACAGCGCATAGCCAAAGTCAGCAGCATCATCGTCCCCATCATGGCGTTGGGATACATTGCACTGGCACTTATCATCGTTCTGTTGAACATCAAAGAGCTGCCGGGAGTCCTGGCACTCATTGTCGGCCACGCCTTCGGATGGGAGCAGGCTTTGGGAGGGGGTGTCGGCATGGCGCTGATGCAGGGCATCAAACGCGGGCTGTTCAGCAACGAGGCCGGTATGGGGTCCGCCCCCAATGTGGCGGCAACCGCACACGTCAGCCACCCCGTGAAGCAAGGCTTGATTCAGACGCTGGGAGTATTTACCGATACGCTGATTATATGTACCTGCACCGCTTTCATCATTCTGTTCAGCGGTGCTCCACTGGATGGTTCCACAAACGGCGTACAGCTTACCCAGCATGCACTGACCAACGAGATAGGACCTTCGGGAGCCATCTTCGTTGCGGTAGCCTTGTTCTTCTTCGCATTCAGCAGCATTCTGGGAAATTATTATTACGGAGAAGCCAATGTGCGCTACCTTACCCATCGTAAATGGGTGCTCAACATCTACCGTATACTGGTGGGCGGCATGGTCATGTTCGGTGCTGTTGCCACCCTCGACCTGGCATGGAGCCTTGCCGACGTCACTATGGGACTCATGGCGCTCTGCAATCTTATCGCCATCAGCCTGCTCGGAAAATACGCTTTCAGGCTGCTTGAAGACTACCGCGCACAGAAAAGCGCCGGTATCAAAGACCCCGTTTTCACCAAGAACCGCCTGAAAGAGGTAGAAAAAGACATAGAGTGCTGGTGATAACCAACTTATTTCGTACTTTTGCAGCCGGAACCGCCGGATGACCTGCGGTCTTGTAATTTGTAATCAGTAATTCGTAATTTGATATGAGTTTATTTGCCAAACTATTCAACAAGAATACCGGAGAAGTATCTTCGAAGAATGTGGAAGACTTCGTGTCACTGACACGCGTCTACTTCCAGTCTGTAATAGCCGCCAACCTGGGCATCACCAATATCCGCTTTGTGCCGGATGTAGCCAACTTCAAGCGTCTGTTCAAAATCCCCACGCAGGGAGGCCGCCTGGGACAAGCGGAAAAGGCCGCTTCGCGCAAGATGCTGATGCAGGACTACGGCATCAGTGAAAACTTCTTCAAGGAAATTGATACTTCCGTCAAGAAGCACTGCCGTACGCAGAACGACGTACAAGGTTATCTCTTTATGTATCAAGGCTTCTCCAATGACTTGATGATGCTGATGGGAAACCTGATGCAGTGGAAATTCCGCATGCCTTCCATCTTCAAGGGAGCACTGCGCAGCATGACCGAAAAAACCGTACACGACGTCTGTACAAAAACCGTATGGAAAAAGGACGATGTACACAAGACGGCAGCAGCAGTACGCCAGTACAAAGAGCGTCTGGGATATTCGGAACAATGGATGACCGAGTACGTTTACAACGTAGTGATGCTGGCCAAAAAGGAACCGAAACAGAAAGCCAACGAAGAGAAATAAAAGAAAAAGAATTCTAAAGAACTTTAGAAACAAGAAGACGGGAAAGAAATTTCCCGCTTTTTTTTGTTATTTTTAGCAAATGAAATCATTTTCCCCTCACGGAACACAAGGACGCACCCCGCGTCAACCATCATAAATATTAACTTCAAAAAAACAACCGCTTATGAAACAAAAGAAAATGCTTGCACTCACTCTATCACAACTGGAACAACTTTATCGGCACGAACTCCCTGAATTGGTCAGCATCGCCGTTCAAAGCGACGATGCGGAAGCCTTCAAGGCCAACCTGGCGGAGTACATTGCCGGACATCCGGAAGTGGACAGCGAGGCCGGTAAGCAAATTCGACTCTTGATTGAATTTGACGGGCAGGAAGTACACGAGCTCTCCATCGGAGAACAGCTGCCCATATCAACTTTATCAATGCTGCATTCCTTCCTCACGGGACAATGGGAAGAGGAAACGGAAACGGACCTGTTCATCGACTTGTTCCAGCAGTTCAAACGCCTCCACCAACCCGCCCCCGCC
>ERZ779812.8-NODE-8-length-97025-cov-3.27054_pt1 | contig 97025 bp, 89 predicted proteins | sample MGYA00511371_ERZ779812 | MGnify/ENA primary metagenome ERZ779812 (study PRJEB29588, sample SAMEA2159429) | human gut metagenome | biome: human gut; feature: human-associated habitat; material: faeces | place: Denmark | collected 2008/2010 ... | reverse complement strand
ACTAGCAGCAACTCCACCACCTTGTCCACTTCCACCACCTTGTCCAAATCCTTCTCCAACTAATTTATTTTTAATATCAGTATAGAGAGAATTAAAATCTACATCAAGTCTACTAGGTTTAGTTTCACTATCTGCAAATTTATTCATAACAAGATATTTACCTGTTCTAGCTTCACCAAGTTGAGTAGTAGACATAACATTATGAGTTCCATCTCCACCAGAGCCACCACCTCCTTCAAGACCAGCAATAATATCATTAATTTCTTGCTTAGTATAATAATTATTAAGTATAGAATTAATAATATTACGTACTTCTTCTTCGGTTAGTCCACCACCGCCAGAACCTCCACCGGCAGCATTAATAGTAATAGTACCATCATCATTTTCAACAAAAGTAATATTAGTACCAGCTTTAATCTTATTTTTAAACATTGATACATAATTACTCTCAAAATACTGTTTATACTCATTACTAATATTACTACCATTTTGGTTTATCTTATTAAGAATTTCTTCAATCTTATTATTAATATATTGTTCAAGATTATTAATACTACCTTCTATACTACTATTTAAATCTCCAATCTTATTATAAATATCTTCAAATTTAGCATTATATTCAGTAATAAGATTATTAATTTTAGTATTAATATCAATTATATCTTGTTGTAATTCAGATATTTGTTGGTCATGAATTTCAAGATGGTCATTAATCTTTTTAAGTTCTGCAAGAAGCCAAGCATAAAACTTTTCCATCTCTTCTCTTAACTTCTCTAAGAAAGCTTCAAATTCAGCACGAGTAAGATATACAGATAAATCAAAACCCATACTTACCCATTTTTCACCGTCCCAAAACCAATAAAAATCATTAGTATAAGAACCACCCCAACCAACAATTTCAACTTGTTTATTATCTTCACCTAAATCAAGAGGATGATAAAGTATTTGACCAACAGCCCAATTTCCATCAAGAGATATAGATTCTTTATCAAACATATCTTCTTGACGATAATTACTAAGAAGTCTACATTGGTTTAGTTTAACTGCACCATCATACATTCTACCACCTCTCCAAAGAATAATACTATTATCTGGAAGTTCAATAGTTTGTCCAGCTAAGCAATAATCATATTGAAGTATATAAATAGTATTAGGCTCGTTAATCATATCTTGAGTAAGAGTATTAACACCACTAATCATATTCTTACGAAGATATTTACGAGCCTTTCCACTATAATCATTTGTATTATAGTCTTTATCTGCAAATTTAAGAAGATTATCAACAACTGTTAAATCTTCTTCATCAGCTGCATTAGTAATCTGTGAAGCAGTAAACATTTGTTTAACAGATTCACTAAGCATTTCAGGAGTAATCTGACCTTCAAGTATTTGAACAGCATTATCTTCAAAATACTGTTTAAGCACTTGTGCCATATAATTAACTACAACATTACGACGAAGATAATTATCTTGAATATTAATACCAAATTCATCAGCAACAGCACGTTCAGCAATGGCTCTTGGAAACATACCGCTAAATGATTCTACAAATTTAGAACCAATTTCAGAGTCAGCTTCAAGATGCCATTTCTTTGCATTAGTAACAGGAGTTATTTCATCAAGAATATAGCTCTTTTTAGTTTCAATAACATAAACTTCACAACCTACTCCAATCTGTTCCCAAGTAAGAGCATCTCTATCTTCCATTGTAGATACTACAATTCTAGCAGCTTTAAGACCTCTTTGAACAACAGCAATAAGTTCTAATATTTCTTTCTTGAAAGTTTCATAATCAATAACTAAATCTTCTCGAAGTTTAGCAATAGGCTGCCAATACTCTTCATTAGATAAAGGAATACCAGCAGGAACAGCTTTACGAGATATATAGCTAGCATAGAAACCGTCATGAACTATACATAGTCTTTCATAAGGTCTATCATTCCATTGACCATTACAAGTAAGACTAACTTTACCAAGTTCTTCTTCTATTGTTTTCATACGTTCTCTAGGTTTACTAAATTCATAGTGTAGACCCCCCGTAGAGGATGGAACACATTCACATTATTTATTATCATAATCAACATCACTAAGACTATAAGTTTCATTATATTCTTTACCTTCTTCTTTCTTCTCCCAAAGTTTACCAGTTTCAGGGTCAACATAAAATTTAGGAGCATCTCCACAACTAACTATTGCATGAATTTTACCTTCTTCATCAACAGGAAGTGTAATAGAACCACTATACTGAACTTGTTCACTACCTTCATAAATGATATTAAGTTGACCTTTAATATATTTAAGAAGAGTTTCAGCAAGTTTATCTTGACCAAGTTGATATGCTGCCATAGCAGATTGAAACATATTCCAACAAGTAACAATATTTTTATTATTACCTTTACAAGTAGCAGAACAATCATTAAGCATATCAAGTCCATATTGTGCCATAAGAACTAATAGTTTATGATAAACACAAACATATTTGCTAGGAACAGTCATATAAACATATTGAGGATTAATCTCAACTTGTTCAGTTCCATCAGCTTTTACATAGACACCATTAACATAATTATCATCTATTTGTTCACTCATTCTAATATCAAATTATTGTATGAATTAATAATTGATTTTTGTTGCTCATCAGAAAGCAATTCTAAGGCTTCTAGTGCTTGAATTAAAATTTGTCCTTGTGTTAGTTTGCACCAATTTTTTTCGTTCAATGGGAAGCCTAATTCTGCTATTCTCACCTGTTTTTCAGCCATGCTTGCGATACGCAATTGCATCTCTTTAGATAGCTGTTTTGGATTACTAATATAACCTCTTATCATAATATCATCTTATTTAAATGCCTTATTAATAATATAAGCAGTATAATCATTAACTCTAATATCAATACGTTTATTAAACGCAAGAATACGTTGATTAGAATTAAGATTTTTATTATAGACAATATTTATAATATCACCATAAATATCTTCTTTCCATTCTTCTTTCATATAATGACTAAGATAATCTTCATCTCCACGATACATATTAAGTTTAGAATAAGTATCATAATAAACACTATTAACTAAGTGTCTAGCATTATACTCTATTTGGTCACGATTATTATCGACATTATTAGTAATAATAGTTGAAGCAACAAATTTTGTACATTCTGATGCCGCATTATTTATAGCAATAGAAACAACAGATTTAGATTTTTCTCTATCTTTTTCAATAATATCTCTAGTAACTATGTTAAGAAGTTTGGCAATATCATCTAAAGGATTTCTTTTGTTATTATCAATTATCTTATTAATTATAAGATAAATAACAATAACAATACCGGGAATAAGACCTTGTTCAAAGGCATTTTGAATTAATTCCATTTTTACAGATACAAAAATAGGGACTATCAGTATCAACACTAATGCTAATACCAATAGCCCCTATTCGATTAATATTACCTAATATTTACCTAATCGAGTCGGGTAATAGGTTATGCTTTTTCTTCAGTAGCAATAGCTTTAAGGATAGTTTCAACAGTTGCAATAGCAGTAGCTCCAGTAGGAAACGCTATTTGTACAATCTGATGAACAACTTCATCTCTAGTTTTCATTTCACGCGGAACAGCAAAACGAAGCGTAAAGATAGTATATCCAGCATCTGCACTATCAGGTTGCTTCAAAGGATTAAGCGGATATGTAGGATACAGTTCAGTATAAGTATCTCGATAAGTATATTCGATACCAGCATCGGCAGCAGCTTTATTAGCCAAATCAGTAATATAAGCCGCATCTCCATATGCAGGAAAACCAGTAGCTGTAACTGTAACACTAATACCAACTAATTCATCAGCTCCAAGAATTTCATAATCAATACCTTTAGACTCAGCAGTTAAAGTAATTTTAGCATCAGCAACAGCAACTGTTGCTTTAATACCATGACCAATAGTATTGTTATTAATCTGATTAGCTAATTTCTGCGCTACATCATTTGCAGTAGGATTAAGACCAGTATGAATGGTAGCAGTCCAACGATTACGTTCATTGAACTTTAATCCTTTTTTCACAATCATAATAGAATAATCAGAATAAGCATTTACATCTCCGATAGTAAGATTAGCAGAGAAAGTAGTAGCAGCTTGATAAGTACCTTTAACAAAAGTAAGATGTTTCTTATAAGCTGGAAGAACTACTGGACCATTTGCTTCACGACCAAGATTAATGTAAAACTTATCGGTAATCTTAGTACCGTCAGCGTCAATCGTTTCCTTGCCATTAGCAAGATAAGTAAAAGCAACCGCTCCAGCAGCAAGAGGTAAGCTCGCTCCATAAGCGACATTGCCCGCTAACAAAAACTGTCTCATTTTTAATTTAATTTAGAGTTTAACTTTGTTTATCAGCTCCATTAGAAGTAGCACCAATACTAGCAAGATAAATCTGTACTGCACGCATAACTATTTCCATATGTAAATAAGGAGGTAAATCACAATTAACCCAATCTTCTTCTCTATCTTCATCAAACTTAACTTTAGCAGGTTCTTTGATATAAAGATATTTAACTAATTGAGGTTTAACTGTATTATTACGTCCAGTATATATATTAACATTAATACCAGATTCATCACCAAATATAGTAACTATCGGAGCATCTTTCGCAGCACGATTACAGAAATCTCTTAGCGTTTGACCTAAATCTTCAGCTTCAATAATTCTGCAATCATAAATTGTCTTGCCATTATAACTAACTTGAAAGCCTGTATATAGCATTATTCCGTCGCTATCAATATTAATTTTATAAGGGTCAACTTCTGTTCCACCACCTGTAATATCTCCGCCGTTAACAGTACCCGCTGTGTATAAAGTTCTAAGAGCATTAACAGGACTAATAGAAGCATTTTGTCGAGCAACCTTATCATTATAAGGAACAGGTCCAACGTTTTCTACTATTACATTTCTAGCTTTTTCAATTATAGCAGCATTAAGACAAATATCTATATCTTCCATGAGAATAGCACGAACGGTCTGCATACCCATCTGTTGTGCCAGTTCTCTGAACGTCACGTGCATCTCCCCAATGTTCATAATCAAATGTTTTTAAGTTTATTTTTATAAGTATTAACAAGAGCACTATTGGTAGGATTCTTAAACCATGTAACAGCTTCCTTAACATTAGCACCAATGAACTCACCATCAGGAGTAGTAATATTCTGATTATGAATTGCTCTGATAAATTCTCCACGAGAAATAAGAACCTCAATTAAAGATTTAATAGTAATATCTTTATCATTGCAAAGTTTATTAAACTTAGCAGGTTCATTTGTACTAAATTTATCAAGATGAGTTTGTTTATCGACAGTATCCATAGCCATACCGTTAGGAATATTAATATTATTGGCAACACAGTATTGAATAAATACAGCATCAAACAAATCACTATTAGTGAGAAGTTTAACATAATTGCCTTTAGCAGAATTAATTTCCTGACGATGTTTAGCAAGACGCTCAGCTTCTCTTTGGTCATCTTTAAAATAAAATCTAATAGATGGGTCAGAATTAATAAGAGCAATATCTTTAGCTACATCTTTATATAATAAACAATGACGATAAATTAGATAATCATCAAGAACAATAGGATAACCATATTTATACTTTTCACTTTCAAGAAGATTTAATTTAGTAATTTTAGCTTCAAGAGCTTCTCTAAGTTCTTTAACTCCTTTACGGTCACTATTCATATAAGCAGTTTCAATAGCTTCTTCTTCAGCTCTAAAACGAAGATAATCTCGTTTACGATTCCAAAAGAAAGAAATATCAAAAGTCTTACCTAGTTCATCAACTGAAACACTAATATTATTAAGATAAGCCTTAACCCGTGAAATAAAGTTTTCATTATTAGGAGCAAGACCAATTAAAGCAGGAAAATAAGATTCAATCTCACCTTTATTAGAAGAAAGAGTACGAGAACTACGAACACAACTACCAATCTTATCCATTCGTTTAGGTAATGTTTTATCATTAACTCTACGATATAATGAATAATTAGTAACTAAATTAATAGTAATAGTTCGTTTTTCAGTATAAGGTTCATCAAGACTTTCATCTCTAAATCCTACTGTATTAGCAGGCTGTTTATCTACTCCATCCTCTACGGGGGGTATAACCTGTTTATCTGTATTTACATTAGAAGCAGCAGGAGTATTTTCTCCTGCTTTATTAGCTTCATTTACTTTGTTAAAATCCATATCTTAAATAGCTTCTTTTAAATGATTATAATACACATTTCAATAAGAACATCTTAGTAGTATTATCTACCTGCAAACCAATAGAGCCTTTAACTTCATAACGAGCCATATCAATTTCAGTAGCTGCATGATTAGTATTAGGCAATCCCCAGCAAGCAGGAATATCAGTCATACCTTCAATAACTTTAGCTTTATAAGCCTGTCCTTTTTGACGTACTATACGAACATTCTGATTACCTTTATAATTACTCATATCAATCAAAGCAGCTTGATGAGAAGTAATAGGCAAGCCAGTAGTAGGATGAATCATACCATTTTGCTTAGCAGCTTCAGCATCAGTACCCTTATCGAAATAAGCATTATGAATAACAGTAATAGTATATCCATCTGGAGTTTTATACTTATTAAAGTAACGTCCATAAGAAAGACCATCACCATTATCTTGAATCATCTTTTCACCAAGAGGAGTAATAAATCCGTTTTCTTTAGCATCAGTTCTGATAGCCATTTCAAAGTCACGAATAAATCCTTTGCCACCCATAAGAGCTACATTCTTATCGCCATCTTGAGTATCACGGTCAAGAACATCACCGATTGTACGTTCAAGTTTGTTAAGAGTCAGAACTTCACCATAAGTATCATAGTTAGATTCACGACAAATTTCTAACATACCAGCAGTGCGAGGAATAGGTTTACCATTATCATGGTCTTTCAAAGGAATAGTACCATCAGGTAAACGATTATATTCAGACTTCCACAAACGTTCTTCGTTCATTACTCTCATGTGCAAGTTGAACTGTCGCATCTCTTCGTTAATCCAAAGATTAGAAGTACCACCATTATCATTTTGGAATTGATATTGAGTAACAACATTAGCAAGATTACCAGCTATTTCTTTAGAATAACGATAAAACTCAAGTTGAGAAGTCATTCCAGCAGGACCCATAGTATTGCTTCTGTTACCTTTAGAATAAGATTCAGAAACAGTAGGAGCACTCATTGCCCAATACATACCTTTAGCCAACCATTGAGGGTCAACATAAGCATCAGGATTAGGAGAAGTAAGTTTCAAAAGATAAGCATAACCATAAGCAGATTCACCTAAGTCTTTCTGAATACGAACTTGAGTAACACCATCAGGAGCAGTAAGACCATGTTGTTCAATAAACCAATGAGTAGAGAAATGAACTTCAAATTCACTACCATTTTGACCGGGTTTAGTAACAGCAGTATTAAAGTAAGTTACAAAGTCTGTAAACTTCATACGACCCATAGTTTTCCAAGTCCATTGTACAGTAGCAACATCTTTAATACCACGACTACCTTGACCTTCAGTAATAAAACTTAAAGGAAAACGGTCATCATCCATACCATAATTATAAGTCAGAAAACTATTAATTTCTTCTGGCTTTTGAAGTTGAAGATAAGCAATTGATTCTTCATTAGAATAACCTCTATCTTCATAACGAGTTTGTCCAATAACACGTAATGTTTTCATCTACAAATTTACTATTATGTTAATAACCAAAACGCTCATCTTTCAGAGCATCTTTTTTACTGTCAGGTTTAGTTATTTTAATAGCTCCTTTTGTAGATTTACGTTGACTAGCAGTAAGTTTCAACTTTTTAGCTTCTTTATCAGAAACAGCCATTTCTATCAAACTATCATAACCTTTACCTGTATATTTAAGCCAAGCTTTAAGCAGTTCTTCATCGCGTCTTTCAGCAGGAGATAACTTCATTAAATCATTTTCATAACGAGAAAGTCCTTTATCATCAACTTGATAAACATAATTGAAGAAATCTTCAGGAGTAGTAGAAATTTGTTTTCCATTACGTTCAATAATAACAGTTTCAGGAATACGATAACCAGCAATTTGTCGTTTATCAATACATTCTTTAACTCCATTCCAAAATTCCACAAGTTGTTTCTCTTCTTCTGCTTTAACTCGCATAGCTTCTTTAGCATTAGCTTCACGCATTTCGTTATCAGCTTTCTGAAGAGCTTCAAGTTCTTCTTTAGCAACATTGAAAAGTTCATTACTATCTTTAAGATATTGAATATACTTATCAACATTACCACGACGATTAAATTCCTTAAACGCCTCACGAACAATAGCTTCTTGTTGACTTACATTATTTTCATCTACTTCAATACCGCTTCTATCTCGAAGTTCACCAAAGCCTTCAAATGAATTACCATTTGCAACATAATAATTAAGAAAATCACCAACGATAGGATAATCTTCAAATAATTTATTAACACCAGCTTGAGCAAATTCATCACGTTTTAAATCAATAACGGATTGAATATAACTTGCAACTCCTTGAGGAGTATTTTCAAAAGTAACAGCTTTACCATCTTCTGAAGTAACAGAAACACCTACAAGTTCTTGAATCGATTTAACATCAATAGTATTTTCTTCTTTAGTATCTTCTACTTCAAATTCTTTAAGATAAGCAGCAACTTCATTTTTAGCTTTAAAGATATTACCTTTATCGTCAATAAGATTACCGTCTTTATCAACAGTATATTTATTATCTCCATCTTCGATAATAGTACCTTCTTCTAAACCATGTTCAGCATCAGCGTCATTCGCTTTACTAGTAGGCTGACCCCCCGTGGAGGATGAAGATTGGTCATCTTTATTAGCATTAGTCTTACTATTCCCATTTCCATTATTACCACCAGTAATATCATCAATAGGATTACCATCAGCATCTAACTGCCCTGTTTTACCTGTATCAAGGTCTGTAATGTCGTCAGTAGGTTTTCCATCACCATTAGATGTTTCACCATTAAAACCAAAACTATCAAAATTAGGCATAATTCTTTGTTTTTAATTAATTACTATATCACAAATATAAACTATAATAATAATACGAGTTTTACTTGTATCGTTAAAATATGTTCACCTTTAAGCCGATTTGCCGACTAACATACTATTGCTAACTAGGATATTTATTACTGATAACCTATCCTGTCGCTTTCAGAGAAGCCGTGTATGAATCAAATTTTATCATAATGATTAATCTATCACGAAATGAATAAAGTGCTTAAAATGAGCTTAAAATGGCTCATGTGATGTAAATAAAAATGAAAATAGGCTGAACCTACTTTCACAAGCAAGTCCAGCCCTACTATGAACAAAATTTAGAAGTACAGCCGATTATTTACTTTTACTATCATAACGATTTTTATTCGTTTTTGCAATCTTGACTTTATCATCACTTTCTTTAAGTTTAACAGCTAATTCTTTTTCTTTAAGTTGTGCTTCAACAGAAGTCTTTTGAGCATCTAAACTAAGTTTACTACGTTCAAGATTAAGTCTAGCATTTTCCATACGTTCTTCAGCTTGACTCTTTTCAGCATCACTAAGACCATTATCAAAACTCATAATATTAGCATTTGCTTTCATAGCTTCAATCTGACCATCAAGATATTTTTCAACTCTAATTGTTTCTCTATCTTGTTCTGCTTTTCTATCAATCTTAGCAAGCTCAAATTCTTGACGAAGTTGTTCTGTTTGTTGAGAAACACGTTCAATATCAAGTTCATGTTCACGTTGAATATTTTGATACTTATCAATAAGTTTACTAATTTGAGCAACATTATCTCCACGTATAGCAGCATTAGCCATATCCATATTACCATTTTGAGCAGCACTAAATGCAAGTTGTTTATATTGTTCAAGTTTCTCGCGTTCTTTAACAGAAGTTTTACAAGTAACAATATAATTAGCAAATATATGACTATTAACATCAAGACTTAAATATCTAATGTCACCATCTTTAGTTTTATAAGAAGTATTAAGACCATCAATCCAAGCAAGTTTAGTATAGTCCATTTCAGCTTGATAATCTCGTTCTCTCATTTTATCAAATATAAATTCAATAATAACAGAACCCATACTTCCACGAATAACTGCTTCATCAGTAACTCCTTTACCAGCACTATTAGCAATCTCACCATAACGTTGTGGAGTCATATCACATTCCATTTTAGCAGTCTGTTCAATCTCTTGAATAAGTTGCCCAAGTTCCGTAATATAATTATTCATACGACTTTCAAGATAACGAACACTTTGTGCTTTAACAAGATTAGCATCATCTTCATCATCAATATAAAGCACCCCATCAGCAGCCATACGATATATAGTTTCAGCAGGTTTTTTACCAAGAAGAGATTTAGCAATCATAAGAACATTCATCTTATTTTTAGCAATAGCCATTTCTCTATGATAAGAAACTATATTACGAAATACTTGATAAGGAATAACTGTATCTACAACACTAAATCTTCCAAAACCCGGAAGAAGTTCTGCAATACCATTATAAGGAAGTTTACCATTCCTATTGTAAACAATAGGACGAGCCTTATAAGGATATATGCTTGTAGCACGAGAGCCAATTCTAACGCTCTCATAAACTTGTGGACGCCACACCCATTCAATACTAATATCACCACCAGCAGGGTCAAGCTGATAAGTTTCATCAACAATTCTTGTTGTAACAAATGCTCCATTACTATATGTAAGAATACCTTCTTTTATTTCACCTCTCCAAACAGTATGCCAAACTTCAAATAAACCATTATTAGCATCACGAGCCATTATATTAGTGTTCTTAATATGTTGTAAATCATCTTTATTAAATTTACTACATATATCACCAAAATAATACATATATTTATCCCAATTTAAAAGTGCTTTATCACTAGAAGTAGTAGCACTATATTGATAATATGTATCAAGGGCTTCACGTTCTTTTTCAGAAAGATATTCATAAAATTCATCAATAATTTGTTGTTTAGTCAACATACGACGTTCAGCAAACATATCATAATCTTCTGCAAACATACTATCGTTAGGAACAGGGAAAGCATCTCTAACACTAACAACACGTTTAATTAATTGATTACCTACAACATCTCTATATGTATAACAAGCTCCAAAAGCAACAAATTCAAAATAAGCTCTAGCATATATAGTAAAAGCATCAGTTAAATCATCAATAACATTAATTAAATCTTGACCTTGAGCACTAATATCATCAATAAAATTTTCATTAAACTCTTTAATAAAAGCCTCAATATCAACAGCTTGTTCAGGATTAAATTGCTCTGGATTATTACCTTCATTAACAAACTGCATATAACTTTCTTGTATCTTTTTAGCAACAGCTTGTTCTGCAAGCATCATAATTTGTTTACCAAGTTCAGCATCTCTAGCAAATACAACTTCTGGATTATTAGCTCCAACAATAAAATCATGTGGATTTTTAATATATTCACCAATATATCTTCTAATAATACCTTTCATCATATCATAATTACGCATAGTAGCTGGAAAACGAGTTAGATTTTCATCTTTCTCATTATAAGGATTAAGAGTTTTTCTATAATATTCTCTAGGAATATTACCAAGAAGAATATTAAACTTTTCTTCTACATTAAAATCAGCTTTACAAGCAATACCAGCTTCTATAACATAATCACAGCACTTAGCATACCAATCAACTTCTTGTTTTTCAGCATAACTAACGTGCTGATTAGGAAAATCAAGTCTACCAAAATTATACATATCTTTATCTATTTAATCTTAAAACCATTGTCTATTAAAAATATCTGTTTTATCATTATCTTCTGTAACTTTCTTACGACTAGCAAGTTCTCGTTTACCTTTAATATCAATAGACTTCCAATATATACCTAAAAGTATAAGACTAGATATACGGTCAAAGTTACCTTCGGCATTAAACTTTTTAAGTTCAAGAATTGTTTGATAATCAAGAAATCTTTCAAAAACATAAATATCTTCTCCAAATTCATTCTTACCAATAACTTCATATAAGAACTCTTTAAGAAGTCGAAGACCATCTAGTTTCTTAGGACCACTACCAATATTATAACCATAACTAGTACTAACTTTTTCTTTAACAGCAGAATCCCAAACATATAAAGGTTCATAACCTAGATATTTAGTAGCTTTCCATTTACGAAAATTAGAAACAGTTTCACCACGGTTTATTTCTACAAGTCCAGTACCAATACAATTATACCATTTACATAGTCGATAAAACTTTTCATCAGCTTCTTCTAGTCTTTCAGTACGTCCATAATATGCAGCACATAGTTTAGGTTTAAATCCATTACGTTCTCTAGGCATTTCAATAACAAATATACTATTATGAGAATGTCTATCAGTAATTTCTTTTTTATCTTTATCAATACCGACAGGGTCATAAACTGCAACATAAGTACCTGGAAGAATACTTCTTACAAGTCTATCATTAATATATGTTTCTTCATATTCTGGAGCAAACCAAACTCTTATACAACCATGAGGGTCTTCGTTACCACGTCTAGGAACTCCTTGAATATAATCATAAGTTTTCATATCAGGATTTTCAATTCTTATACGAGCATTAGATTTAAAATAAATCTTTTTAGTTCCATCTTCAAATAGTTCACCATCAGTATAAAACTTATAACTATTATCAACTCGAAGTTTATCTTCAAACTTATTAAGAGCTTCACTACTAAATATATTTTCACTAGCACTACTAAAAGATTCAGCAGGAAATAAAGCACGTTGACCAAGATAATTAAGATATTCTGCAAAAGTCTTAGCAGTCTTTTTCTTTTCAATTCTTTCTCGTGCAGCAAGTTGAAGTCCTATTCGTAGATTACTATTTCCATCTTCATCAAATCCTTTAACTCCATCTATCTCTCCTTCAAGACCCCAAGCATAAGATTTAAAGAATCCACAAACTTCATTACGAGCATCATTATCAAAAACATTTTCAAAAGCCATAAATCCAAATGCTCTAGGATTATAAAAGTTTTGTTCAAATATTTGCATATTAGCAGCAGTAGCAGTTCCCCAAGCCATAAGAGTACCAGTAGTACGAGTACCAACAGTCATTGTAGGTTCAGTTACATTCATAAACTCATCAAAATTCTGCATTGTAGATAGCTCTTCAACTTTAATTGTAACAGCATCTTTACCAATAGCACAGTCTGGATTATTATTAGCACTAACACTTAAAAGAGAACTAGACCAACTATCATCAGCTTCAACTCCATTTTTCATACGATAACCAAGTTTAAAACTATCAGTAGTAGGACTATATATACCTCTTTTAAATGGAGTCTTTTCTTCAAAGAACTTTAAATTATTAACAGCAAAGTCACTTAAACCACCTTGTTTAATTAAGTATTTATTATCAGCCGCAACATGAATAACAACTTTATGCTTAGATAAGTTAACTTCATTAGAACTATCAGCAGCCATAATATAAGAAAAACCTCCACGTCGAGTTTTATCAATAATAAGATGTAAACCATTACGTCTACAAAATTCTATAATTTGCCAAGTCCAAAATTGAGCATCAATAAAACTAGGAAAACTATAAATCTTTTTAGCAGTAGCTCCATGTTCAGTAACAATAACAGATGATTCATCTGTACGTTCCATACGAGTATAATTAAGAAAATTATAATGACCTCCTGTTATCCAAACATCTTCTATACTTCCATCTGGATTTTGCCAACAAGGAGCAGAAAAACCATTACGTCGTCTATCACATTCTCTACGTCTAAATTGTCTATGAGGAATACTATCAACTTTAAATTGAGTATATTTACCTGTGGCTTGATATGTTCTAGCAGCTTCATTAAAAAGTTCAGTATTAACAAATTTGCCAGGTCTAATATTTAAAAGAAAACCACCACTATCTCCAATTAAAAAGTTATTATGAGGGTCATACCATCCACAATCACTAGCTTTCTTATACTTTTTCTCTTTATCAGGTTCTTCAATGTATTCTAGAAAAGGATATTTACCATCAGCCATAATATTTTATTTAACTAGTAAACAAACAACAAAAGCGATAGCGCAAACAGCACCACCGCTTACCAAATATCTATTCTTACGTTTAATACGTTCAATAGACTTATTTAAATTATCATTTACTTTATTACTATTATCAAGATTATTTTGTAAAATTTCAATTTCTTTATAAAGAGCATTATATTTAATCTTATGGAGATTAATTATACTATCTTGTTCGTTAATAATATCTTTATAAAGTTTAGCTTTAATAATCTTAGTATTAGCAATCTTAATCATATTAATAGGGACAAGAACAGTTGTATCAGTAGTGTTGACTCCCCGTGGAGGATGCACTACATTATCAATCTCACTCTGACACCAACTTCTTGAATAACTCCCAAGTAGCACTGTCATTAAGACTAATAACTTTATCTTCAATATCTTTCTCATGTTCTTTTAATTTATAAACTATACTTTCTCTTTCAATTATAACTAACTGTATAGAATCAATCCGAACATGATTAATAGCGGTGTCACTTTTATTATATGAATTGACTTCTACACTAAAACGACTTATTGATAAATACAGAGTAACACATAAATTAATAATCGCTATTATAAATATTGCTATCAGCATCTTCTTCATGATTCTATACAGTATTAAGTTAATCTTTTATTTCTATAAGTTTATTAAGTAAATCAAGATTCCATCTACCAGTTTCTTTAAGACCAAGAACTCTTTGAGCCATCTTGATAGCTGCAACTTGACCACAATTCACGTTAGTATCAAATAATTGTTCAGCAACTCTCTGACTATTAAAATCATCAAGTTCAAATACATCCCAATAACCTACTTTATATTTTTGCCAAACAAGTTTTTGAAGTTGAACATCATTATCAAGTTTAGATTTAAATTCTTTACTGCCAACAGTATAATGTTTCTTATAAGAATCAATCATAGTCCAACCTTGCCAAGTAGGATTATATCTACGACTAATACCTTTATAAGTTTCACCACCTGCATCATCTTTATCGTTTACATAACCACCTTCCTTAATAGATAGTTTTTTAAAAGCATCTCCAAAATTAGCCATAATTTAATATTTATAAGGATTAGTACAATAACGAAAACAATCACAAGCATCGGCATAATCGTCTTCATTAAAACTTTTAATAGTAGCCCAAAATAATAGAACTTTAATTTGTACTTTATAATTTATAAAACTAATTTCTCTATTATTTTTACGACAGTTAGCAACTAATCTAATATTACCTTCATGTTTAATTATATACATAGCTTATTATTCATTAAGAACTCTATTAATCCAACCTCTAAGAAATTTAATATTATTTCCTTTACTAGCAATATCATTATAATATCTGATACGTTCAAGCTTATATTTAGCAATAAAATAATCAGCACTAATAGTAGTATCAGACTTATAAGAATTAAGAGAATCTTGAGTTCTACGAAGTAACTCTTTAGTAAGAACTAATTCATTAACAGCAGTAGAATCAGTAACAGGCACATATCTAATTTCAGGAACAGGAGTAATACGTTTAGCACATCCACTAGATAAACAAATAGCAAATATAACTAAAACAATAAAACCAATAATTACTCCAATTAAATTATCTTTATTTAATTTCATATAGCAAGTTTAAATTGAGTTTGAACACCACTAGCTTTAATTTGTAATTCTCTATCTTTAAGAATTTTATTAATATCATCACGTAGATAATTCATAGTAAAAAATTTAGTAGTTTCAATAGGATTTTCTTTAATATGATAAAGACCATCAGAAAATCTTTTTGGCATACCATATTCATTAAGCTCAAAATCACTATCAATATGACATAACCAAATACCTTTAATAGTTAAACCAAGTATATATTCAACAGCAAAAGCATACATACTAAGTTGAAGATTATATATAGCACCATTACAATTAGGAAGATGATTAAGAGGAGCTAAAAGTCGTTCATCTTTATCAACCCAAACATTAGTTTGTTGTGCAGGTTTAACTGTTTTATCTTTCTTATAATAACCACTACTAAATTTTAATCCACCACGATTAGTTTTCCAATCACCTACAACAGCACAATTAGTATCTTCATTAACTAGAAGAATATCAATAGTTCCACTAATTAACCAATCTATAAGAAACATACCAATCTCACTATAAATCTTATATCCTCTTTCAGTGTACATTTTAAATGCATCATAAATAAGAGGATAACGATTATCTGTAAGTTCAATAAAATCTTTAAGATTAAGAAGTTTATAATTAGCACCAAAATTTGGTATATCAGCAATAGTAACCATTACACCATCTTCACGCTTATCAAGATAATTAATAGCTTGTTGAAACATAGATGCTCCTTTAACACCATCTTCAAGACCATTATGAGTATTAGTTCCACGTTCACAAGCTTCTTTAGTAATAGTTGACCATTGTTCCTCTAGTTTCTTTTCGCTTATTCCTAGTTCTTTAGACTTTTTTCTTAACCAATAGTTCTTATCGAACTTCGGTTGATATCCATGAAGGATAGTAGTGGTTGAAATATAATCATTACCAAGACTATCATTATATTTATGTTCTTCTTCATGAAAAATAAGTCTAATATCATTATATCTTTTATCTCTAAGTTCCATATTATTAATACCATTAAGTTCAACACTAGTTTGGACCCGCTTCGGCACTACGTGCCTACGCTAGACTCCCCGTGGAGGATGAAGTAGATTAGCATCAGCTTATTCCTCAATCATACTACTAGTAATTTCAACTCCACCTCTACCAGCAACATTCTCTTGTTCATACAGAAGATTTTCTTCAGCTACATTAAGAGCTTTAATCGTGTTTGGAAACTGATTAGCTAAATCATTAATTTGTTTCATATAACCAATAACAGTTGGAACATCTTCTAGACTAGCACCATCAGATAACTTGTCATTCAACAATTCATTTAATTTGCTAGCAGCTAAAGCAACATTATGAATACCACGCTTAATATTAAGTACAGCTTCCATACCAGCACCAGCTTTTTGATTATAATATCTTTTAATAAGTTTCCAAACAAGAATATCAGGTTGATAATTTTTAGGTAAATCAAAGTTTTCAATAGCTTTCTTAAGAGCTTCTTTTTCACTAAGACCTTCTTGTAGACACGGGCCTTTAGGGTCACCAAGATAATAAATAACTCCAACTTCTTTAATATACATCTCTTTATTAGGAGATTTATCTCTAGTATAAAGAAGACTAACATCTCTATCAAGAAGTTGTTTAAGTGTAGGAGCTTTTGGCATACCAGTTTCATCTATGGTCAGCATCCAATCCAATTCCAAACCGTTCATATATTTCTTCTACTTCTTCATCAAATTCAATAATTTCAAGTTTACCCATAGCATATAGCCAAAGATTAGCATAAGCAGCACTATGTTTTTTACTTAGTTTAATCCAAATAGGAAGAAGTTTCTTTTTAAATTTAAGTTCAGTCTTAATCTTTTCTTCTTCTTCATAATGTTTTTGCTTTTCTTCTTCCATAACTTTAGCAGTATATTCTTTATACTCTTCTCTAGTCATAGTTTTTCTAGCTTCTTTAAAGTCTTTATAATGACTAATAAGTTTGGAACGATACCAATTCTTTTGAATAGTACCAATATGAGGAATAGCAACACATTTATCTTTTCGTATATTAATACTAGCTTCTTTTTCAAGACTTTCAATAATAGATTTACAAAGTATTCTATCATCACCTTGAAATCCAATATCATCTAATATATTATTTATATCTTTATAGATAAGAATATAATCATCATCAAAATCTTCATGAGAACTAGTATTAGCAATATTAAAACTAGTATTAGTCTTAAAATCCATAATTGAAAGTTTAAGAACTCTTCTTAGATTACTACTATAAACAAGAACACAAGTACCTATAATTTTAAATTATACATAAGTAGTTCTAAGAAGAGTTCGATTATTTAGACGAAATGGCTAATTAGCTTTTTCAACAGAATTATAAATAAAAGGATTGATAGCTTTATGTTTATCAGTAATAGCAGCTCTTAAATCATTAATAGCTATAACTTTAAATTCAACAAACCAAACTTTCTGTCCTTTTGTATATCCTTGATTTTGTCCAAAAGTACCAACAGTAATAGAACGAGTTAGTTCAGTATCATTAGTAATATACTTATTAACAAATTGAGGACTAAGAACATTATGTTTAAGATAAAGATGATAGCCACGTTCAAGAGTAGAACGGTCAATAATAATCTTATCCATTTGGTTCATACCAATAAGTTCAGCATCTTCTTTACTAATTTTAGCAATAATTGGCATAACCTCAACTGTACTAACTTTATTATTAATAACACCAAACAAACTTTCATTTTGGCAAAGAGCAACAACACAATAATGTTTAGCAATAACTACATTATTAAGAACAGCGTCAAGTGCTTCACTTGTTATTTCGCTAATGTCAGTAGGTATTTGAATACCAAAATCTTTAAATTTACTTTCAACTTTAATCATAACACTAAATTATTTAGTTTTAATAATACTATCAATACCAATATTTCCAAGTTTAAGTTTACTAGGAACTTTAACTTCTTTTTTATTCCTTTCTCCACTATGAAATTCTCTAGTGTATTTAGGTTTAGTTTCACTTTTATCTTTACCCATAACTTAATTGTTTTTAGCAAATGTAAGAGTTTGAATGAATCTACCAAGAGAAAAACTATTTTTAACATTTCAATCGTAGAGGATTATATGATTATAAATATGCAAGTCATACTCCCCGTGGAGGATGGTGAGTTAGACTTAATCATATTAGTATTAATGATATTAATAGAGATAATAATAATAATGATAGTATTGATTAACTTGATGTGATTGATACTGATTATATCCATCCTCCAAGGGGAGTATAGCGGAGAGCGAAGCTCGGAGCGGGTCACAGCGAATCTATTAATGCTGATTATATTAAATATTATATATAATATATCTATATAGATACTATTGCTAACTTATAATTACTTGATTATCAATAAGTTATAAATACTAATTTATACCATACATGGAATAGATTTCGCTATTTATTTGCTATATTTATACCATACATGGAATAGATTTCGACATTTCCTAGAGTAATATATTTTTATGTTAAACTTAATACTATTATTGTTATGACTTTTAAAGAAGATTTTAAACCTACTAAAGTTTATAATAAACTTGTTAATGATGTTTGTTATAATGCTGATTGTTTAGAAGAATTTGAAAAACAAAGACTTGTTGTTGCTAATCCTTTTAGTTATAATAAAAGTACCAGAACTGGTATAGTTGCTGAATTTGATAATGGTTATCATCTTAGTAAAGAAGTTGGTATTAAACGTAATTTTGTTACTATTGGTATGAGAGTTTGGGATATAATAAGAAAGAATAGATATGCTGTTATTATTTCTTTTATTGGTTATATTGCTGAAAATATTAAATTTAATAGTAATGTTATTTATATTTCTCATGATTTAATTAAAGGTTATGGTTTAGTTAAGCCTAATTATAGAGATTATTATAACGCTATTGCTTATCTTGAAGATGAAAATATTATTAAAAGAACTAATATTAGAAATATTTATGTTGTTAATCCGATTTATATATTTAGAGGTGATGTTAACAAACTTATTAATATAATTAATGAAGCTAAATTAATAAAAACTTTTGATGATAAAGATAGACTTATAGTTGATAAGTTTATTTTATTTAAAAATGATACTGATAAAGGTATTGTAATTGCGAATAAAGATTTGTATGCAACTGAAGTTGTAGATATTGGTGAGGACTGAATTAAATATAATAGTAATGATAGTAAGGATAATGACGAAAATACTGAAGATAAAAATTATGAAGATAATAGTAATGTATATTAATGTTTTGATAATGATAGTAAGAATGTTGAAGATGATAGTAAAAGTGATAGTATTGAAAATAGTGTATGTTGGTGTTTTGATGAGGCTAGTGAGTAGGAGGGGTGGGTCATTAAACTCGTCTTGACTACCCCCGTCAAGTTCTAGGAGAAAGTAATAATAATTAAAAAGAGGAAAATTAAAGTGATGAATATGGCGAAAATGATGTTGAAGATAATAGTGAATAAGGTAATAATAAAGTGCATAAATATAATAGTAATGATGGTATTGAATATGAAAGTGAAGATGATGGTATTGAATATAATATGTATTAGTGTGATAGTGAGGCTAGTGAGCATAACCCCCGGTCATGTTAAACTTGATTGACTACCCCCGCCTAAAGTTGATAGAGTTAATGATAATCTTGCTCATTATCAACATTAAATACATTGAGATTATTCATCTCATTACATTACTAACTATTAATACCAATCATTATGAAAACAAACAAACCATTACTGTTAGTTGCAATCATACTGATGATGCCAACTATCATACTAGCATTGAAAGTAGAGCCAACTAGTGATGAACAGATTACTGCTGTTGTATTTGGAATACTATCGGCTATTGTTAGTTATCTTAGTAGAGATTAATCTCTACTAGATGGTATTGCTCATTATCAACATTAAATACTTTGCAGTTGAAACGAAACAACTGTCAGTAATGCTACTGATTAGCGTAATTAAATACTTAATAGTCATGCCAGACGTTAAAGATTTAGCGCAAGCTGCACAAGGTGGTGCTGCTGCTCCTGAGAGTGTTAATGTAGTTGAACCAACTACTAGTGCTAACCAACCTGTTCAACCTACTGTTGATACAGATAACCAAAGTTCTACGCAAGTGGAAACCATTGATGATGTTGTTAAACGCATCTGTGCTGATGGTCATAGTTATGTAATGACTACTGTCATTACTAATATTGATTGTCAAGAACGTACAGGTCGTAATGGCAATTCTTATCTCAATGCGTTTGTTACTATTGCTAGTCCTGTCAAAGGTGCTCAAAGTATGCCTGATGGTACACATCGAATGGGTATGCTTGGTGCTATTCAGATGCCATTCAATCAGATACTGCTTGTAATGCGCAAAGACAAGTTCTACGGTAGATTTGTCAACTATGTTGGCGAAGCTGCTGAAGCTGGTTTTGCTAGTATGTATCTGACTGGTGTTGCTGTAAAAGTTCTTTGTCAGTTTGTACCTGCTGGTGTACAAGACCGTAATCCGTTTACTCGTAAAGATAATCTTTACAATGTTGTGGATTATGATAGATATGTATATCATATTGTAGGTATCGAACAGCCTGCTGACCCTGTTCTTGTTGGTGCATATAATGTACTTATCAAGCAGATTATGGACGATGCTCGTGCTGCCATTGCTGCCAAGCGTGAGGCTAAAGCTAAAGCGGCTAGTTTTGTTGCTACTGCAATGAGTGATGACGACATGCCATTCTAATGAACATGACGCTACTAACCTTCGGGTTGGTAGCGTTTGTGTTATCAACAATAGTTTTGCTGATGCTGTTACTAGTGTTCAACATGGAAATGCTCACCATCAACATTAAATATATTGCAGCAAACGAACTTAACAGTCTGATAAGTCTTATCAGTCATGAACTAGCTGCAAGTTCTGATAAGTCTTGTCCTAATATTAAACATCATGAAAGTACATCGTATTATTACTACTATTGAAGTTGAGAATGATAATTCTATAACTTCTGTTGAAGTTACTAATCTTCATCCTACTAACAACGATATTCCTCTTGCTGTTACCAATATAACCACTAATGGCAGTGCAAATGATATAGAACAGGTATATTATAGTATTAGTAAACGTAGATTAGCTATTGCTGATAAACTAAAAAGTATCGCTCGTTCTATTAATGAAGGTCTTGATAATTATGAACGTGATGAAATTACTGACGCTAATTCTACTAATGAAGCTAATGATGATTTACTCCTATAACATTTTGTTATACTGATATTGGTCATGGAGATTTACTCTCATAACAAAAAGTTATAGAGGTGAAATTAAAGGTGACTAGAGGTATTGAATGTGGAGAAAGAGGATATGGAGATGAAAGTGGTGAATGTGGATTTCGTGGAGAATGAGATGGTGGAGTTGGATGTGGCTCAAATAGGGTTAAATTGAGGTTGAATGTGGAGTTGAGAGTGATTGTGGTAGTGGTGAATGTGGAGATAAGTGTGGAGATGGTCATGCTAAAGGAACTAGAGTTGCTGGTATTCTTCCTAATCCTCTTCATCCTATTAATAACACTCCTAATAATCAATCTAAACCTATTGTTCCAACTCCCTCTCTTTCTCTCCTATAACTTCTCGTTATACTATCATAATCTCTAGTTCCAGCATTATAACCTCTATAACCTCTAGTTATATCACTATCAGTTTCAGTCATAGCATCATCATTATCATCTCATTGATGTTCGTCATGATTATTAGTCATACAATCGTCATTAAGACTAGCTCTAACAATACTATCAAGTCTAATAAGACTTCTAGTCATAATGACTAATAGCATTAGTTCTAGTTAATAATAGCACTATTAATATTATCAGTATTATAATGACTATTAATACTAGTCATGCTAATATTGCTGGTGGTATTACTAATGATATTCTTAATATTCTTGATATTACTGATTCTCTTTATACTAATGATATTCTTGATACTATTGATATTTATTATACTCGTGGTAAGTTAATTCCTATTGCTATAACTATTTTAGTTATTTTAATATAGCTATTGATTATTAGTTAGAATTATAGTATAAATAAATTATAATATATTTGGAGTATTATATTTAATTATTATATTTGTCGTGTTGTTCAGTAGAGTAATATTGCTACTGATAATAATATTAATCTTAAACTTATAAGTGTTATGGTAAATTTTGATAATGTTACTAGTAATGTTCAATCTAAGCCTAGAAAGAAAACTATGGCTGAAAGTTTAGAAGAAGCTAAACAAGAAGGTAAACTTGTTGTTCCTGAAGAAGATACACAAGTTAATGCTGTTGTTAGTAGTGAAACTGTTCAGCCTAAGAATAAAGTTAGGAAGAAGAAACAAAGTAAAGTTCGTAAACAGGAAGAACAAACTAATGTTGTTAGTCAAGCTAATGAAGATAATGATTTTAAAGATGCTAAGACTGATAAACGTGGTGTTCCTGTTGGAATTAATGTTCCTCAACATATTCTTGATGTAGTTTGTATTGTTAAATTCAATGCTGCATTTAGACGCCATACTTCTCTTAATATTCTTCACACTCTTGAAGATGATGGAAGAATATGTAATTCTAAAGGTGCTTATGTTGACTTCTTATGGAATAAGTTTAGAGTTACTGCTGATGGTGGACTTCGTAGAGAATATAGATATACAGATGATTTATTCATTGATGCTTTAGTTAAAGCTCATGCTGATGTTGCTAGTGATAGTCAGCGAGTTATTGGTATTATGATTGATACTGAAACTGAACTTCATAAAAAGAATAAAGATTCTGAAGCTAGCTAAGTTTGTAGTATAGACTCCCCGTAGAGGATGGATAGTGCTGTTGAGCTTGTTAAAGCTAATTCTCATGTTCTTGCCATTTTTATCTATTTTGTTTATTGGGTTTGTTATAGTTAACTAGTTGATGATAACTATCTTCTACTCGGAGTTTATTTTATATATAAAGATATGGAAAGAACTGATATTTATTTTGTTGAAGATGATACATATTTCAATAATAATGTTGAAGGTGTTGAAATTCATGCAGAATGTCTAAGTCAAGATTTTGACGATATTGCTTGGGAACCAATAGTTGATGATAGTCCTATTGTTGACCCTGAAAATGATGTTTTTGGTTATTACGATTAAATAAATAGAATTATGGAAAATATTGATATTAAAGTTATTCTTGATGAAGTTTTTGGTAAATCTTGTGATAGTATTATTTGTGATACCTGTAAATATAAAGAAGATTGCGAACTTATTAATAAATTCATTAATGATATTAAAGATAAAGGTTTATCTCCAGACCAATATGTTAGAGGTTTAGCTTTATTTGTATATGTTCTTAAAGAACAAAAATATATTAATGATTTTGGTAAAACTCAAGAAGATATTATTAAACTTGTTACTGAAGATGGATTTGAACTTGATTGGCTTATTAATCGTTGGGATAGTATAATTGAAGATAAAGATATTCTTAAACCTATTATTGCTGTTTTTCCTAAATATGCTAAAGATATGATTATTAATATTGTTGAAGCTAATACTAAAATTAATAATTTGATTGCTCAACATATTATTGATACTTCTAATGCAGAATATAATGAAATTATTAAAATGGTTAATCAATCGGTTGATAATAATAAACAAGAGAATAAGTTTAAGAATGTTAGTGATGATGAAATTTATGCTGAACTTAAACGTAGAAAAGCAAATAAATCTGCTAAATAATCCCACATAAATTTTTGATTATATTTCTAATACTACTGTCTGTGAAGATAGTAGTATTATTTCACTTGCTGATGATGGAGGAATTGAACTCCGAAACTATGATATTGTTATTATCCGTTTTAATTTCTAAAATTGTAGGTTTTGTAATAGTACAGTCTGTGAAGATAGTGCTATTAATATTTATCATAGTCCAAGTGTTATATGTCATATTTGATTTGGTGTTAATAATGTTATTATTGATTGTGAAATTAGTAATAATGATGTCTGTGTCAAACATTTCGTTTTATATGATTTCGTATTTGTAGATTTGCCTAGCATTGTCTGTGAAGATAGTGCTAGGCTTTTTAGTATGTATATTATTAACTTTAAATATATTATTAAAATGGATAATTTTGATTCTCTTATTTTTGATGGTCTATTAGATAGATACATTGAAGAACAAGCTAAGTTTGAAAAAGGACAAGTAGTATATATGGAATATACTTATCAATATCATAATCAAACTAAACTTGGTGTTTGTGTTGGTATTATAACTGGAGTCGGGGTTACTAAAACTGAACGTATGATAGGTAATAATAAATATATTGATTACCCTATTGTATATACTGTTACTCATGCTAAAGGTGTAAGTTATAATGTTAGTGAATGTAAACTTGGTTCTGTTGCTGAACATATTCTTAAAGAACGTCTTAAACGTGCTGGTAATAATAATGAACAGAGTAATGAGCCTGCTACAAATGACTAGCTATTTACGTTCATGTACATTCACAGATACGGTTCTTTTGCTCTCTGTTGAATTTTCATATATAATCTGATTAATCTATCACGATTAATATTGAGCTCAATACAGGGCAAAAGAACTAGCTAATAAATGTTAAACTAAAAAAATTTAATACAGTTTTATTATGAATTATATTGCTTATAAGAATATTGATGGCACTATTACATCTGGATTTAAAGTTAAACTTTATGATATAGTTACTTTGAATACTGGCTATTGGAAAGATAAACTTGCTATTGTTCTATATATTAATGAAGATAAAAAACAAATTAAAGTTCGTATTATTGAATGTGGTATGAACTTAACTCTTAAAGTTAAAGATGTTCAATTTGTTAATCATAATAATAAAACTGCTGCTCGTTCTTATATTGATTTATGTAATAAACTATCTAAAGCCTTTCGTGATAAATATACTGATAAACATTATATAAAAGATAATTGGTTTACTGATAAGTTTATTATTAACGATATAACTGCTGATACTATTGCTAAAGGTATTGGTCAATATATTACTAATACTGATAGTGATAGATATTCTGTTAGTGCTATTATGTGGCTTAGTGATATTAAAGATTATATAGATGCTTTGCTTAAATATGGTGATTTTGATTTTGTTGCTAAGGCATTTAAAATCTATAATATTACTGATACTAGATTTGAACTTATTCGTAAACTTTATCATTATTTTTATGATTGAAAATGTTTCTCATTTTATACTTGGTATGATATTTGGTTTATCTGTATATCTTTTTATAAGAATTAGCATTGTTAGTAAAAAAACTAGATAGACTTATTAGAGATATTAATGATACTCAAAATTGGATTAGAAAGATTCAAATTGATATTTGCGATATTAATAAACAATGGGAAGTTAAAAGAGATAGAGATAGAAATAGACTAGATAGAATTGAAGATAGGATTGGTAAACTTGCTAGTGATTTTAATGATATTATTAGAAAGAAAGTTTAATGACTAGCTTGCTTCCATCCTCTACGGGGGGTCGCCACGGAGCGTAGCGTAGTGGCTCTACTAATCTAACTATTATTGAATTTATTATAGTTTTAACTATTAAATATAATTGTTTTATTAATCTTTAAAAATGTAAAGTACTTATGAAAAAGTATGATGAAGTTTCTGTTGTTCGTCAACTTAATAATGTTGGCGCTGTTATTGGAATCAATTCTGTTAGTAAAGTTATTAAAGTAGCTAAGAATAGTGCTATTGGTAATGGAACTAGTGGTAAGATTGATTTTCTTTCTCATTATTGTGGTTATCATGTTGAGATTGTTGATGTTATTCAACAACAAAAAGAACGTGATGAAGAAATTGCTGCTAAGAAAGCTGCTAAAAAGGCTGCTCGTAAAGCTAAGTTTGCAGAAGATAATACTTTTAAAGGTATTACTCGTGCTGTTGATAAACGTATGCGTACTATTAAAAGAAAGTAGTATGTTATGGTTAGCTTTAAATTCTCATTTGGAGTTGTAGGTAAATCCAAAGAGAAAGGAATAGTCAATAAATATGTTATTATAGTTGCCAAGTGTGAAGGTATTATTAGATATATTGATGGTACTTATAAAGTGGAATATAATGGTAAACTATATAGCATTACAGGTGAAAGTTACAGAACTAAAGGAAAGAAAGTTATTTATGCTCGTCGATTAGATAAGTATAATCATAGAATTAAAATTATAAGAGATAGTGAAAATAGAAAAACTGTTGATACTAGATTTTATATTCCTTTTGCTGCTGGACTTATAGCTAAAGGTAAAATTGTTAAAATGCCTTTTGCTAAGGAATTGTTTCATATTACTACGTGTTATAATCGTGGCGATAGTGAATCTACTATTTTAGCTTTTCAAGAATGGAAAGAATATGAAGATAAAGTTAAAAATAATCTTATTGATGTAAATAACGAATTGTAATGATTGGTAATCTTAATATTGCTAATAGTAATAGAAAAGATACTAACATTAAGTTTACTAAAGACCAAGAAATAGCTGTGCATGAACTTATTGAGTTTCTTGCACAGCCTTGGGATGATAAGAAATTTATTAATGCTCTTTGTGGTGCTGGAGGAACAGGTAAGACATTTGTTATTAAATATGTTATTAATAATTGTAAATGGTCTGGTGGTGTTATAGGTTGTGCTGCTCCTACACATAAAGCTTGTAGAGTTCTTAGTAATTCTATTGGCGGAAAAGATGTTAATACTATTCAATCATTATTTGGTTTTAGACTTGATGTTAATATTGAAAATTTTGACCCTGAGAATCCTGCTTTTAATCCTGTTGGAAAAGATAAACTAGATGGACTTAAAGTTTTAATTATTGATGAAGCTTCTATGCTTAATGCTAAACTTGTTAAGTATATTAGTAATAAATGTAAGAAACTTCAGATTAAAGTTATAATGCTTGGTGATTCTAGTCAGCTTCCTCCTGTTAATGAGAAAACTAGTCAAGCTTTTCTTATTGCTAGTAATACTTATTATCTTAAAGAGGTTGTACGACAAGGAGATAATAATCCTATTAGTAAACTTCTTAAACTTCTTCGAGAAGATATAGATAATAAGAATGGATGGAGATTTCTTGATTATATATCTAAAAATAGACAAGATTATAATGAAGAAACTAAAGGATTTTATGTTTGTGGTCAAACTGAATTTTCTGATTTAATTGATACTTGTTTTAATGATGAAGAATATACTAAAAATATTGATTTGTATCGTGTTATAGCTTATACTAATAGTCGTGTTGCACAATGGAATAACCATGTAAGACATATGATTATTCAAGATGCTGATAAAAGTCTTATTACTCGTAATGATTTAATAATGAGTTATACTACTGTTGTTAATGTTTTTAATGATATTATTATAAACAATAGTGAAGAATATATTGTTAAAGATATTGTTGATACAATTGATAATGATTATGAGTTTAAAGGATTTCTTATTAAGTTTCAAGCTATTCATGGTGGTGCTATAACTCAACCTTTATTTGTTATTGACCATTATGATAACTATACATTTCAAATGTATTATAAGAAATTGACTAGTCTTATTGATGATGCTAAAAAAGCTAGTAGTTCTGAACGTGGAAGTAAATGGAAACAATATTTTGATTTTAAACGTAAATATCTTATCGCTTCTAATATTACGAATAGTAATGGTAAGATTTTATTTAGTCGAGATTTAGATTATGGCTTTGCAATTACTTCTCATAGAGCACAAGGTTCTACTTATAAAAATGTATTTGTAGATATTAACGATATGATTTATGATAAATATGGTCATCCTTATACTAATAGAGATGAAATGCTTCGTAGATTGTATGTTGCTTGTTCTCGCGCTAGTAATCAATTAGTATTATCTTATGGCAAGTAAAACTGTTGACGAATATCCTGATTGTGAAAGATGCCCAAATCGTATATTTAATACAGGTAAATATATACAAGGTGGTAGAGGAAGTATTCATGGAGATATTGTTTTCCTATTTCCTAGAGGTGATAGAAATTATTGTGAAGGTTATCAATTATTTACTGATATTGGTAATCTTTATGATGAATATTCTGGACGTAATAATACTGAAGATGTGTATATGACTTATAGTATTAAATGTGCTTGTTCTAATAATTATAATACATATCTTACTGCTATTGATAAATGTCGTAATATTCTATGGAAAGAATTAGCTAGAATTAATTACAAATATCTATTTGTATTTGGTGATGCTTATCGTAGTATTAGTGATAATCCAATTCCTAGATTTATGGCTACTGGCGGTAAATATGTATTTAGTAATTATTCTCCTCTTATTAAATTTAAAGATGATAATCTTTATCATGTATTTAAACAGCGTTTTGCTGATGATATTAATTGGGTTAATCAAAATAGAAATAACTATGGATTAAATTATATAAATGATTAATTGTATAGCTTATGATGTTGAAGTTTTAAGAAATTTCTTTTCTGTTACTTTTGTTAGTATTAATAGTTATCTTAAAGTATTTAAAGATTGTGTTAATGCTGATAATAAAGCTATTCCTTTAGTTCAAAAACTATCTGTTGAAGAAATTAAAGCTCGTCTTGAAACTGTTGAAAAACATAGTTTTCATATAACAGATAAAGATGATAGTCAATTACTTTCTATGATAGGTTATATTAATAAAACTAGATGTTATAAGGATTCTAATGGAAATATTATTCGTACTGACTTGTATGGATTTAATAATTTCAATTATGATAATCTTATGATTGCTGCTTTACTTAGTTTTTATATGCGTACGAATAGTACGAAAGAACTTATTAATAAGTTATATGAAACTAGTAAAACTATTATTTCTAGTCAAGATGATAAAGATAAATTTAGAACTGATTTTTATCTTAATAGTCTTAGAAAATATAAACTACCATTTACAGGTATTGATGTAATGCGTATATTTGCTCTTAATAAAGCAAGTGTAGTTGTAGATAGTAAAACTGGTGAACGTAAACCTGTTCCTAAAGGTTTAAAACAAACTTCAATTAATCTTCAATGGTATGAACTTCTAGAATATGAACTTCCTGATATTAATGAAAAAGAAGCTGAACTATATAATGAAATTCCTAGTCTTAAAGGAATGAATGTTAAACAGCTTAATAAACTAGTAGATAAATGGGATAGATTTATTCTTGATGAATATATTGAACCTATGATGTATTATAATCTTAATGATGTTTTCATTGTAGCTGAAATAGTTCGTCTTTATCCAGAAGAAATTAAATCTCGTTATGCTATTAGTAAAGCATATGATGTTGATGTTCTTAATTCTAGTCGTAGTAAAACTGCTGATATTCTTTTTGAGAAATTTTATAGTAAATTTAGTGGTCTTGCTCCTGAACAATGGAAAGGTAAGAAAACTGAAAGAACTGCTATGAGTTTTAAAAAAGTTATTTTTCCTTTTATTAAATTCAAAACTAAAGAACTTCAAGAGTTACTTGATAAACTATATAAAACTACTATTTATAGAGTTAATAAAGATGCTTTTAGTGAGAACGTTAAAATTGGAAATATAACTTATACTCTTGCAACTGGAGGTTTACATAGTCAAGATGTTCCTATGGAGTTATATTCAACTACTCCTTATGGTGATTATCCTATTCCATCCTCCACGGGGGGTAAACCTTTTACCATTTATCATTTTGATGTTGCTAGTTTTTATCCTAGTATAATAGGTGTTCATAAAGTTGCTCCTTCTCATATTGATACAAATGCTTTTTGTAATTTAATTAGTTGGATGAAACAAAAACGTGTTGATGTGAAACATAGTGAAGAAGAATATATAGATGGTATAGCTAAAGATATTCTTGCTTTAGTTCTAAAGATTGTTATAAATAGTATTTATGGTAAACTTGGATTTGAAAAAGGAGATTTATATGACCGTCTTGCTGTTCTTAAAGTTACTGTTAATGGACAACTTATGCTTCTTATGTTATGCGAGGCTCTTGAACTAGATAATATTCATATTATTAGTGCTAATACCGATGGTATTATGGTAAAAGTTTATGCTAGTCAAGAAGATAAATTTAAAGAAATTACTACTTGGTGGCAAAATATTACTGGTATGCAAGCGGATAGTGATGTTGTTCATAGTCTTATAGCTCGTGATGTTAATAATTATATTACTCAATTTAGAACTAAAGGTAAGCTTAAAATTGAATCTAAAGGTGCTCTTAATCCTATGATGTATTCTCTAGATTTAACTAAAGGTTATTCTATGCCTATTGTTGCTCAAGCTATTGAAAACTATTTTCTTAAGAATAAACCTGTAATGGATACTCTTCAAGAAGCTACTAATATTCTTGACTTTTGTCTTACTCAAAATGTAGGTAGACAATTTCATGTAGAAGAAACTAAGATTGAAAATGGACAAGTTACTCATGTTGTTTGCCAAAGATATGTTCGATTTTATGTTTCTAATAGAGGCTATATTATTGAGAAAGTTCATAACGATAATGGTTCTCGTAGTAGAATGGCAGCTGGTTCTGTTGTAACAGTTATTAATAGTCTTGATGATAAAGATATTTCTCTTAGAGATATTAATTTTAAATTTTATTATCAAGAAGCTATGAAGATTATTAATCCTATCAAACTTAAAATTTCTCCTAAAGGTAAAGGTAAAAGTAAAATTAAAAAATATAGTGGTATGTATAATCCTATTTTTAATGAAGATGATTTTGGATGAGAAATATAGTTGAAGAAACTTATGATAGACTAATTAATAAATGGGGTTCTAAAGAATATAAAGGTATTGGAACTATTAATTGTGTTCCACCTGTTGATTATTGTGAAATTATAAGTAGAATTATTAGTCTTATGAGAAATAAGAATGATAATATTAAAATACTTATTGTTACAGATAATTGGAAAAGAAGAACTGAAATTGTTGATGGTCTTAAAAATCATAATATAAATATAGATACTATTAATATTCTTACTCATACTTATGTTAATAGTAGATATAATTATAGTTATGATATTTCTATTGTTGTTGGAGTTAATGAATGGAATCTTTCTTGTAATACAGTTTTTAATCATGCTAGATTTAAACTTATGATTATAACTAAAGATACTATTGATACTGCCAAACTAAAAGAAATTTATACTAATATTCCTCCTATTAATGATAATATAAGTTCTAGTGGTATTAATGCTATGCGGGCTTTACTCCCCGTAGAGGAACACAGAGAGCCAATTTTGTTTGTTAATCAAGATGATATTGCTAATTACGATAAATATACTGAATTTATTACTCAGACTATTCAAGTATTTGGTAATCTTGATAATATTAAATGTGCTCGAAATGGTACTCAAGATGGACGTAGTGCTATTCAATATATTACAGAAATAGCTGAATATAATGGATGGAGTGCTGATATGGATATGACTAATCCTTTTAGTAAACAAATTGATGAATGTTATAATCCTCTTGTTCTTGCTGAACGAGTTAAAACTTTTTATAATATTGTTCGTGAACGTATGCTTATATGTTCTGATAATGTTTGTAAGCTAGAAAGAATAGTTGAGATTATTAAAGATAATCCTGATAAACGATTTCTTATTATTAGTAAGAGAGGCGAATATGCTGCTACTGTAACTAAATATATTAATGATAAATTAGGTGAAATTTGTGGTGATTATCATGATAAAATTGAGGATAAAGTTCTAGTTGATGATAATGGTATTCCTGTTTTATATAAGACAGGGGGCAAAAAAGGACAGCCAAGAATAATCAAATCTAAGGCTATTTCCACGCTGAATTTGAAGTCTTTTAATGACGGCTTATTAAGAGTATTATCTATAAAAAATAATTCAACTGACAGCCTAGAAACAAGCGTTGATGAGTGGATTTTAACCTCACCTTTATGTGATACCATAGATGAACTTATTTATCGTTATAATAATGTTAATTGTAGTCAATCAAAACTTAAAGTACATAAACTTTATATAGCTGATACTATCGAAGAAGAAAGTCTTAAAAAGGAAAAATTGTCGGCTAACCATGAAGTTATACATAATGTTAATTCTAATATTAGTGCTCAAAATTTTGATGATATTATTTGCTAGTATAAATATAATAGTTACATTTGTTGTGTAATCAAAATCGCTCTTTGATAGAATGGACGAAGATAAAGAAGTTAAAGTTAATGATACTGCTGTTGCTGTTAGTAATAGTGGTATTGAAAAACAACATGGTGTTCAACATTCTGTTGCTCCTTATCAGCTTAATTATATGAGTGAAGCTGAAATTGCAAGTCTTGAAGTATTTATCAAACGTGTTATGCGTAGTGATAAATGTGGTATTAAGTCTGTTGAAGATGGTCTTGCTATTGCAATGAGAGCTAAAGACCTTAGACTTCCATTTTCTACTTGCATTGAACATATTCATGTAGTTCAAGGTAAAACAGGTATTGATGTTCACATTATTAAGGCATTACTTGTCAAAGGCAGCGTGAGTTGGGAAAAAGTAGATAATTATCGCGCTCTGTACGAATATACAGATGGCTTTAATGCTTATGATGAAGATAAACTTCCATCTGACTGTATTAAGTGTCTTACTCCCAAAGAGGCACAAACTAAAAATGCAGAAGATAAAGACCATGAACATATATATGTTTATCCTGTTAAATATTATAAAGATTATAATGGTAATGTATATAAAGAATATCAACTTAATGGTAAGTTTGAAATAGCTACTAATACTAATGAAGCTAAACAAATTGCTTCTACTGGTAAAGTTCCTGTTTATAGAATACCTGCTGTTCCTATTGATTATATTACTAGTTATCGTTTTTATCGTAAAATTGGAGAACGTAATATGGTTGCTACTGGTGAGTTTACTTATAAAGATGCTATTGTTGCTGGATGTTTTGAAAAAGATACTTATAAGAAATATCCTAAAATAATGATAAGTCATAGAGCATTTGTTTATGGTGCTCGTGAAATTGCTAATGATTTAATTATGGGCTGTTTAAGCACAGAAGAATTAAAGACTATGCAAGGTATTGATTTGAGTAATGAAGATATTATTGATATTACTGAAATTCAATAACATAAACAAACTAGAGAAATTATTATTAAACAAAACAGTCGTATGACTGATATTATTCACTTTTAAATTACAAAAATTATGAAAGACTTTAAGAAAGGTTTGAGTTTTGGTATGGGTATTGTTAATGCTGGTCAAAGAGCAGTTAGTGAAGAACCTGAATTGGTAGTTGTTTCTACTCCCGGTAGTTTCCGTATGACTGCCCAAGTTTCTAAAGCTCTCGGCATTGCTCATGGTGAATATGTAATGTTCATTAATAACTGTGCAAATATTGATAATGCTATTATCAATAAAGTACCCGAAGTTGTTGCTTTCTGTGAAGAACAAGGTTTGGATATTGAATCTCCCGAAGCTGCTATGGCTGTTCATGCTGAATTTGATATTTGGGCTTTGGCTAAAGGTATTGCTGAATTAGATAAGAATGGTAATCCTTGTACTACTCGTGTTCGTATGACTAAGAATGATAAGATTAAGTATGTTAATACTTATTTCCAAGAAACTCTTGAAGGTGCTTTATCTTCTTCTAATGAAGAACTGAAAGCTGCTCTTGGTCGTGAAGGTATTACCGAAGATGAACAGAAAGAACTTTTGGTTAGCTGTATTCAAGGTGATGAAGTTGTTAAAGTTAAAGGTTCTAAATGTGCTAATACTGCTGCTTTGTCTGGTATTGGTGTAACTCTTAACTTTACTGATTCTAATGTTTGGAAACAGTTGAAAGCTAATATGACTGATGAAGAAGCTACTTCTAAAAATCGTGTTTATACAGTAGATATTGATAACTTGCAAGAAGCTGTTGTTAATAACGGTCATAAAGATATTGTTGTTAAGATTGCAATGCTTACCGAATATAAAGATGAAGAACCTATTCGTATCGGTAAGAAAGCTGAAAAAGAAGAAACTGCTGAATAATCAAATCTTCGTCCTAGAAATATAGTATCTTGAACATAGAGCTGCATTGTTAGTATTGCTAATAGTGCAGCTCTTATTTTATCTAATAATTCTTTTAATTACTTTAATTATGTCGACAGAAAAAGAAATTAAGAATGAAGCTGCTGTTGCAGCAAGTGCTGAACAAACTGCTAATGCAGAAGTACAAACTCCTAAAAAACGTAGAGGTAGAGGTATTAATAACGATTTACGTGATGTAACTCGTAAAAAGTTTGATGAACGTACTGATTGTAATAAAGCTAATGGCTTGTTTATTGGTCATCTTGAAGATGTTAAAGTTGATTGGGCTACACTGAAAGATGATGTTCAAGGTATGCCTTCATTTGCTGGTATGAGTATTCCTTATCTTACATTTACTTTTGCTAGTAATCATGAAAATATCAATGAACGTCGTTATGTAACTCAACGTCTTCTTCCTGCTGAAAGTAATGTTGAAACTATTCCCGGTGGTAAAGGTGCTTGGAAAGTTGATAATATTTTCCGCTTTATGAAACATGTATATAATGTATTTGTTCTTAAAGGTCGTGATTTAACAGAAGAAGAAATTGATGCTCTTACTTTGCCTTTTGAAGATTTTGATGAAAATATGCAGTATGTACCTGTTGAGGCTGAAGAAGTTATAGCTGGTTATAAGACTGTGTTTGAAAATTATGTTAAGTTACTTAACAATAATGGTAAACCTGTTTATAATGATGCTAAAGGTAAACCTATTACTATTTGGATGAAGCTTCTTCGTTTCGTTAAGAATGATGGTAAATGGCGTGCTGTTGTTGGAAGTAAATCTTCATTTGGTGATTTAGGATTTCCTACATTTATCAATGATGGAGTTATTGAACTTTATAAAGAACAATCTGCTCCTAGTTTGCATATTGACCCTTATAAAGAAAGTATTGTTTATCAAAAATCTGCCGAACAAGCTAAACAGCCAAATGTTGCTATGCCTGGTGTTGGTGTAATGCCCGGTGTTCAAACTGCTACTCCTATAAATCCTGTTAGTGGATTTAATGGCGGTGGAGATTTTAGTCCATTTGGCGGTGGTAATGATGCTGCTGGTGCTTTTGTTAATCCAACAGAAGATTTACCATTTTAAAAAATTAAAGTTAGTTAAATAGTTGTATGTAAGAGGATTGGGTACTATTTTAGTACCTAGTCCTCTTTTTTTATATGTTCACGATAAAGGTCAAATTAGAAATATTATGAAAAGAAATATTAGTAATACTATTTTAACTAAAGATTATATTTTCTCTAAAGTTAGTCAAATTACTATTTTTAGCACTTATACTGGAATTAGTGTTGAAGATATACAACATTGTATAGATACAGGAGAATTTATATCTAGTCCTTTTCGTGAAGATACTCATCCTAGTTTTGGTTTTAGATATGATAATAGGAATAAACTTAAAGGAAGAGATTTTGCTGGATATTGGTGGGGAGATTGTATAGATGCTGCTGCAACTGTACTCTCTGAAATTGTTCATAAGCAAATTGATATTTCTATTAAAAGTCAATTTCTATTTGTTCTTAAACATATTGCTTATACTTTTAGAAATATTATTTATGGACAAGATAAAGATGAAAACAACGATTATAATATTGCTAGGGCTATTAGTAATGTACGTAATCATAAACCTATTATTGAACTTGTTACTCGTCCGTGGAATAATTTAGATGCTAAGTATTGGGGACAATTTGGTGTTAATCTTAATTTTCTTAATACTCATTTTGTTTATCCTGTTGACCAATTTTATATTAATCGTTCTACTAATCCTATTCCTAAATATTTTTATGATAAAAATAAAACAGATTTATGTTATGGTTACGTTCTTGGGCAAGATAAAAGAGGAATAGTTAATGTTAAACTGTATTTTCCAAATAGAAATAAGAAAACTGAAGTTAAGTTTATAACTAATAGTAATACTATTGAGGGAGTTATTAATCTTGAACTAGATAATTATGACGTTATTATTATAACTAAATCTACTAAAGATAGATTAAGTCTTGAATGTTATCTAAAGAGTATTAATCATTCCATCCTCTACGGGGGGTCTACCCTTGAATCTAAGACTATTGGTGTTGTTAATATTCCACATGAAACTTATAAACTTCGTCAAATTGAATATGATTGGCTTCGTAGTAAACTTAATCGAAATGGTTTTCTTATTAGCCTTATGGATAATGATAGAACTGGTCTTATGGAAGCTGTGATTCTTAAGAATGATTATGATATTATACCTATTATTATTCCTAAAGAACTTGGCGTTAAAGATTTTGCAGAATTGAGAAGTAGTTATTCTACAAATGTTATTAATGAATTAACTCAACAAGTTGTTAAATATATAGAAGATAATTATGGAGAAGAAAGTGAATTTACTTGGGATACGGAAGAAAGTAATACTTTGCCATACTAAAAGTCTAGCTGGTATTACATATACTGTTATGCGTCCAATTACTGAAGAAGATGAACAAAATCTTGATAAATGGGAATGTATTAATGTAGATGGTAAACGTGTTGATAAAAAAGATATTTATTGTTATGGAGAAATTAATCTATCTTCTAATGATGACGTTGAATATATCAAAAAGTTTAGTTTACTTGATACTGATAATGGTGGAACTATTCATAGTAATTTTAATTATCAAGAAGGTTATGCTCTTATTGAAGGAATAGCTAAAACTTATCCTACATTTGATATTATTGAATGGTTTAAATATAATCATTGTCTTATAGGTAAACCAACTCGTATTATTATTTATAAATGTAAGAAAGAAAATCTATGATAATAAAAGGATATGAAGAAAAGCTAGATGATAGAGATATTAGATATATTAATTATGTTATTGATAAATCTACAATGGCTGATGCAATTGAATCTTATATTAAAGATTTAGATTGTACTACTATTTATCCTGATGGTTCTCGTCCTAGACAAACTATTAATTATGGTTATCGTATTACTCTTTCTAGTATTGAATATATTCTTGATAAACTTTATCTTGTTCTAGAACATCATCCAGAAAAAGCTCAAAGTTATATTGATTATCGTAATAGTATTATTAAAAGAATTATTGATATACATGAAAAAAATCTTGATTTCGAGAGAAGAAACTCAATACGATATTATAGTAAAGAACCAAGGAAACGCACTAGAAGTGCTAGCAGAGTTAATCAATCAAAAGATGTCTTTACAGGTAAACCCATTGATGTTAGCACCGGTATTGCAAAGGCTATTAAGCCTAAAAAGGAAACGATTGCTCAGCGTAAAGCTAAACTTCTAGGTGGTAAAGCTGTTAGTTTTGCATTTAATGGTTTAAAAATAAGTGAACATAATGAATAAACTTTATCGTAGAAATAATAATGGTGCGCCTACTGTTTGGTGGGCTGAACTTGACAGTGGTACTAATAGTATCACTGTTTTTTATGGTCTTGTTCGAGGTAATATTCGTAAAGAAGTTTATGCTGTTACTCAAAAAGATGGTCAAAAAGAACTTGAAAGTAGATATAATGATAAGATTAAACAAGGATATATATATCTTAATGAACTTTGTGATATGCAGGGTTTACCCCCCGTGGAGGATGGAGATAATGATACTCTATTTAATTTTCTAAATACTTATCTACCTAAAGACCTTAGTAATGGAAACAGTAATCTTTTACTTCCAATGCTTGCTAAAACGTATAATGGTAATGTTTGGAAAAAAGTCAGTTGTATGTATGGTCAGTATAAGATTAATGGTCTTCGTTGTATTGTTACTGCTTATACTCAAAATGATATGTTTAAACCTGTTAGACTTCGTTTCCAAAGTCGTGAAGGTCTTACTTGGCATACTCTTGGCTATCTTGAAGATTATCTGCTTTCTACTATTAATACAAATATTATCGACGATATGATTAATGGATTTGCGGCACTTGATGGTGAAGTTTATCTTCCCGGTTATACTGTTAATCAAATTAATCATTTTGTTAAAGATGCTAATTGTGTTCAAAATAAACTTCTTCAATTTTGGTGTTATGATATTATGATGGAAGGTGGACAAACTCATAGAAATATGTATCGTTATCATATTAAAAGTTCTACTTCTTTTAATAATATTGAAGAACATTATAATAATAAAGAACGATTGATTATTCTTCCTAATATATATATTGATAATGATGATAAAGCTATTAAAGCTAGAAATGAATTTATTAATCTAGGTTTTGAAGGTCTTATACTTCGTAATACCGAAACTGATTATCAATATGGTAGGCGTAGAGCGAATTATATGGAGAAGTTTAAAGGTGTTGCTGAAGGAGATTTTATAATTCTTGATATTTATAAAGAAAAGAAACGTGATTTACCTATTCTTCTTTGTAAAAATGATATTAATGATGAAAAATTTGAAACTCGTTTAAGTGTTAGTCATATTGTTCAACAAGAAGTTTTATTCGATTCTCAATCTTATATTGGTAGAACTGTTCATATAGAATATGGTGAACGAAGTGGTGTTGCTAGAGTTCCATTTCATATTAAAACTGTTGTTATAAATGGAGATACTAGATTATAATGTAATTAAGAACAATAATTTTGATAGAACTAAATCTTATTTTAGTCGTTATTATAAATCTATTATTCTATTTACTGATTATGATGCTAAAAGTTATAATTTTGCTGTTAGATATAATGACAGAACTAAAAGTAATGAACTTTATGTGATTTTATATAATGATGATAAAGTTGATATTGGTATCCCTATTGTTCGAGATGCTAATACTGGATTTAAATTATATATTCCTAATAAAGTTATTAAACTTCTCGATACAAGACTACGTAATACTTTTGTTATATCTAAAGATGATTTTAATGTTAATGTTAAGTTTGTAGAAGAACGTAATGGTTTTTGTATTATTTATCATATAGATATTGAATAAGGTGAAGCCTAGTACATAAGATAGTGTGCTAGGCTTTTCTGTTTATCAGAGGTTTAAAACTATACAGAACACGCTCGTAGACATGATTCTTTTTGCCTGTATTCAATTTTATATATCAGAATGATTAATCTATCACGATAAGATTTGCGTGTCATGTTGAGCCTTAAAATGCGTCATTCTCACCATGATATTTAACATTAAATTCAGCATCATTATTACTAGTAAATTCCTATTATATTTTTATATTTGTCTTGATAAACAAAAACAAATTATTATGAGTATTAATAAAGTTACTATTGTTGGTATTAAAGGATTTAAAGGAAGTGGTAAAGATACAGTTGCTTCTATGATTAGTTATATCCTTCATGATGGTATTATGAAAGCTAGTTATGATACTTGGCTTCTTTATCATAAAAATGATTTTATCGAAAATGATGAAATAATTATTCATTTTGCTGATAAACTTAAAGATGATATTGCTGGATTTTGTAATATTGACCGTAAGCTTCTTGATAAACAAGAAATTAAAGAAAATTATTATTATAATTTTAAGACTGGTATTGTTTCTACTAATATTAAAGACGTTTTTTATGTTATTGATAATTGGAATGATACTATATTAAAATATGATGATTTAGCTGGATATCTTGTTTTATATAGTAATAATGTTAGTATTAAAATTAGAGTTCTTCTTCAATATTATGGTACTAATATTATTAGAAATCATTTTTGGAAAGAAGCTTTTATTCGTTATACTATGAATAAAGCATTTGATATAAGAAATAATAAAGGACAATGTATTATAGCTGATGCTAGATTTGAAGATGAATGTATGGCAATTAAATATTATGGTGGAAAAATAATTAGAGTAGATAGAAGAGTTAATAATGATAATCATGAAAGTGAACAAATAAAAATTTGTGATGATGATTATGTTATTGATAATACTGGTACTCTTGTTGGTCTTTTTTATAAAGTTCTTAAATTTGTAACTGATTATATGGTATGAAATTACATCCTATTTTTGGTATAAATGCTCTTGCTAGAGTTTGTATATGTTGTGGTAAAGTTATTGGTTATACTCCACTTGGAAATTCTGTTGAAGAAGATGCTAGTAAGAGTAAACAAATAGCTGAGGCTATTGTATGTAAAGAATGTATAGATAAGCTTGATAGTGAAACTTGCTTTATAGCTTGTGACATGGATAAAGATAATTATATAACTGCTACTTATGATACTTTATGGATTAGAAATAAAGGTCTTAAAGAGTTTTTTAAAGAGCTTGATTCTATACAACCTATTAATATTATACCTAAAGAACATTTTTATAGTATATTTGGAAATGTAATTAAAGATTTTTATAATAATCAAGAAGATGAAAATAATTGAACCTAAAGTTGAACTTTGGCAACAAGGAAATGATTCTAAAGCTCATGTTGCTAGATGCGCAAGAGTTTGTTATGGTAGAGAAACAGGTAATGATGAAGCTACTATTAAACGACTTATTAATGATGAACATTGGAGTATGTTTCGTCATGGAACTTATTATATGATTGCTAATGATAGTGATAAAACTTTAGAAACTATTATTATTAATTATGCTAATACTATTGGTTTTAGTTATCATTATGAAAAACATGTTTATTATATAACTGTTAATGGTAATTGGGTTTTAGACCATAAAACACAATTTGGTTATCTATCTAAATATATTGTTCCTATTGAAGATTTTTGTAATACTGAAATAGGATTTCATATGATGAGATATACTTTTTGTGTTGATACACAAATTAGTACTTCTCGTGAATTAAACCGCGTTAGTCCTAATAGTATTGCTGAAAAATCAACTAGATATGTTTATGAAGATGGAAGTATTTGTAGACCTCATTGGATAAGCAAAGAAGAAGCTGAATTATTTAATAATGATAATAATATTATTTTAAATGAAGCTATAAATGCTGATTTAAATGAAGCTATAAATGTTTATCTTAATGGATGTAAAAGAGATTTTGAAGAATATAAAATTCTTGTAGATAAATATAAAATCCGTCGTCAAGATGCTCGTGGTAAACTTCCTCTTGATACTGCTACTAGATGTATTTATACATATTCCGTAAGAGAATGGCGTCATATTATTGATTTACGTTATTATGGTACTACTGGTACTCCTCATCCTAATTGTATTATTATAGCTGGTATGATTAGAAATAATTTAATGGAACTTGGATATGACTTCAGAGATTGATAAACTTAAACATTTTCATGTTGAAAATTATAGTGGTACTAATTTCACTGATGACTTAAATGATGGTGAAGAATTTCTTTATACTACAATTAGGTGTAAAGATGATAAAGAAGTAACACTTTTATGTAAATATGTTAAAAATAAACATATTGGAAATTGTCCTGATTGTGTATTTAATAAGTATCTTTGTTATGGTCTTTTATGTAATATTGTTGTTCTTAAAGTAATTAAAGATGAAGAAAAGTAAGCGTTATATTAAAAAGCAAAATAATAAACCTCTTATTAATAAGAAAGTTTTAGCTAAAGTTATTAGAGAAAGTAATATTTGTAAACATGCTATTAAAGAACTTAAACTTGCTGGATATGGTAATGGAGAAGGTGGTCCAAATGATTGGATGTATCAACAAGTAATTGAAGCTGTTGCTGTATTTGCTTCTCATGGTAATAGTGGTAGTTCTGCTCCTTGGGAAATTAATCTTGTTCAAAGACTATGTGATTGGGATATTATTAGTCCTCTTCGATTTACTGATGATGAATGGTGTCAAATAAGTTCTGATGGTACTTGCCAAAACAGACGTAAATCTAATGTATTTAAAGAACCAGATGGCAGTATTCATTATAATGGAGCTTTTACTAAATGTCCTATTAGTAGATATAATTTTAATACTAAAGAATGGACTGATAATAAAAATCCTATTTGTTGGCATGGTGGATTATTTGAATATAAAGATAATATTCTTACCGGTAGATATTTTAGTCAATGTCATTTACTACCATATAAAATTAATAAAGGATGGACTCCTCGTCCTACAATAACTATTGATTGTGTTGAAATAGAAATAGCTCCTGATAATTGGATTATGGCTGTTGATGCTAATAATACTAATTTACTGTTACTTAATGCTTATTATAATATTCAATGGGAAGAATGTTCTTGTTTAAGAGGTATTCGTCTTGAAGATGTTACTGTTGAACTTGAAGAAGAAGCGTATGAAGAAATGAGACATAATATATAAATTATTAACTATTTAAATATTAAAGTTATGAGAAGAAGATTTTTATGGTTTAATAACCATTTTAGAACTACTAAAAATACAGAAGTTGTTGTATTTGAACATGGTGGATTTGTTGGTAATCTTGGTTTAAGTAAAAAACTATATAAAAAGTATATTGAGACTAGTTATAAATATAAAACTAATACTGATAAAATGACTGCTAGTGATTATACTCATTTATTTGGTTATTTAAATCCTTATTATCGTTCTGCTTATAATGTATCTAAACGTAGAAAATAATGGCAAGTATTTATAATATTACTACTGAACTTGAGGATATATTTCTTGAGTTAGAAGAAAATGGAGGTGAATTAACTCCTGAACTTGAAGAACGTCTTGCTATTACGCAAGAAAGTCTTAAATCCAAACTTGATAGTTATCGTAAAGCATATACTGTACTTAATCTTGAAGCTGAATCTTGTAAAAAGGAAGAGCAACGATTAGCTGTTCTTCGTAAAACTAAAGAAAATAATGCTGAAAGACTTAAAGGTGTTATGCTTGATGCTGTTATTACTTATGGAGATTTAGGTAAGTCTGGTAATAAAGTTATTAATTTAGTTGATAGTAAACTCTATACTAAGAATAGTAAATGTGTTGAGATTGATGAAAATCTTAATCAAATATTTATTGATTTAGTTCTTGAACATTTACAATCTCTTTGGGATAATGATATGATTGATAGTAATTTCTCATTTAGTAGAGATGTTCTTCTTGAACAAATTAATGATAAATTTACTGAAAGATATCCTGAACAATCTGCTAGACTTAGAGAAGAAACTGGAGGTTATTTTACTATTGATGATTTAGATTGTATTAAAGTTAAATTTGAAATTGAAAAACCTATTGGCGATTTAGCTAATAAAATTAATTTTGATTTACTTAATACTTTCTTTAATCATCAACATGAAATGACGAGAAGTAGTAGTATTAATAAAACTACTATGAAGAATATTCTTAATGATGGTAGAGATATTAGTATAGCTAAATTTGTTGAAAATACTAGTCTTATTATTAAATAACTTGGTTATACTCCCCGTAGAGGACAGAATTAAGTTCATTCTCCACGGGGAGTCAACACTACTAATCTTTCTAATTATGGAACTAGAAGAAAAAGTAAAAGAATTAATAAAATGGTATATGGATACTTATGGTGTTAATAAGAATCAAGCTATTAGAGATATTCAAAGTAGTATATTATATATAAGTAATAAATAATATGTATAAAGTAAAAGGTAAACCTTGGGCTTATTCTGGTGCTATTGATGTATCAGATTGTGCTACTGCTAAAGAAGTTATGCTTAAAGCTGGACTTAATTTTAATGTAGCTAAATGTGAATTAGTTGGTAAAATGCCTATTAAACTTACTGGAACTGATGAAGAACTTGATAGAATTATTAAAGAACAAAAAGAAGGCGCTCATGTTTTTGGTACTGACATTTATCGTAAGTGTGATAACGCCTTTGCTACCTATCGTACTGATTACAATATTCCTTTAGGTGTTGTTAAAAGTAAATATACTATTGTTCAAAATAATGATGCTTTTAATTTCTTTGATGATGCTATTGGTAAAAATTCTGCTATTTGGCAAACTGCTGGATTTTGGGGAAATGGTGAGAGAATATTTGTAAGTGCTAAACTTCCTAATAATATTCTTGTTAAAGGTGACCCTGTTGAAAATTATCTAGTATTTACTAATACTCATGATGGTAGTGGCGGAGTTAAGATTTTATTTACTCCTATTAGAGTTATTTGTCAAAATACTCTTAATGCTGCTATTCGTACTAGTAGTAATTATGTTAGTTTTCGACATACAACTAGTGTTCATAATAAGATTTCTGTTGCACAAGAAATACTTGGAATTAGTAAAATTAAATCTGAAGAATTTGGTCAATATTGTAATTTACTTGCTAATATTAAAGTTACTGATGAAGATGTAATTCAATTTATTGGAGAAAATCTTCTTACTAGTGATGAAATTCAACGTCTAAAAGATACAGGACATACTATTAAAGATATTGCTTATCGTAGTGGTTTAGCTTTAACTGATAGTAAAATAAGTAGTAGAAAAATGAATGTTATTTCTGATACTTATAGTTATTATTTTGATGGTCCAGGTCAAAGAGATATTCTTGGTACAGCTTGGGGTGCAGTTAATGCTATTAGTGGATATTATTCTAATATAGATAATATTGAAGGTACTAAACGATTTGATAGTATTTGTTATGGTGATAAATCAAGAAAAATAGAAAATGCTTTTGCGCTTGCAGAAGCTCTTTAATTTAATAATTTAATTGTATATGGAAGTAAAAGTATTTAAACTAAAAAAGATTAAACTTCTTAGTGGAGATGTTATAAATATAGAACAGTATTGTAATGTTCAACCTATTTTACCTGCTTATGGTAAAGAAGGTGATGCTTGTATGGATATTTATCCTATTCTTTGTGAATATGATGAAGAAAAAGATAGATTTATTTATCATACAGGTTTAGCATTTAATATTGGAAATGATGCTAACGGTGAACCTAATGAAATGTCTTTACGTCCTAGAAGTAATCTTACTAAATCTGACTTTTATATGCCTAATGCTCCTGGTACTCTTGATTGGGGTTATCGTGGAGAACTTCTTATCATTTTTAAGAATCGTACTTCTAGAGATTTAGTTCATGCTGTATCTACTCTTGTTGAAGTAGTTGATAAACTTAGAGAACATATGCATTTACCTGATAGTATGGTTGGCAATTCTAGACTTAAACTTAATAAAGTTAGAACTACAATGACTAACATACTTGCTAAAGTTTCTACTCCACCATATAATTGTGATGGTAAAGATAGATGTTGTCAATTAATTATTAATAGTGCTGAAAGAATTAGTTGGAAAGAAGTTGAATCTATTGAAGAATTAGGAGAAAGTGAACGTGGAAACAAAGGATTTGGAGAAGGAACAGGCGGAGCAGCTAAAGCTTAAAGTTGGTGCTCGTTATATTCATAATAAAACATCTAATGAATATATAATTATTAGTATTACTAAAATGAAACATCCAGATACAGGTGAATGGATTCCTGCTGTTATTTATAAAGTTAATGGACTTGAACCTTTATGGTGTAGAAGTGTTGAAAGTTTTAAAAGTTATTTTAGCGATGCTAAAGTTGAAGGTAATGAAGTTTATCTATGAAAAAGTTAATCTTGTTTTATTTACCTGATTGTAATGTTAGTAAACTTTTTGAAGAAAGGCTTCATAAAGCTCTTGCTCTTCCTGAGTTTGCCGGTAGGTTTAATCTTATTAGGCATAATCTATATACTGATACTGGTAGACAAGAAGCGCGTGGAGTTGGTGTTAATGATGCTCCTGCTACTTACTGTAATGGTTATATTCTACGTGGTTTACAAAGTGATTATACTTTTCGGAGGTATCTTCGCAAGCTGTTAGAATAGCCATAGATATGATTCTTTTGCCCTACATTGAATTTTAATTGTTATTGTGATTAATCTATCACGATATGAATATCATTCAATGTAGGGCTTTAAAATAGCTAATTTTATAAATTCTCATTATATTATACGAATACTATGGTTAAAATTGAATTTTATTATAAAAGTGCTGATAAAGATAAAACAGAAGCTATGCGAGAAGCTATTGATATAGCTTTATTTGGTACTAATGTTCAATGTAATTTTAAAAATCTTCCTGACCATCTTATTCTTGAAGATATGATACTTGAAAAGGCTGTTGCTGGTAAGAATATTACTGAATATCCTACTTGTATTATATATCGAGATGATACAGAATATAAACGATATAGTAATTCTGTTATTTGGGAAGAACTTCGTAATGATATTAACTATCTTACTGGAGATGAACCTACAAGACAAACAAATAATATATTTGTTGAAGCGTTTATTGATGAACATGATTGTATAACTCGTGCTAAATGTGCTGATGCTATTGCTTGGATGTGGAAATATCAGAATACTAAAGTAGAATATATTCAAACTAATGTTGATAATCCGAATAAGTTTGCTGTTGTAATTAAAGATAGTTGGAGAACTTATGCTACTTATGTATATTCTGATAGTCTTACTACTGAAATGATTAAGAATACTCTTCTTAGAGTTCCTAATACTATTAAAGAAGCTGTTAAAAATAATGCTATTGTGTTATGATACGTATTGATTGTTTTACTAGAGATGGTTGTGACGCTTGTAAAATAGCAATTAAAAATATAACTGATGCTATTAATGAAGCTAATTGTGATATTACTCTTAATATTCGTAATACAAATCTAGATGATATTCTAAGAAAAGAAATTACTAAATTTCCTACTACTGTTATTACTAAAGTCGATAATGATTATAAAAGAAAAGAATTAGCTCGACTTGAAGGTAGTTTTCCTAGTGATTATATTAAAGATATTATTAATAAACTTGAAAAAGAATAAACTATGACAGTTAAAGAACTTATAGAAATGCTTGAAACTTGTGATAAAGAATCAATAGTATATATTGATTATAATGGTGATATTAATTCTATTAATGAAGTATGTGATTATAGTAATAATTGTGGAGAAGTTATAATAGTTAGTGATTAATTAAATTTTAAATCTATGAGTAAATTTATTGGTGTTAAAATGATTGAAGCTGTTCCTATGACAGCTCGTGAAGCAAATGACAAAGGTCATAAAATTGGTAATCATTCTTTTGAAGAAGATGGTTATGAAGTAACTTATCCAGATGGATATAAATCTTGGAGTCCTGCTAAAGAGTTTGATAAAGCTTATTATAAACTTGAAGACCCTGCTGGAGATGTTCTTAAAGAAAATGATATTAAGAGATTTATTAAAGATATTGAAAATGTAAAAGTTGGTACTAAAACAACTAATACTACTCTTACTTGTCTTACTGGATTTGAAGTTCATGGTCAAGCAGCTTGTGTAAAACCTGAAAACTTTGATTTAAATGTTGGTTCTAATTATGCTCGAATTAAAGCTGAAGATAAAATTTGGGAAGGTCTTGGATTTGTTCTTCAATGGGCTAAATATGGACTAAAGAAGTAAATAGTATTAATGCTAATGGTTTATATGTTATACTTAAAGCTGGCTCTAATAGAGCTGGCTTTATTAAATTTGATGATTAGCTTGGAACCGCTACGAGTGCTACGCACTCTTCGCTATACTCCCCGTAGAGGATGGAATGGTAGTTGTGCTAGTAATATTAGTATAGTTATTAATGATAATGATTATATTGATTGAATGAATACTAGTCTATTCCATCCTCCACGGGGAGTTGAGCGTAGCGAAGCGGAGCGTTCTACTAATCCTTAAACTTATAGTCGTTGGCATGACTGAAACCTCGGTAGCTAAGCTAGTCTTACTACTGGGGTTTATTTTTATCTTATTGTTAAACTTAAATATATTATAATTATGGTTGCATTTATTGTTCTTATTGGAATTATATTTGGTGGTGTTAAACTATTGGCTGTTGCTAATAATATTAGTGATAGTGAAGCTATGGATAAATATAGCGGAAAACTATTTGTTGTTGGTATTATAGTTTTTATTATTCTTATGTGTGTTATTGGTAATAATGATGATGGTTTTAATTAAGATATTGCTAATAGTAAATATTGATTCTATCTATTCTTCTATCTATATAGATAGAAGAACGCTTGTAATATTTTGATTATCAATTAATTACAAAAATATTTACTTCCGAAAATTGGAAGATAGTTACACTTTTTTAACATTAATCATTCCGTTTTTTCCTACATAATATTTATATTTGTCATACTGATAATCTAAATAATATTGTTTTTATGACTAGAGTTACATTTGATAGTAAAGCTCTTAAAAAGGTTAGAGATATATATTCTAAAAGAGCTAATGAAGTTGCTAAAAATATTGCTCCTACTGTGTATAATATTGAAGTTACAACAGAGGATAGAGAAATTACTGATAGTCTAGCAACACTTAATACTGTTTTTAAACTTACAAAGAAAACTATTACTAATCGTGAATATGTTACATTTGGTAATGAATTAAGTTCTAAACTTATTAAACTTAATAAAGGTAGTATTGCTATTATTAGTTATATTTGTAATAATATTAAATGGTGTAGTAATAAAATTACTTTTACTGAAAGTGATATAACGAATTATGCTCATATTGATTCAAAAACTTTTTATATTGCTTTAAATGAACTTTATAACGAACAAGTAATTATTAATACTACTAAAAAATCTACTTATGTTGTTAATCATAATTATATATTTAGAGGTAGTATGACTGATTTTATTAAAATTTATCATGATAAATATGATGGTATGGTTGGTTTTCTTGATGATAAAAAACGTATTATTCTTGATGATTGAGTTATTAATGTTAAAACAAATAGGGCTTGTCTAGGTAGTGATACCATAGGCAAGCCCTTATTTTTTACTAGGTTCAAGTCCAGCTTATTCAAATATATCTTTAGCTATATCTTTATAAGGTATAATACTAAGTATATTTTCATCAAGTTTATAATAACTATTATTATTAGGTAAATCAAGAACTCGATTAATACTACGAACAACAGGTATATTACGAACAGCCATAACTTCAAACTTATTCATACCTTTATATCTACCAGTAGTATATTCTTCAGTAAAATCTTCTTCAATAAGGAATCTAGCAGCCATAGCAGTAGTACCAATTAAGTCATTAATAGTTTGTCCAATAGCAACAGGACTAGACCATAGTTTTTTACCTTCAGCATAAGCGCCAAATGGAGTAAATGAAGCAGCTTCAGAAGCAAGACGGTCAGCATGATAAAGCATAAGATTATACACAATACCTTCATCATCATCACCACCCATACCAGTTATAGCAATTGCTCCAATAATAGCAGCACCTACATAAAGTAAATCACCTAAATTACGTCTAATATTTGCTTTTTCATGTTCAGGAAGAAGTTCATAATTAAGTTTGAAATTAACAGCAAATGAAAGTAAATTCTTACCATAAGTTTGGAATGCTTTAAGAACATCACTTACATTATTAACTTCTCCTACGTTACTTTCTTTAAATGGAATAGTCAAATAATCATAAAGACTAGTATAACTACCTTTTTCAATAGTACCTAGAGTTTCATTATAATAACCATTCCAACGATAACGTTTTTTAAAACCCGGATAAAGATGTTTATGATATTGCATAACCATACCACCCCACCAATGTTGTTCTACATTAGCAGAACCAAGTTTATCATAAACACCATGAACTTTCTTATTTACTTCACGAACTTTATCAATAAATTTAGCATATTCTTTAAGAGTAAGTTTACTATCAGATTTTATTTGAGCAATACCGTCTTTAAGTTCAAATTGATTATAAATATCTGGAAGTTCAGCAAACTCTTTATCAATATTCTTAATAAGTTCTTTACGTTTAGCTATATATTCTCTTTGTTGTTCTTCATTAAGATAAGTCTTAACAAAATCGAATATAGGATTAGCTTTAAATAGATTATATTTAGCTCGTTTTTTATTATCAGCTTTAGCATCATCCATGAACTTATTGAATTGTTCAAGAAGAGATTGGCTCTCTCCTCCACGGGGGGTATTTATTACAGACATAAGAGCATCTTGTTCAGCTTTACGATGATACATTTCTTTACTTATTATATCATAACCACCTCTACCATTATCAACAAGTCTATGAGATTTAAGCATAGCAAATAGCATAACATTTTGCATATAATGTTCACCAACAGATTGAGGACTAAATAGTAATCCACGAACTCTACGAATATTTTCTCTAAGACCTTCAGCAGTACTAACTTCAGTTACTCTATCAAAATCAACTACATGACTAAGTTTAATAATAGCATCTTGAAGTGTACTACTATTTTCACTATACATATTAGCCATATAACTAACAGTTCCTTTAATCCATTCAGATTTACCAGCTTCCCAATCTTTAAGATTAATATATTCACCAGCAGCTCGTTCCATAAATATATTACTAGAACCAGTAAGAACGTTAGCAATGCCACCAGTGATATTCATCATCATATATTTACTACCAGCAATATTTTGAGCAAGAGAACCAAGTTTAACTAGATTAGGAGTTTTATTATCCTTATATTGTTCAAATACAAGACGACGAATAAAACTTCTAAGATGTTCACTAGTTCTAGTTTGTTTTTCTTGTTTATATTCAATTTCACCACCAGCACTAGCTTCTCTATTTTCACTTATACTACCTTTATAATTTATATCGTAAGCAGTATTACTAGTAATAATTTGGTCAGCAGTATAAAGAAGATTTTTAACTGTTTTAATAGCATTATATCTATTACTTTCAATTAAGAAACTATTAAATACTTCTTCCCAATTACGATTAAGAATATCATTATGAATCTTATTATTCTTTTCAATAATCTCATCTCTAGCTTTAATAGCAGCAGCTTTACGTTTACTAAATTCTTCATCACTTTCATTAGGTTCTTTAAATTTAGGTATAGTAGGAAGCTGTTGAGTATCTTTATTAACTAATTGAATTAATCTAGGATTAGGAATATCATAATCTTTATCAAAAGTTAAATCTTCATTATTTCTCCAACTAGTATTATTAGGAACATTGGCTGTCCAACCAAGAAAACTAAGAGCTTGTTCAAAGTAATCTTTAACAGTCATATCTTTAGATTTAGGCAAAGCTGGAAGATAACCCATATCAACATATCGCTTATTACTATTAGTAAAACAATACTTTTTCATAAGTTCATTTACTTTATTCATAAGTTCAAGTTGATACTCATTAAGACTAGTATAATTAAGATTATCATATCCTGTTCCTACTTTGTACTTATTAACAAAATTACTATATTCTGGATTAATAAGTTCTTCTTTAGGAGTAATGTGCATTTGATTAATACGTGGTTCATAATTACCAACAACAGCTGAACCATCATCTTTAATCATTTGCATAGTAGTCCAAATACGAATAGGTTTAATAGTACGAGTATAAGAATCAAAATAATGATTATCTCTATACCATTGTTTATATTCAACACTATCAATACCATATTTGTCAAGAACTTCTCTTTCTTTTATATAGTAATATTGAGTAGTAGTTTCTCTAGTTCTCTTTTGAAGAATATTAATTGCAGCAGTTCTATCAATATCAGTCCATTTATCTAAATCTTTAGGTTTAATAATACCATAAATAGTTCGATTAGGTCTTTCTGCAATAATTCCATTTTCTTCAACTTGTTCACTAAATACTTCTAACCATTTATCATAATACTTTTTACCTTTAGCAAAAGCTCTATTTTTATCAAGTTCATATTGTTTCCAATTATAAGTAACATCACATTCACTTTCAATAAATTCAGCAACACGTTTTGCTTTAGCTTTATCAGTACTCTTTTCACCTCTAGTAATTTCATTAAATACTTCAAAACCAGTCTTGAGTTGTTCTAAATCTTCCTGACTAACATCAGCAGTATTAAGAGTTTTAGTAGCATTATCAAAATATTTTTCAAGTATTTTATTAATAGCTTCTCCTACATTAATTTCTTCTTCACTCTTAGATTTATTACCTGTAAGATAATTATAAAAATCAGCACGATAAATTCTTAATTCATCTTCAGCAGAACGAATAATACCAACATAAGGCATACCATTACCTTTAGTATATTTATATTTTCTAACTGTTTCAGCTTTAATAAGAGCTGCACGTTCTTCAGGTATCTTACGTCCATCAACTACATTAAATTCATCTTTAGCTTGAAATTCTTTAATAGCAAGATTAAGAACACTATTACCTTTATTAGCATCTTTAAGTTCTTCAAATGCCCAATTTAAATCTTCTATATCTTTAATATCAAGAATATATCTAGTATTCTTACGAATCCATTCTTTAGCTTCACGATATTCAGGAACTTTCATAAGTTCTTCCATACTAATAAGAAGATTACCATTAGCATCACGTTGACTTTCATATTTACTAATAATAGAAAGTTGTTCTTTAAGTTTAGAATCAAATCCTTCTTTAGCTTGCTTATCATAGAACATTTCTTTAATTTTACGAATATTAGTTTGATAAGCACGAAGTCTTTCAGCTACATTTAAATCATAACCAATCTTTTTATTACCATCTTCGTCATAAAGACTAGTAAGACTATCCATTTGAGCATAGATACGTCCAAGTTCTTCATCTTGACTTTGTGTAGTAACATTATCAGTCGCTTGACTTAGAATATCTCGTATTCTACTATTAAGTCTTTTATATTCAGCAAATTCTTTAGGAATACCATCATCTCCTTTTTTAAGTCCTAATAAACTTCTTTCAAGATTTATAATATAAGTAGAATATTCAATAGTAACATTATTACCATCTTCATCTTGAACTGTAATTGGTTTAAGCTGATGAATAGTAGTCATATCAATAAATTTAGCTTTATTAGATAAAGCAATAAGATGTTCAACACTATTTATACCAAATTTTTGTTCAGCTTCAATAGCAGCATCTCTATATTTCTTTATCTTTTCTTCCCAAATAGGATTATTAGGTTGAATTAATCTACCATCATCATCAATAATACTATTAAGACTAACAGATTTACCAACTTTAGCAGCTCTGGATTTAAGTTCTTTAAGATAGTTTCTAAAGTCATTAGATTCTTTAATACCATTAAGACGACCTTCTTCAACAGTACCCATTACATCTTTAAGTATATTCTGCAATACAAAGTTACGATTAGCACGAATATCTTGTATCCAATAATCCATAAATCCAGTATCACCATAAGCATCAAATTCTTTCATAAGACCACTTATATAATTAGGATTAGTAGTACGTAATTGAATCCATCTTTCAAACCAATCTTTTCTAGCAGAATGTACAGTAGTATTAGAATCAACTTGATTAACTAATTTTTGAATCTTTCTAATATTCTCTTTAGTTTTATCATCAAGATTTGTACTATCAATATCAATTTCGCTAATAAGTTTGTATTTATTCTTAAACGTATTAGCACTAAGAATAACATCTAAGAAACGATTTTGAAGTTGTTCATCTTTAAGAACTTTACCAATAACATCTTTATCGTTAATAGGTTTATCAATACCGTCAATTTTAATAAAACGATTAATATCATTAAGAATATTATTAGCTTCAACATCTATATAATTAGCAATAACTGATAATGAAAATTCAGAATTATCAGAAAGACTACTACTATCAAGATAATTAATTTCAGCATTATTAAGAGCATTAAGAACATTTTGAGCAGCAGGTTGTCCATGGCGAACAGCACGTGAAATAACTAAACTAGCATTTTTAGCAAATCTACCAATAGGAGTTTGGTCATCAACACTGCTATATCTATCAGTATTACTAGTAACTCTATCTATTTCATTTTCATTAATTTCAATAAATAATCCAAGTTTACTATCTTCAATATTAGGATATTTAGCTTTATATTGTTTTAAATCATCGCTTAAATTAATAGCAGTAGTTCCATTAATGTTAAGATAAAATTTATCATTAATAGTATATATAGTATTATTCTCAAAAGGAGTATTCATAAAAGGCTGGAAATACTCATCAGATATATATTTACTATATAGTTCAGGAACTTCTTTATAACCTTTATTTACAGCTTCATTAATGTTATCTTTAATACCATCAATAAATTTATCTCGTTTTTCTTGTTGAGTAAGACCTTCATAAAGAAGAACAGCTAATGGTTTATGAGTATTATTATTAGCTATAATACTAGGTTCAATACTATTATAAGTTTCAAATGATTCAAGTCTATCAATAGGATAATAAGCTAAAGTACCATCATAAGTTCCTTTAATATATAAATTTCTATTAATTCTAATAACATTAACAGCATCTCCATTTCTTATTATTCCTACATTATCAAGATTTTCTTGACCATTAAAAGTAATAATACCACTTCTTTTTAGACTATAATTAATTTTATTATTAGTAAGTCTTTTAAATGTATAACTAGGACAATTAAAACTATTATAATTCTTACGAATAAAACCAATTATATCTTCAACATTATCTTTATCAACAAAACCATAACTATTAATACCTTTCATAGCTATATCTCCAATAGCTATTCCGCCCTCACTCAATCCTCTAAGGGGAGTATTACTTATAAGTCTACTAATATTTCTAGTTCTAAATTTATGACCTTCAACAATAAAAGCATATTTAACTAAATCAAGAGCTGTAAGTTTAATAAGAGGATTAGGATGATTCCAAGCTCTATCAAACAATCTATGGGCTTCATCATTAGTAATATCACCTTGTATATAATTAATATATTGAATATTTACATTACGACGATTACTTCTTTCGTCATTAGCAACTATTTCAATATGTTCAAATATACTACCATTTTGACTAAAATTACGTTTAATCCAATCAACTTTTTGAGCAGGTGTAAGTTTAGCAAATACATCAATTTCAGTTTGTGTAGGCTCAAATATATTTTTAACTACAACATCATCAGTTTTAATATTAACTAATGTACCACTAACTCTACCAACTTCTAAAGCTCTAGATTGACCAGTACCATATTCTTTAATGAATTTAGGATGAACAAAATCTCCATTAACAATAGTAACAGGTAAATTAAGATAAGAACTACCATTATTACCTACCTCTAATTTATTAATAAGATAATCTTTATAGTCATTATATAACTTTTCAGTCATTATTCCACCTTTAGTCCATTCTGCTATTCTATATACATAATCAATAAATACAGGATTAGCAGTTTCAAATACTTGTTGAGTAGCTTTAACACTAAGAGCAGTACTCATTTGTAAAAATGCAGCTAAACTAGGATAACTACTTTTAGATATATCTGATTTAATAAACGCATTTATACCACCACTAATATCAGGAAATACACTCTCTAACAACAAGGTTTGACCCCCCGTAGAGGATGGAGCATAAATATTACTATTTTCAATAACAGTTCTAGCATCTCTAAATACTTTATCACTAGCATAAAAACTTTGTTTAGCACCATATTTATCAGCACTAAGAATATTAAGATTATTACTTATATCCTGTCCGATTGAGTTTAGCCGATTGAATTGTGCTAGAACATAAAGGTCAAATAAAGCCTGCTGAACGCCATTCATTTCCCCTCTAAGACGAGATTTATATGCGTCTGATGAAAATATAAGGTCAGGTGATGAAAATGCGTCAGAAACGCTTAAATTGAATAATTTCTTGAAAGTTTCACCATAACTTTTATCAATAGTTTCAATTAGCTTTTTACGTCCAGCAAAATTAACTTTTTCACCAAAACCAAGACTATGAGCAACTTCTCTAATAGCTTCAATAAGCGGATTTTTAGTACCTTCCGCAAGAACACTATTAGTTTCTTTCCATTTACGAACTAGTATATCAATAGCAGGTTGCCACATAAATCCAATAGCAGTATCATAATTACTTCCAAAGTCAACAATAGTTTTGAAAGCATTAAACGTATAAGTATTTTCATTATGTATAGCCCCCTCTTTCATAACATCGAGAATATGAGCAGTAGTTTGAGAACTATAAGGATTAATCAAATAACCATCAACATTCTTATCATCTCCAGACCAACCAAAATTTTTATGAGTAATACGAATATGTTTATTACCAATAGTTTCAACATTTTCTTTACCATATCTATTAACAGCTTCTTGCTCACTAATCACATCAGTAGTGTACATAACTTTAATACCTTCGCTATGATTAGCTTTAGTAACATTACCAATACTCATAAAAGTATCTCGATTAACACTAATACCTTTAAGTTTAATACCAGAAGTAGCAGCATCAAACCAATCAAGTTGAGTAAAGAAATCACTAGGAGCAACAGTTGTTTTATTAGCACCTACTATTTCTGCATAAGTTTCATTAGCTTCTTTGACATTTTCAAAATTAGAAGTAGTAGTATTTTCTTCAAATGCAGCAGGATTATTAAGTATATCAATAAATGATTGAATAATAGCATTAGTTCTAGCAGCTTGACTGCTTGTATCCTCCACGGGGAGTTTTAAGTATGATTCGTAAGACTTAAGTCCACCATCATTAGCAATTTTTTCAACAACTTTAAGATTACCATTATAACCTTCAAGAGTAGCATTAATAGCATCTTCGCTATTTTTTAAAGAAGCTCTAATATTACCTTGTTTATTATAAGTCTTACCAAGAATTTTACGACTAGCTTTATCTACATTATCTTTAACATAATTAATATATCCTACTTCATCTTTAGTATATCTAGCATGAGTAATTTCAGTTGGAATACCTTTAACAAGATTAAATGTTTTAGACATACCATAAACACTATCAACGTCAAAGTCAGAACCAGTTTGAGTAACCCATTCATCAGGAACAACAACAGTACTACCATAAGCATCTGGAAGAAACTCCTTAACATACATAATACATATAGATTGCTTACCTTCAGTAGGAATACGATAACCAATCATAGTACGTAAGCTATCAGGAACTTGTTCAATATTTAATCCTTTAAGTTTACTACTCCATCTAGGAAGTTTAATTTCAGTATAATAAACAGGAGTGCCATCAACTTCTCCAATCTTTTTATATTGAAGTTTACTATCTGTTTGAGTTTGTTTATTAACTTTAAATCCAAAATCAGATAGCTGAGCAGCATGCCAACCACTAATAAGTTGCCTAGTAATATTAGTATTAAAATAACTATTAGCAATACTTTCAAGTTTACTATTAATATTAGATAAGAATAAAGGAAGATTATTAAATCCAGCACTATCTAAATCAAAAAATTCAAGAAGAGCTTTCTCAACTCCTTGTTGTTGAGCATTTTCTTTAAATCTATCAAAAAATACAAAACGATTAAGATTTTTAATAGTACCATTAGAATTTAAATCAATATGACCATTATCATCTAATCCAATACCAAGTTCAGCACAAGTTTTTTCAAAACTATTTCTAATATTAGCTACATAATTATTAAATACTTTATCTTTAAGTTCATTAAGTTCAGTTCGATTAGGAAGATTATCAAGCATTTTCTTCATAATCTGAATAGCAGCTTTATTACTAGCATCAACCATATGTTGAGGAACTTCTTGCTGACGATAAAGATAATTATAACTAAATAGTTCAGAATTATCAAATACATTATTATCAAATTCTTTAAGTACTTCATCAGTTAGAACTCCATCATTATTCCAAAGTGTCATTCGATTATGTTGTGCAACTTTAACAGTTTCAACAGTATTAATTTGATGAATATCTCTATTAGTCATTATATTATAGACTTTTTCAAGTTCTGTTCCTTTAATAAGTTTAGGAATAAGAACAAACTCAGCGTTCTTTACTTGTCTAGGAACTTCAATACCAACAGTAGTATCATAATATAAATCATAATAGAAATTCTTTTGAATTTGAACTTTATTAGCAAATTTAGTCCAATCAATTTTATCTATTGGAGTATCATCTGTAAGACTTTGAATAAGTCCAGCATATTTATCTAATTCACCAGCAGCAGTAATACGACGAATCCATTCTTCAAGAGTAATATAAGATTGAGCATCATTAGCATTAACACCGCCTTTAAATGGTTCTAATATTCGTTTTCTATCTTTTTTATCAAGTCCAGCTTTTTTAAGTTGATTATCAAGTCTATCAATAACAACTTTATCAGAAGCTTTAAAAGTATTATAAATAGTAACACCTCTAAATTTATCTTGAAGAACTACTTTTTTACGTTTAGTAACTCTATTAACAGTATAAGGAACAGTAACAGCATTACCTTTGATAGTTATATCATATAAATCAGTAGCTATATCTAAATCATTTTTAGTAAAATCAGTATTACCAAAAGGATTACCACTAGCTTGTACTTCTTTAATACGTTTTAGAATAGCTTGACCATTCTTATAAAAACTTTGGTCACCACCATACATATCGTACATACTATCTCTAACAAGATAATCATTAACTAGAAACTCAGCTAAAGATTCATTATTAATCCTATCATCAATAAATGTACCATATTTATTTTTAAGTTCTTTATAACCATTAGTTATATATTCATTTAACCAATCAGCAACAGCATCTTCAAGAGCAATACGTTGTTCTGCATTAAGAACTACTTGATTATTAACATAGCTAAGCCCACGTGTAGACCCCCCGTAGAGGATGTCAATAGTCTTACCATACCCAATTAGTTCATTAAATGCTCCATTACTATTAGGAGTAATTTTACTAACTAAACGTTTAAAACTAAATACTCTACCAGCTAAAACTTTGTGTCCATCTTTAGTAGTAAATACATTACCTTTTCCATCTTTATGGTATTGATTATAAAAATGTTCAGGTTTATTATTATAAGTATCACTAAATTCAAAATCTCCATTAGTTAAAATAGGATTACCATTAGCATTAGTTTTAAACATTACATTAACAGCTTGAGCCATATTAGTAAGTTCTTGAATAGCTATATTATAATACTGTTTAAATAATGGATGTTCTCTATTTATAATTTTAGTTCCATCTTCTAGTTGACTACGTAATCCAGCAAGACTATATCTAGGAGCAGTAATAGTAAAGTTTTTAGGAGCATCACTAGGTATAGGAAGTAAATAATTAGCAGTAGGAGTTTCAGAATTATTAATATCAGTCATAAATAATCCCATAGCAGTAATTAAATAATCACCATCACTCATACTACGATATAAGTCATTATTGTTATTATCTAATTCGCTAATACCATTAAGAAGAGAAGTTTTAAACATACTACGAGCATATTCGGTAAGTTTAGGAGTTCCATTTCCAACTCTTCTAAATAATCCATAATTAATTATATTACCATTACTATCCCTATGTTCAAGAAGTAAATTACTATAATCATATTGATGACTAGCAAACTTTTGTTTAGCATAAGCTTCCACCATAGCATTTTGTTCTTCAACAGTAGATTTATCATCATTAATAATTTTAGCAATATTAGTAATAAAACTTCTATTAATAACATCAGAACTTAAATTACCTTCAGGATTACGAGAATTAAGTTCAACAGGAATATAAATAATATCTTTAAAAACATCAGCCATTTGATATATAATAGAAGTATCACCTCTATTAATAAAACTATCAGGCATTTTAGTTCTTTTATCCTTTTTAAGCGCTTCTACATATTTATTATAATTTTCAACTGTACGATTAATAACATTAGCAAAATTAATAAGATTATTAGCCATAGCTACACGACCAATCTTAGCAATAGCTAAATTAAAACTAGCTTGATTAATATCTGGAAATATTTCTTTAAAAGCATCATATAAATAAAGATTAGCATGAGGAGTATTTTTATATCTATCATATATACGAAACTTTTCACGAGCACTAGGAACACGATTAGTAATAATATTATTCTTAACATTATTATAAAAAGTATTCTGTAAAATAGTACGAGAATCAGTATTAGGATTAGTTACACGAGCACGAACATAACTATTACCATTAGAATCAGTTTGAATATAAGTTTCAATTTTAGATATAATAGGTTTATTAAACACCATCATATACTTATTAGCAAATACTTTATTTTTGCTAAGTAAATCATGTAATTGAATTAAACATTCACAATTTGGAATAGTTTCAGATATACGTTTAAGACTAGCTATAAAATTATCTACATTACTAGTATCAGCACTAGCATATAATATTTTAGATAAATAATTAGCATCAGAAAAAGTAACAACTCCTAATTCATTATTAGTATCAAAAGGATAACTTCCATTATCAAGTTGAGAAGCAGCAGTAAGTTTAGGTAAACTTGCAAGATGATATTTAATAATTTCTTCTACGTGTTTATTAAAATCTTTAACTTCACCAATACTTAAATTCCAAAGTTGAGTCATTAAATCAATACCATCATCTATACTATTTTCATCACCTTCAGTAGAAGTTTCATCAAGATAACCGCCTAATTCTTCATAATCAGTAGTTTGATATAATTCGTCTCGTTTAATAAGTTTAGCTACATTTTTATTATTAAAAAGAGCTTCATTAAATTCAATATTAGTTAATGAACGTAGTAATGCACCATAATTAAAATCTTGAGCATTACCATATTTACGAAGAAATGCACCAAGACCATTAATTTTAGTAGCAGGACTTGGATTATTAATAAATCTATTAAGTTCATTATTTTTAGCTTCATCACTTCCGGCTAATTTCTTAGCACGTTTAAGTCCAGCATTAATAACAGTTTCATTAGTACGTTTTTTAATTTCATTAAAATTTAATGGAGCACCATTATATAGAAAATTAAAACTAAGTTTATTCATAATATCAGCCATATAAGTAATAGCTGTATCTCTAGCTTTAATTGTACTAAACAAACCACGTTCTTCTTTTTCAGCAACAGAAGCTATATCATCCATATTACGGAGTTTAATAGCTCTAGCTTCAAGAAGAGCATTATAAGCTTGTCTTCCAGAAGTTTTAACATTAATACTTTTATCAGCTACAATCTTCTTAAAGATTGGGTCTTCAACCATAGCTATAAGACTATAATAATCAGCATTATTAGAACCATGTTCTTTAATAATAACATTATTAAGATTATTATATCCTACAAGTTTAATATTTCCACAACTCATAAGTTTATATTTAAGTTTAAATTCATTAATAGTAATACCTCTATGACTAATGTAAAGTAAAATTTAATTACATCGTCATAGAGGCTGTTTTCTTTCGTTTTAAGCGACTTTTATATTTGCTCGATTAATTCTACATACAGCTAAAACTGATGCGCCCTGTGTCAAGCAAAGTGGCAAATTCGGACTGTTGGTCTATTGGTAAACGGCTAGTCAATTCAGCCATATTCAGCACTATATCATCATCAACACTACTAAACATATCAAGTCCATCATTAAGATTATCATTATTATAATTATAATCTTGACTGTTATCTTCATTAGGATTTTCAGTTTGTTCTGTACTAGCAGTTTCTTCTTCAAACTGAAAAGTTCCTTGAATAGCCTCTTGATTACTTTCTTTAGGCATTTTTTTAATAGCTTTATAAGCATCTCTAGCAGCAGCTAATAAACTATCTTCATTAATCTTAATACCTAACATATCAGCAATAACTTCAAGAAGTCTACTAAATAAAGTCTTACGTTTATTAACTTTTCTATTATCATATTTAATTTCATTAAGTGCAGTCATAAGAGCATTACTAGTAATACTTTCAACTAGAAATTCTTCAAGAGCTTCACTTGTATTAAAGTTCTCAAACAGATAAGGTTTAAGTCTTTCTTTAGTAGAATCATCTTGAGTATCAAGCCAAGCTTTAAATTTATCATATATAGGTTTAACTAAAGCAATAGCTTGTTCAGTATTATATTTAGTATAAAGTTGTCTATGTAAACTTTCATGAAGTATAATATTAACAACTCGATAAACTCTTTGACCAGCAATAGCAGAACTATTAAGTTCAATAGTATCTGTATCACGATGATAAACAGCATTAACTTGATTACCATTATTATCAGTAATACTATCTACAACTTGAATATTCTTAGGTAATATACCAATTTTTTGAAGAGAATCAATATAATCAATAGCGGTTTGGTCATTAGCAAAATACTTTTTAAGTCCACGAGTTAAATTCTTAGCAGTTATAGCAGATTCAAAAGCATTAAAATTAATAGCATTAAGAGTATCATCTAACATGAACTCTGATAGCTGTTCAGGTATTGCTCCATCCTCCACGGGGGGTCTACCCTCAAGTTCATAAGTAATATCGAGTTTAGAATGAATATCTATTTGCCAATTACCAGCAGTTTCATTAGTATTAGTATTAGCTAATTTAGTTCTAACTAAACCATTACTAATAATAAAATCTTGATAACTATTATAACTATAAGTTTTACCATCAATATTTATAATAGTTTTACCATTTTCACGATAAATATATTTATTAGTTTTATCATTAGTTTTTGTACTATCATTAATAAAATCTTTACTAATAGCAAATTGGGCATAATTAAACATTTCATCAATAACAGGACGAAGAGCATTATCTAATTCATCAATAGTACTAGCATTAATGCCATAACTTTTTCCTATTTTAAAAGCATTATTAACAATATGAGGAGAATTAATAATAATATTACGTTTATAATTACCAGCATCAGAATTAATAGTAAAAGCATAATCCTTACCATTAAAATGTGCACCTTTAACATAAAAACCTATATTAGTAGGATTAATACTAATTTGAAGTCCAGTATTTCTATCTCCGTTAATAAGTTTATTATTTCCAAATATATCTCCAAGACTTTGTTTAAGTTCACCAAAACTTATTTTACCACTAATATAATCTCTACAAAGATTATTAATTTCATTCTTAATAGAATTAATAATACGTTTAGCATCACCTTTAAGTAGATTACTATTTAATGGAACTTGTTTACAAAAAGCATATAGAGAAGTACCATCACTGCTTGGAATACTAATAACAGGCATACCATTAGTAGTAAGATTTTCAATAATAGTAGGTTTACTTTCTCCATTAAGATATAGTTGACCTTGTACAACTACACCAAGTTTATTAACATCTTCGTTATAATTAACTACTGTTTCTTGTACATCATTCCATTCACCATTAGCGTCATCAATAGTATTAAGAACTCCATATTTAACATTAGTAGCTCTAATCTTACCTTTAAAATCACCTTTTACTATTGTAATAGCTTGGTCATAACTATTAAGAAGATTATTAAACCAACGATTAATACTAGCTTCATGACTATTTTCATAAGGCTGATTAAATATATATTTAGTAAGATTAACAAGATGCCCAGCTAAATCAAAACTTGCAACAGGAGTAGTAAAGTTTTTAACAATATCAGGATATTTAACTTCAAATTCTTTAAATAAAGTATCAAGTTCTTTATTTGTAACTTCTTCTTTAACGGCAAGTTCATATAAATGACCAATAAATTCTTCATCAAATCTGTCACCGTCAAGAATACTAATTAAAGCATCTTTAAATGGAGAAATAACTTGACCATTTTCAGCATGAATATTATATTTCCAACCTTGATTAACCATATCATAATTACCAAACTTATCAATATTTGGAACTCCTATATAACCAATAATTGTACCATTAGCAAGTATATTAATACGTCTAAGCTTACTATCATATTCAGTTTCTAGATAATCACCTTGTTTAATAGAAGTAAATGCTTTAACATTTTCATTCTCTACTATATACTTAAGATTAACATTATTAGTATGTTCAACTTGAAGTCTTTCAAGACGTTCTTTAGCAATACCATCTACATATTGAACAAATTGTCTAGCATTAAGTTTCTTAATAGTTGATTCGTCAGTAGCACGATATTTACCTTGATTATTAGTGCTGGCGTAAAGATAGTTTTTTATTTGATTAAACAAGTAATTTTTAATAATTTTATTACCCGTAACACTATCTATATATTCAACTAATTGACCAATACTAAGATAGACTTTATCATTAACAATTTTACCTCTAGTATTACCTTCACTATCAACACTATTAGCAAAATCATTCATAACAGCTTCTATATTGCGTTCATTACCTGTAACAGTGGCATAAGTAGCATTAAGTAATAAACGTCTAGTGCTATCATCTTGAACAGAACTATATAAACTACCACCTGTAAGACCATCAATAATATTATTAACTATATCAGCAGCTTCTGTTTGTTCAAATCCAGCTTGACTAAGTTTATCAATAAAAGACTGTCTAGCATTAAGTAAATCACTACTAGTTGATTCATGTCCTAAAGAATCTTCTAAATCAGCTATACTTTCATAAACCAAATCAGTACCTATTTGACCACGTTCGAAATCATCATCTGGAAGAGTATTATTAACTTCAGGTTTAGGAGTGCTAATAGGTTCTTGAGAAACTGATTGTTCAGTTTGAGATTGAGGTTGTTCAGTATTAGTAGGCTCACTAGGAACCGCTTCGCTTCGCTCCGCTATACTCCCCGTGGAGGATGGAGATGAGTTAGTATCATCTACATCAGTTTCATTAACTTCATTAACATCAGGATTAACAGGAGCAACTTCTTCCTCTTTAGGAGCATTATTAACATCGTTTTCAATTTCTGCAATTTTAGCTAATTGTTCTAATGTAGTTTTAAGATGTTCATTACCTTTAGAACTTAAATCAAGTGCAGCATAAGCATCTCGAATAGTTTTATCTATATTAGGTTTATTACCATTATTAGCATCTTTAATAACAGAATTAACATAATCTTTACCATATTGTTTATAAGCATTACGCAAATCGTCCATAGCTTTATTAACAATCTTTTTACGACTATTATCAAAGAAGTTATTAAGATAAGTTATACGAGATTTAATATTATCATCAGATAGATTAAGTTGATTTTTATTAACCTCAACATTAATCTCAGCATTAACAACTTCTGCTAAATCTTTAAATACTTCATTATATTGTTTTTGAAGTTGAATAGCTGATTGAATATCATTTTTATTTTCAATATCGATAGGAGTATAAAGTTTATTAATAGCATCTAGACGTTCATTTAATTGAGCAATACGTTCTTGCTTAACAGAATTATTAATCGCAGCGTTATCTTGAATAGTTTTAATATCTCTTTGAATACTATTAATAATATGTTGATAAATACCATTCTTAGCAGAATTAATATCAACATCTTCAATATGATTATTTGTAATATCTTGATTTAAAACATCATTAGCCCAATTAAGAAGATTATTATAATTTTCTTGACGATTACGAGCATGAACCATTTGGGTAGCTATAATACGACCAACTTCAAATCCACCACCAAGTCTATTAACTTTATTTAAAGTAGTATTATATTCATTTTTAAGATTATTAATTTCAGTTTTAAATCTATTAATAAGTTCACTACTTTCTTGTTGTTGTAATCCAAGTTTATTAGTAATACTATCATTAAATTCTTTACTATTAATAGAACTTTCAAGAAGTCCTAAATTACCAGCGTTCATAGAATTAATAATAATATTATCCATATATTCTTTTTCAGCTATACTACGAAGTTCTTCTTCAGTACCAGTAATAATATCTGGATTAACCTGTTGACCATTTTCATCAGTAATAGTTATAAATGGATTTTTACCATTAGCAATATTATTAAGTCTTTCTTGATATGCTTGAAAAGTAGCAGTACGACCAAGAATTTCGTTTTCTCTTTGTTTTTCAGCAGAAGTCCAATCTTTATCAAGACGTTTATTAATAAACTCTCCAGCTTTATTCATAACACTACTAAAAGTGATACCACCAAGAGCACCCCAAAATGCTTGCTCCCATAACATTGGGTCTTGAAGATAATCTTTAATAGTTTGTTGAGGAATATCTTTATCAAATACTTTTTTACCATTATATAAACCATCTTGACTAGCTATATAATTAATAGCTTCTTCAACTCCTTCTGTCCATTCTGCTCTAACACCATGAAGAATATCATTACCCACATCTTTTAATGTACTAGTAATAGCTTGTTTAGTAGTTTTATTACTTAAAGCATTAGTAATTGCAGCAGCATCATCAATATTACTATTAAATGCAATATTTAAATTTCTAAGTCTAGAACTAGTTGTATTACCACTTAAAGCATTTTTCCATAAGTTCTTTAAACTATAAACTTGCCATACATCAAAAAGAACATTAGCCCAATCTTCTGCAAAAGTAATATCAGCACTATTTTTAGCAATATCTTTAGCTACTTCTTCATCAGACATATCTTTATATTTAGGATTATTATTATAAAACTCTTTTCTTTGTTTATCATTCATATTAGCAAGTTGAGTTTTAGAATAATCTTCAATATCATTATAAGTTTGTCTAGCTTCTTGATAATTTTCAAGATAACGAGAAGGAACTCCAATAGCAGTAGCTTCTGCTATTCTACCAGTAATGGCTCTACTCTTTTGTGTCATATTAATAGCACTAGCCATTTTATTAGCTAATTTATTAAACTTTATACCTTTACCTAATAAAGAAACACCTTTAGCAAGACCTGTACTAGGAACCATAAGAGTTAAAGAACTAGCTATACTAGGAGCATTGCTAGCCCACCAAGCAAAATCTCCAATATCAAAAGCAGCATTAGGATTTTCTCTATATATAGCTAAACGTTCATTAATAGATTCTTTTAAAGATTCAAGTTCAGAACTTATTTCAGATTGATAATCATTAGGACTATTATTAACCATATTATAGAAAGCATCAGCTAAATCTGCAAAACCAATAGCTGTACCAACAGTAATCTCATTACCAATCTGTCCAATCATTCTTAATCCTTGTTCCCAATTACTTTGATTAACAGCACGTTCTTTATCAAGTTTTTCTGGGTCATCAACAGGATTAACATAAACATCATAAGGAGCATATTTATCTATATCATATTGATTAAGATTATATGATTGTCCAACAATACGACTAAATAAATGACCACGACCCCGGTCACTAATAGAAGTGCCGGGGTTGTAATCAACTAAAGTAGGAGGCTGTATAGCCCCCTTTTTAGTTTTAGGATTATATTCAGGATTAGGTGTTTTGTTACCACCTTGTAGAAACTTTAATACATCCATATTAATATAGATTATTAGTTAATTCATCATAGTAATATTGAATAACATAAGGGTCTGAACTGCCACTAAGTTGGGCAAGTTTAGTAGCAACATTTTGTTGAATAGCTTTAACAGCATTTTCATCTACTGTCATACCAGCTTTAACAGCAGTTACAGTTTGTTCCCATTGAGATAAATTATCTACAATATCAACAGCATTTTCTTTACTTACTAAACCAATAGTTTGATTATTAGTAGAATTAATTAAATTAAAACCTCCACCATTGGGTACTAATTTAAATTTATCAATTCCAGTAAATGCAGCATTATTAGTAAGAGAAATAGGTCTGTTAGCATTATAATAATTTTCTACTTTACCAGCAGCTCTCCAAGAAGTATCTTGATTCCAAGATTGAATAATAGAACTATCAATAGCACCACTACCTACAAGTAAAGTAATAGGTTCTCTTTTAAGTTTACCTTCTGTATCGTAATAACCAGCAATATTAATTTGAACTCCAACATCACCAGTTTTTGGGTCACGAACAATAGTAGGAGTAATTTCGTTTTCTTTAGCACTTCTAAGATAAGCTGTATAAGCTTTTCTATCTTCAGAAGTCATAGGTTCAAATATTCCATTTTCACTAGTAATATAAGCTTCACCTTGAGTTAAATCAATACCACTACGAATAGCCATCATAGCTTGTTCTTCTTTATTCTTTTTATAAGCTGAAAGTTTACTAGCTTCTTCAGGATTAGCGTTCATCATAAAATTAATTTCAGCTAATTCTGGAGTTAAAGCACTAATACCAATAGTAGAAGAAGTTATTTGACCACCATCAAGAACAGCATCATTTTTAGATTTAAGAGAATCAACATAATCAATTAAACCAATATAAGGTTCTTTATTACCTGTTGGTAATCCAGCATGATGTTCTTCACCATTAGAATCAACTCTAACAAATTTATCACCATATCCAAAAAATCTAGTCTTAGCAGAATTAAGAAAAGCATTTAAAGGATTTCTAGTATCTTCAGCTTCTTTAACAGCTTTACCAAAACTATAAATAGATTTATGATAATCTTTAGGTAATTCAGCATATCTATAACCATTACCATCAGAACCAAATCTTATTCCAAGACTAATTGCTTTTTTCTCTCCACCAAGAGCATTAATAAATGAGTTATAAACATCATCATTATTAAAGTATTGTCTAATAGAACTACTATCTCCAAATATCTGATTAACATATTTACTATATGTATCAGAATATTTATTATTAGGTAAATCACTTAAACTAATAATAGAATTATATGTATCAAACCCGTCAATACTATCTTGAGATTTACCAACTTTAAGATTATTAATATATTCTTGATTATCAATAATATCATTAAGATAACTTAAAGCATAAGCTCTATCAGATGGATTAGTAATATTAGTCATAATACTAGTTCTAATATCATCTGGATTAGCAATACTTAAATTAATATTAATATCAGGATTATATTTACTAAGTAATCCAGCTATTGATTGTCTATTACTAGTAATTTCAGCTTGAGCTTGAGCAGGCATAAAATTATCAATACGAACAGGAGTACCTTTATAAGTTAAATTATCAATAGCTTGTTTTCTTTGAGTATTATTAGCAGTAGCTTTTTGAGCTAATGCTAATTGGGCTTTCCACGCAGCACCATATGTAGTATCACTAGTTTGATTATAAAAAGTAGCAGCATTATAGAAAGGGTCAATACGTTTAGCAAGATATTGTTCAGGAGTAAGAAGAATACCATTTTTATCTGTTATATCAGGATTACTTCCATTTTGGTCATACTTCCATTTAGCAATCTTATAATCTTGGTCAAGACTAGCTTTAGCACCAGGAGTATTTTCTATAACAGCTTTAACAGCTTCAGCAAGTTTAGCTTTACTTAATCTTTGCCATTGACCTTTACTATGAGAATAAATCTCTCCTGTAACTGATTTAGTAATATCGTCAGTAACTTTACCACTAGCATCAAGCCATCTAGTTTGACTACTACCTCCTTGTTCTTTAGCAGCCCATTGAAGTGCTTGATTAAGTATCTGATTCATAGGAATTTCAGAAACTTCTTTATCAATAGGAGTCCATTTACTTCCACCAATAACATTACCATTCTTATCAGTTATATCTTGATAATTATATTTATTAACAGTACGATAATAATTCTTATAATCTTCAGATAAATCAGTACGTTTATCAAGATTATCCATATAAGCTTTATAATCTTGTTGAGCACGTAAACGACCAATCATTCCAGGACTTGAAGTTATATCTCCATAAGTACCAACTATATCATCAAGACTAGAATAAGCATTACCATATTGCATATTTTCGGTAAGAGCATTACGAACTTTATTAAGTTGTTCTTGACGCCAAGCATCTTCGGCTTCATTTAAATCTAATTGAGCAAGTTGAGCATCAATTTGAGATTTAGTTTGAATAGCTTGTTGATGACCTTGTTCAAGAGTATTATAAGTTCTAGCTAAGACATTTAAGTCAATAGGATTAACTTGTTGTCTAAAAGTAGGAGTATAAAAGTTTATCGGCATGATTGTTTTCCTCCAAGTTTTCTACGTTTACGAATAATAAATTCATCATAATCAACTTCAGCATCTCGCATAATTCTATCATCTACATTAGGAGCAGATGCTCTCATAGCACCAATAGTATTATTTAAAGCTTTACGATTTTCATATCTACTAATCATATCTTGAATACCAGCATTAATTCCACTAAATAAATTATTAATATTAGTTACTTTAGCTTCTCTAATACCATTATCAAATGCTGTTTTTCTATCTATGTATTGATTGTATTGTTGAGCATTAAATTGACGAACGCTTTGTTGATTATGTCTATCTTGATTAATAAGATTAGTTTCTATATTTTCTTTATTACCATAAAGTTCATTAGCAGCTTGACCAGCAGCATTACGAACTCGTTGTTTACGAGCTAAACTAACACGACTACTAGCTGTATTAGAATCAATATCACGATAAGCTTCAAATTTATCTTCTCTAATTCTATCAAGTTGAGGATTAATATTATATTTAGTTTTAAGTTTATTAGCGCTAATAAGAGTAGGTTGACCCGGACCTCTCATTTTATTAATAGCTCTTTTACTAGCAAAATAACTAGCTAAACTGCCAGCAACATTACTACCTAAACCAATCCAATCAGCAGTAGTAAGATTTTTAAATCTACCTTGTCCTTTACCATCGGAAGATGTAGTTCCTTTAGCAGGTGTACTAGTAGAAACAGGTAAAGTAGTTGGAATATTAGCTTCTATTTTAGGTAAATTACGATTATAAACAGCAGTAGGAGGTGTTTTAGTAGGAACAGATTGAGTTGATTGACTTGATTTACTTCGTCCTCTACGGGGGGTTTTCCCGCTAGATTTAGTTGCAGATAAACTTGGAATATTAGTATTATTCATACTAACACCTTTGTTATTTCCATGACTCCAACCAGCTCTAACTAAACCACTAGTAATTCCAGCGCCATCTTCAAATAAAGGAAGTCTACGTTCTGCATAATATTGAGGACGACGATTTCCATTATCAATATTAGACTTATTAGTATTAGTATTCGTAGTATTATTTTTAGGCCATCTACCATTTCTAAAAGTATAATCACTATCAACAACAGTTTCTCCTCTAGCGGATTTATTAATAGGATACGCAGAAGTTCTACTAATAGTTCTATTAGTTATAGGAACATAAGCTCCAATTTTTTCATCATATTCCCAAGTTCTTCCATGACTATTAATACGATTTCCACCAACAGCAAATTTATCGCGTAGACCCCCCGTAGAGGATGGAGAATGAATTAATCCATTCTTAACATTACCATTAATACTAACAACTAATCCAACATTACCTTTCTTTCTAAGTTCTGGATATTTATTATAAACTTTAGCTTTAACATCATTTCTACCATGTAATCCAGCTAATCTTAAAGCGTCAATAGCATCAGCTTTAGTAGGAATAGGATAACTTCTATGTCCACCAGCAAAATCTTTTTTAGCTACACTAGGATAAGGTTTCTTTTTAGAGCCATAATCTTTATTTCTATTTAATCCACCCATAGCTTTTTTATTTTCATTTATATTATTTTTATTTATATAATCAATAGTTCTAGGAAGATTACTACCATGTTTACCGATAGTTGTTCTATAAACTTCTTTAATACCTTGATTAATCCAAGTATTATCAATTTTATTAGCTAAATCATAAATCTTTTGTCTACCTAAATTAATAAAATTAGTAGCAGTTCTACCTATTCTAGAAGCTTTAGTTAAACCTTTAATAAATTTATAATTTCTATTACCAGCTATTGTAGGATAACCACCAATAATTATCGAACCACTTTCAGCGATTTGTCTTTTATATTCATCAGGTGCTTGATAAATTTTGCCACCTTCTTTATATTTAGTTCCATCATCATTAATTCTATTTCTATCTTTAAAATCTTCTTGAGCTTTAAATACTTTATTAGGATTAGCTCCACCCATAACTAATTTAGCAGGACTAACACCATTAATAATAGGTTGTGCAGAATAAACTTTAAGTTCATTACCATTAGTTTCAACAACTTCACCACCTTCTACTTCAATACCAGTTTTATCACTAGGACCAATATCAATACCACCTTGACTATGTTTTCTTCCATTCATATAAAAGAAATTATTACCAAGAGGTTGAGCAATGCCACCAGCAACTACATTTGGTACTTTACCACCAACAGCATATTGTTTTTGAGGAAGATTTTTTCCATTACTTCTAGGAGTTTGAATAATATTAAATGGAAATGTTGGTCCAAGTTCATCATCACTAGGAAGAGATTCTTTATTAAAATCTTTAACATAATTAATAAGTCTACCAGCAGTATTATTCATTAATTTTTCTCTATTATCTTTAGACACCAAATTGTTTACACCATTATAGAGAAATTCATTACCAAGTCTTATTAAACCAGTAGATTTAACAACTTTATCATAAGCTCCACCAAGTGGAGGAATACCATTTTGAATAAATCTTCCATTATGAGTAATATTACCTCTAAATGTACTAGGTAAATTACTTATATGAATAACTTTATCTTTTCTAGGCATTTTATATAATATAATGAGAAATTGTAATTTGATTGATTTTAAGGCTCTCTGCTGAACGATAGCCTATCAGTCGATTAATAGTTCATACCTATATATAATAATTCAACAGAGAGCAAAAGACTAGCGTCTATGACCACCACAGCGATATACATTTAGCCTATCTCGATATACTGATTGAGGCATAACAGGTTGTTGAACAGTACCATTAGTAATCCATTCAGGACGTTCAAGACCAGTTTTAGGAGCACTATAACTAGCTTGGTCAGCTTGTTCAACTTTAATAGGTTCTTGACCTTTATTACCAAACATACCACCAATTAAACTTCCAGCAGCACCAATAGCAGCACCAATCCATGCTTTTCTACGTCCACCACATTTATATTTATTAATAAAACTAGAACGTTGATACATAGTCATTGGATTAGTCATTTTATCAGAAGTAATATTAAGTTGCTGTTGACCAGCTTGAAGTTGTTTACGCTGTTCAGCTTCTTGAGCAATACGTTTATTTTCATTAATTTGTTGATTAGCAGAAATACCTTGACCTATTGCAGTACCTAATTCACCAAGTCCTTGAACTCCTGTAATAGAACTAGCAAGATTACCTAAACCGGGAAGAGCATCAGCAAATTCAGTACCGAAACCAGCTTTACGTCGAACTCTACCGCCACATTTAAGAGTAAGCTTATCATTATATTGACCAACATAATCTTGATTAGCATAAGCACTAGTTAAAGCTTGAGCATTTTGTAAAGCATCTTTATGGTCTTGTGCAGCTTGAGCTTCAGCTTGAGCTTTTTCTTGAGCTTTCTTTTGCTTATTACCTTTAATTATACCACCAGCAATACTAGCAGCTGCACCAATAATAGCACCAATAAAAGCTTTTTGTCTTTGTCTATCTCTATACTGTATCATAATTTTCTAAATTGAGTTTGAGCACATTCAAGACTTTCAAATTCAATGCGCTTATTATCTGAATTATTAAATATGAAACGAATTACAAAATAATTACCATATACTCTACGAAGTTTATCACTTACTGTATTAGGATGTTCTTTAATAGCATTACGGAAATAATTAAAATTATATTGAGTTAGTTCATACCAAGGTTTTTTATACTTATTAAATTCATTAAGTTTATCAATATTAATATCTATATCATCAGTATCATTATCTTCATTAAATATACGAAGTATATCACCAGCATAAGGATGTTCTCTTAAATCAACAGGATTATTAATATTATCACTATAAATAGGAATATATATCTTATGTACTTTATATTTAATAAATTCAAGAAATTTAATAAGTTCATAAGATTCATTAACCATAATATCAATATAACTATTATGAACTAATATAGGCTCATCACCAACTTCTTGTTTAGATACTAAATATAGACTTCTACTATCATCACCCATGTGAGTATTAAATCTACCATAATTATATTCATGAGTAAATACATGAAGAGGGCAGTTAAGTCTATCATTGTTATGTTCAGTTTGAAAGTAACATTTAGTTTTAGTAGACCAAGCATTATTAAAATAATAATCATGTAAACTAATAAAACTACCTACTTTATAATTAAAACTAATAACTTCATTATGTGATTCTATAATAGATTCTTTAGTATTAGGATTAATATTATTATAAGTATAATCAAATTTAATTAGAATACGATTATTAAATTTATCATGAGCAAATCTAACTTTATTAGGATGATATTTATCTAGCCATAATTTAATATCTTCATCCATTATTTTAAGTTGACCATCATCAAATTGATAAAGTTTATGAAAATCATCATTATAAAAAATATAACCAAATTCTCCAACTATATATGCTAAATCATCTTGCAGTCCACCATAACCTTTATCACTAGTAAAGACTTCTTTATAATCAACTTCAAAAGCATCAGGCTGATATAATTGAACATTTTCATCTCTAGTTTTAAGTGCAGCACTTATATCAAACATAAACATACTATGTTGAGTATGAACTAAAAGATAATATCCAATTCCAACTAAATTAGTTATACTTCCTTTATTTTCAGTAATATTTTTATAACCTTCGATAGGAAATATTCTCCAAGCATTAACTTCACTTTCATCTTGAATAACATTACTACGTCTTATAGTTTTATCAAAACGAGTAATATTAATAATATCGTTACGATATTGAGTTAACAATTTAGGAACATATTGGTCAACATTTCCAATAGGGTCTTTAAATAAATCAACACTATTCTTAGGTTCTACAAATGTACCAAAAGCAACACTTTTCTTATCACTATCTTCTTTAATACTAAAAGCTATCTTACTAGGTTCATTATTAAAACATTTACTTTCAAAGAATTTATCATTATAAAGAGGAAATTGAATATAAACATTAAATGGAATATCAAACCAACATGGTTCATCACCACTATAATAATATTGATTATTAGTAGGAGTATATAATTTATAATTACCTTCATTCATTATAACTCCATTATCATTATAAACAAGAACGCCATCGTAAGTCATTCTACCATTATATCCATGTTCGATAGAATAAGTTCCACCATTATAACAAACGTCATTAAGTCTTATAAGTTCTTTTTCTTTACTAGTATAAATATTTTTAGTACAATTAAGAACTGTTGCAAGAAACATAGTTTCAGCATCAAGTAGTAATTCCTTATAATCATCCATTTCAAGAGCAGTTCCTTTTCCAGCTCTACTATCAGTAACACTATCAGCAACTACTAATTTATAATTATTAATAGGTTTATATTCATTTCTACTAATTACACCTATAACTGGCATATTATAACTATAAGGATAAGTAGTATTAACTACCATATCAACAACATCATGTTTTTCTTTATAAGGTTCGAATTTACATTTACCATCAATACGAATAATATTAAAATCATATTTAATACTATCATCAATATCAAATCGACCACTATATAGATAACATTTATCACTAGTAAAATTATTCGCTACAAAACCGGGTTTTGTACCCCAACTACCATCTTGCCAAGTAACATTACTAGCTATATTACAATAATCTTTTCTAGTTAATAATCCAGTATATCTAGTAATAGGTTCAACTTTTTCATAACTAATAAACCATCCAACATAACCTAATTCTTTAATTTGATTCCATAAAGTAGTATCAATATTAGCACGAATATAAAACTTATTAAAAGTATTATTCATATTATATATAAAACCTCTAGTATGTTCACCACCAATAGCTTCAGCATCAAATATTAAATCAGGTATTCTAAATAGTTCATCACCATTAATATTTTCGTAATAACCAAATTTAGCTTCATTATCAATTCCCATAGCACCTATTACTTGATTACTACAAGGAGTATAACTACCACTATTTATAACTTGATAAACATATAAATCATTATATTTATCTTTATCTTGATAATCAATAAAGTAATTAGATATAAGAGTATATAGTTCATCTTTATTAGTAGCTTCAAGTTCACCAGAACTATTAAGTAATATATTAGTAGTAGGATTGTTTATAGGTTCAGCAGTATAAACTACAATTTTATGATTAGCAATATATCTTTTAATATTAGAACTAATAGTAGATATTGGAATATCTCCACTAATAACTGCCCAATATGGAATATTACCATTACCTTGATTGTTCCAATTAAAAGTAATTATAGTACAATGAGAACCATCATTAACAATATTATTTATATATTTATCTTTATTAGATAGTTTATAACCTCTACTAGCATCACCATATTTATCAACAAAATGAATAAAAAAGTTATATACTTCGCCGGGAATAAGAGTATCATTTTTCTTACGTTCATTAAAATCATAACTAGGCTCAATAATAGAATGAGTAATTCTCATTTTACAATTATCAATATCAAATATAGTATCACCAAATAATACTTGTCCACTAGTAAATACAGCATCTTCTGTAAATCCAGTTCCATTATAAACATAACAAGCTATTTTAACTGTACTAGGTAAAGTATAAACAGATTGATTATTTTCATATTTATAACTTGTAGGAATAATAAAACAATGACAAGCAAGATATTCTTTAAGATTATGACTACCTCTACTGCCTACTTTTATTTTAGCATTATAATTAATCTTTAAATATTCATGTGCTGCAATACCTTGTATAACTGTATCATTAAATAAAGTTCTAAAAGTACGAAAAGGATATTGATTATTATTGAATACTTTATTAATATCTTTAATTTGCCAATCAGCAGTACCAGTAATTTGAAGGCTAGCCATTTTAAAATATGGACCTTTTTCACTAACTGCATTAACAGTGGTATAATCATTATAATAAGCATTAACAGCTTTATTACGAAGTTTTATAGTAATATCTTTAACAGCCTCTTCTAATGTTTTACCATTACTTAAAGTTCTGTCATCGTTATCAGTTTTTTCATTATAATTAGCAATATATATTCTATTCTTATAATTAATGATATTACCAACATTATAATAATTATAATAGTCAGTAGTTAAATCAGCAACATTATATTCAACAAGAACATCTCTACTAAATTTAAAAATATTATTATTTAAATCATCTGTTCTAAACGCTTGAGTACTATCTTTTTTACATACAATAAAACCAAGTTGATAAAGACCAGAACGACCTCCACTAATATTTATTTCAAAAGTTTGATTACATATATCTTTAGAATCACTAAATGAATCGGTATTACCATAACAATAACCGTTTGGTTCATCTTTCGGTTCATAAACATTAGTTTTTCTAAAACAAACTTTATTAATAACTTGTGGAATTATAACATCATTAAAAATAGGAAATCCAATACTATACCATTTAGTATAATTAGTTTTATCTATCTTATATCTAATAAATATAAAATAAAATCCTTTATAAGCTCCACCACTAACATAATTTAAACCACTAATAGTAGGTAAAGTTATTTGTGGAATAACAGACATTTCAGAATCAGGACGGTCAGAATCTAAATCAATATTAATAGTTTTAAGAGGAACATCAATAGAAATATTACTTTCAGCAATAGCTATAATAAGATGATTTTTAACATTATAAGTATATGTTCCTTTAATCTTTCCACCATTATACTTCCAATTACTATTTACTCTATAACAATTATCAGCTTGTTCATTATATCTATAAATATAAGACTCATTAGAATCAGTATTAACAATAAATAAAATAAGTTCAGTACTAGTTGGAATAACACCAACTATTTTAAAATTATTAATACCATCTTCATGAATAGAATTGGCAATTGCTTTACAATCTTCAAGTCCTTCTTCATTAACAATCATCCTATCATCATTACTTACTTTAACATTCTTAGCAGCAACTAATGAATAAGGTACACAATCACCTGGATGTTTATTAAGACTAAGTTTCTTTTGTATATTCATAATTATTTAGGAAAAGTAAAGTTATAAAAGAACTCATTCCAACCACTATCATCATCGCTTTGTTCATCTAATAGAATACTAGTCTTAATATCTTTCTTCATACTTTCCCATAGATAGAAAGGATTAGTTCCATATTGACTAGCAGAAAGATTAAATACAGGATGTTTATATCCTCTCATAAGCATACGAGCCATACAATAATAAGCAAGACCCTGAATTAATTTACCGTTAGCAGGTATAACAGGAATCTCACAATGATAATTATCACTATATTGAGTTTCAATATCTTTATAAACAACTGTTATACAAGTATCATTAAAATTAAGTTCAATAGTATTACCTCCAATAAGAATATAGTTATGATTTGACTTATCATATCCTCCACGGGGGGTCTGACAATGAGAATGTACTTCATGTTGGCATCTAGGACATTCGGTATTATTATGAAGTGTATAAACAACAGGATTACATCCTACTTTACCAGTATCAATAACCTCTCTAGTTCTAGAACCATTAGGACAACAATCATCAGGCATACCAAGATAATCTTTATTAGTAGCACGCTCCGGACTTTCGTCCTCCGCTTGACCCCCCGTAGAGGATGGAGCAGATTCAGTATCATTACATCTATACTTACTACTATCAGCTCTAGGTACTTCACAACCATTACTATCATATACTTTAAGACCGTCATCAATAAGACAACATTTACTTTTAGCTATCTTATTAATGACGGTTAGTTTCATTTTCTTATCAACTTTACGAAGAACTTTAAGTTCATTCATAGCATCAACACACCAAGCAGGAACTCTAGGAATCCAATCACTATTATCTGGATTGAAATCATTATCAAGTTTACCAATAATATGTTCTATCGTAATCGTTTTATTATTTGCCATAATATTAGTTTTTATATCTAGTTTTATTACCATTATTATGTGCTCCACGTTCATACTTTTGTTGATTAACATTTCTAATATATTTAAATGGAGCATTAGGTTCTCGTTCAAGATAAACAAGAAGTTTACTTCTTAATCCTAATTTAAGATTAAAAATATCATCAACAGTTTTACATTCAGAATTAAGTTGTTTAGCATCTTTACCACGAAGCTCTCTATTAATATAATTAGCATATTTAAATTTAATAGCACTATAACTATGAGTTCCATTATTAATAAGTTGTATTTCATAAAACTCTTTATTAGTTTTATAAACTACATAAGGAATACCATCATATTTAAGTCCACGAATTTTATATATTTCAGCTTCTTCTTTATCATAAGGTTTAAGACCAGCATCAATAATTTCTTGTTTTTTAAGTCTAGTAGCGTTCCAATCAACATAAGTATCTCTAGGTTTATCTCTATATCTCCAGAAATTAATAACTAAATCACCAATCTCATATTTAAAATGATAAGCATAACCTTCAAGAACACATTTATGAACACCATAACTATAATATCTATGAATATACTTCTTATAATCAGAAAGACTTAATTCAGAACGTCTTGTAGCAAGTTTAAGAGCAACAATATAATCGTTTGCTTTTTTAGCTAAGTTACAATAACGCAAAAGTTGGAGAAGAACAATACGTCTTTCTCCAACTGTATAACTAAGTCGATTATTAATTAATTGCTCTAACTTATTAATTAATTCAACATTATCATTAAGAAATTGAAACCCATATTCATTAAGATTAATTTTTAAATCATCTTTAATAACTTGATTTTTACTTTTAATATAAGCACGGCAATCAGCTTTCATCTTATTTATAACTTCAAGTTCTTTATTATATTTTGCCATATCGTCATTAGAAGTTTCAATAAACTTTTTATAATAATGACTAATATCTATATCTTTAATCATAATTTATCTAGTTACAAAATTATCAATAGGAGTTTCATTTGTTTGACGAGGAACTTCAACAAGATTACGTTTAAATACAATCTCTTTAAGAGCTCCAATCATATCTTCAGGAATAAGAAATTCATCATCATCGTATTTAGCTTCATCATCAATAGGGTCATAATTTACATCTTTAGCTTTTTCAACAGTTTCGGTAGGAACAAGATAAGGAATTTCAAATGGAGATTCAATAATAATAGAACCTATATTTTGAAACCAATCTTTATTATTACTAAAGAAATAAATATAACCATTAATATAATCATAAACAGGAAGATTACACATACCTGCAAGATAATGATAAAACTTAGCACTAGCTTCTTTTGCAAATGGTATTTCTATCCCAGTATGTCCGGTAGTTCTAATTGATTGGAAAGGTAAGTTATTAATAAGTCTAACTGGCTTTGGAACTTCTTGTTTAGTACGTTTAATTGCAGGAAGCCCAAGAGTTTGACTATTATATAAGTCACCATCAGGAACATTAATAATAGAAACACGAATACGTTGTTGCAAACCTTTATCAACATATTTATGATTTTCATAACTTTTACGAATTAGTTCATTACGACCATGAAGAATAGCATATCGAAGATTACGTCTAAGAGGAATACTATTAGGATTGCCAACAGCATGAGCAAATTCACTAACTAATTGATTAAGACTAGCCATATTAAGATTGACTTGCGTTTTCTAATTGATGAACTCTTTCTTCAAGCTCATTAATCTTATCAGAATATGTTTCAATTTTAGTTTTAAGTTCATTAACTGTATCAACTAATTCATTATGCTTTTGTTCTATAACTTTAACTTTTTGTTCAAGTTCAGTATTATTAGTATAATCAACAATAGACTTTAATAATTCAATTAATAAGTTTCTATCTTTATTAGATATATCACTATTTAAACAGCATATAGTTCTAATAATATCATCTTTAAGTTTATCTTTAGTCATAATATATTATGTTTTAAGTTTATTATATTTAATATTATAATAAACTGTTGCAGGAGTAGTATCGAGAAATACAAAAACAGAAAACAAATTAATTAACCAACTACTCCTAACAACAGTTCCACGTAGACTTATTTAATCAAGCTTAACTGTGGTAAAGAAGCCGACAAGAACATTAGAATTGGACAGAACAAAAGTAGAAGTAAAGTAACCAGAGCCAGCCCGAGAACCGTCAGTAGCGCAACCGCCAAGCAGAAGCACACGAACAGCTTTATCTGTATCTTGTCCATTATTACCTCTTATCTCATTATAGTCAGCTTTTTTATTAGTTCCAACTTTATTAGGAACAAAATAAGGACCAAATCTAAAATCAAATTCAGTAATAAAATTATTAGTATTAGCTTGGTCACCTATAAAATAACATTTATCTTGAATATTATCTTTTGTAACATCAGAATGATTAACACCTTTTTTAAGAAGATAAACACTATTATAATTTGTATCTTTATTAATAATAGCTACATCTCTAATAAATGTCCATATATCACCAAAGAAATTTAGAATACCACGATAAACAGCAGGATAAGTATCAAAATTACTTCCATCTGCATTATAATTTCCTAATGTATAAAAGTCACCATTAGTACTACCATTACCAATATTATGTTCAGCAGTCCAATAAGTTTGTACAATAGGATTATTGCCATTAAAAGCTGTCCATCTTTCCCAATTTAAATTAGTAACACCAGCACCAAGACCACCTTGTTTAAATCCTTCACTAGTTAAATTAGTATTTAATACAGCTTGATTATCAAAATTAGCATATTCAATATAACAAAGAGCTTGTATAGCACAATATTCAAGATAATCAATCATCGTAACCCAATCTCCGCGATTAGCACAAAATTCATTGGCTTTATCGTAATTAATACCGGTTCTAGGTCTACCTTGTAATTTAATAGCATTAACAGAAGAATTTTTATTTCCTCCTAAATATCTAGCATCATCATGTTTAATACAAGCACTAAATACTTCTTCTTTACCATCTTCTCTAGTTCTAGTCATAGTTTTAGTATGACTTATAATAAAAGGATGAATTCTAGTAAATGTTCCATCAATATTAAAATCACTTATCCAAAGTTGATATTTAGTACCAGTATCTTTAACGCACATATAAAATTCTGGAACTCTTACCCCAACATCGCCATCACTTCCATCAAGAGGAGGAACAAAACCATTTTCAAGAGGTTTAGCCCAACCCGTAGGATTAAGGAAATAACTGATTTTCTTTTCATTATAGACACAGCCTTTAAGTCTATTTTGAATAGGAAGTTCTCTATGAAATTTAGCATTACCAATTCTGATTATATCATTGTCATCTTTAGTCCATTCAATACCATACGCAGCATTTTCAAAAGTAGGAATAAATGCAGCAGAACCCCAAGCTGGATTACCTTGTTCATTAATAATTAAACTATCTCCTTTAGATACTCCATCTAAATTAGGTAAATGTTTAAGTCCTTCTGCAAGTTCATTTAGTATATGCTTGTTAAATCTTAACAAGCCATTATACATCTCTACTAAATTAAAATTCATATTAAGCTTGTTCTAGAGCATCAACTCGACCATCAAGAGAATTAATATTATTAGTATTTTGATTAACTTTAGTTACAAGTCCTTGAAGAGCAGTAATTATAGCATCGTTTTTAGTATCATTACTAGCTTTCATAGCATTAATCGCAGCAACTATATCTGTATTTGCTTTATTAATAGTAGAATTAACAGTATCAAGTTTATTACCAATAGTAGTTTTCATACTATCAACAGCAGCTTTAATACTATCTAATTTAGCATCAATTTTATCAAAACGATTATTAAGAAGAGTTTGAGTTTCATCTGATTCACTTTTATGTTGATTTTCAAACTCATCAAATTCAGCTTTAACCATTTCATGTAATTCAGTAATCTTTTGACTAATCTCATCAAGATTAACTATAACATTATTTTCTCCAAGCTCATCATGTTCTTTATTACCAGAAATACTAAGTTTAAGATTATTAATAAGTTTATTAATAGCATCTAACTTATAATTAACTCTTTTATCATCTTCCATATCTTTAGAATTTAGTTTGTTACAAATATAAATTATATTATTAATAACAAGTAGTTTAACAATATTATTAACATTTTTTAATTAAGCAGTTTTAGAACTATTAATACCTAGATATTTAGTCCAAGTATAATGTTTACGTTTACTAATATAATTAAGATTATTATCATTAATATGAGCTTCTTCTTCAAAACTTACATCTTTATAAGCATCATGTTGTTTAATATGAAATAGTCTTATAATAAGATATTCAACACCATACCATATATAGAAAAAGATATATAGCATCTCTTTCATTTGTTCTGTATGAATAGCTTCATGATTAAGTTCTTTATTATTTAATTCACCTTTAGTAAATATAATACCAAAAAGATTAATAGCTTTATAACCATTAAAAGGAAAATGTTTAGTCTTAATAACTCTCATAACTTTACTATTTTGAAATTTAATATTGTAAATATTTATGTACATCCATAAAGCCACTTTTTAGGCTTATAGTAAGACTTTTATTCAATCGTGTATAGTTAATCAGCTAGGCTTAAAACTAGCTAAATTTGGCAAGCTATACTCCCCGTAGAGGATATAGCAGGCTTAAATCAGTCAATCAAGCCTAGCTAATCAATCTTATACAATCTTAACCAATAGTATTATCAATATCTTTATAGCCAATTCCAAGTTTCTTTAGAATAGGACTAACAGCCCAACTCCAAAACACAGGTGCAAGAATAGCACTATTAACAAGCATAATAGCATTATCATATCCAGCAGCAATATAAATACCAGCCATAGTAGCAATACTTATTACTAATACACATCGTTTTTGCCAAGTAGGAACTTTATTATCACCATTAAAGTAATCAATAACTTTAATAATAATATAAGTTAGAACATTAACAATAAACATAAATCCAAAGTCAAAATTACTAAGGATACCATTTACAATTACATCAATAAATTTGTCCATACTAAAATTTAGATAAATAAAAAAGGGAACTATCCGAAGATAATTCCCTTTTACAGTTTTACAATAATGATTAGTTATTCATGTGGAAATATTCCCATACTTTATCACCATCAAAATCTACATCTTTAAACCAAAATGTAATAGCACTTTCAAACACTTTATTATCTATATTACCACCAAACCATTCTTCAAATAGTTTAGCATAATCATGATATTGAGCATTAATTGCAACATAAACATCGCAAGGTTCAACATCATTAAGTAATACTTCTTTATAGCGTTCACAAATTTCATGAGCTTTATTCATATCATATTTTTCACCAATATATTTCTTATTGTCTTTAACATGATACATTTGTTCTACAACTTCTTTAGCTTCATACTCATTAAAATGATAGCCATCGTCATTATATCCACCGCTCATAAGCATAGTTAAAATCTTTTCTTCTCGGTCATTTTTATTAGTAGAGCGACCATAAGTATCGTAAGTATCATAGCCAATACGATTTCTCATGCCACCTCTACCACCACGACCGCCTCGTCCTCCACGTGCATCAAGAAATTCACGAAATTCATCAAGAATATTTTGATTACCGCCACGACGATTACCAACATGGTAAGGTTGAATGTAAGGCATTTCTCTCATAATATTACTTTGTTTTTAAACTGATTAATGATTCTTTTAAAACTTCTAAATCAGTTTGATTAAGAGCAACAATTTTATTCACATAAGGAACTTCAAGAGATATAATACCTTTAGAAATATTACCGCCACCAATAAAAGGTATATCAAAATTAAAATTATCAATATTATTAATAATTTCCATTTCTTCATCAAATATACCTTCAATATCAATCATACCATCTTTATCTGCAATAGGCTTCAAGAACTTATCAAAACTATTAATATTATTAGTAATCGCTCTTTTAGCCAAAGGAATTAAAAGTCTTATAGCTGGAGAACTTTCACCCATAGATACTAATTGTTTAATAATATAATCTTTAATAACCTCTTTAACATTACCAATTTCAACCATAATATTACTTCTTTAAAAATTCTTCATAAGTTAAATTAGGATTAGTTTTACTAGCTTCTTTAAAAGCTTTAAACAATTCCATTTCTTTGTTAGTAACTTCAACAATTTTACTCTTAAGCAACTTAACAAGTTTAAGTTGTTCTTCAAGTAAATGTTTACCATCTTCACTAGCTTCGATTTTTCCTCTAACTAAATTAAGAACTTCTGCTTGAACCATACTTTGTAAAGCATTATAATTATTTACATAGTCTTGATTACTAAGAAGCATATTTTGTTGTTCTTGTGTAAGTGGTGCAATTTCAGCATCAATAGCATCCCAAATTCCTTGAGTTACAACTTGCTGATTTTGAGTTGTACCATTATTTGCATTAGGAATAGCATTACGACGATAAGCTTCATTAATTGCTTGTTTTTGACTTTGAAGAAAAGCAATTTGTTCATCAATGCTATTAGTCATTTTTTCACTAGGGTATAGCAAAGGGTCACTACTACCTAGTATGAATTGATTAACAGGTATCATATCTCTTTCAATTTTATGTTCTTAATCAAACTTAGTAATATTACTGAGCCGGAGTTCCGCTAGCAGGTTGAGTAAAACCACATGGCAAACATCCATAAGCATTACGCCCAACTAGACCTGTAACAGTAGGTTCATTTGGAAGAGTAACTACACCATAGATAACATTACAAGTCTTTCTATCAGTATAGTTGATACCAGCCGTAAACATCTTTTCCATTTCGCATTGGATAAGTTTATCTTGATAAGGACGAATAGCTTTAGTAACAGCCAATTCAGCTTTCAAATCAGATAACTCTTTACGGATATCATCATCAGCATCACGAGTATATTTGTAAAGATTAAAATGGTCAGTGTTATTTTTCTCAATAAGAGCATCAGTACGATTACGCCCATCAATATAAACACCAAACAATTCACTATTAAGACGTTCTCTATCTTCAAAACGTTGATTCTGTTGAGTTAAAGCCCATTGATAAAGACCACCTTGAAGAGCTAAAGTATCTTCACAAGATTTTTCCCATGCTTGAAAAGCAGTAGGAGCACCGCTTCCACTACCAGCAGTAGCACCAAGTACGTTAATATTAGTAGAGCCATCACCTAACATTCCACCACCAGCGCCACCTAAAATACTAGCACCAGCAGAACGACGATTACCAAACAAAGCCCAAGCACCAAGTGCAGTACCGATAATACCAAGAGTTAAACCTGCATTAGCCTTACCGTTTACATCACGACGATTACCACCGTCATAATTCATTCCAGCACCATTATAGCCCTCTGGAACAACTTTCACTTTTTCAATTACTTGCATAATAAATTAAGGTTTAAGTTAAAAAAATAGATTAATACTTGTAGTTTGAACTACATAATCTATAACGCTTAAACCGTTATCTTTGTTTGGTAATTAACATTATTGTAACTTTCAATAGGACTATATATTGTCAACTCGCCAATTTTATTAAGTTTAGTATATTTTATTTCACCTATTGAAGTCTTACCATCATCAGCTTTACCACCTTGTGTGCCAACATAACATTGAATAGTTTGTTGTCCTCTAAATTCAGAATTACCTGCAACAAAACCAAATCTAAATTTATAGTTATCAGTATAATTATCATTATAAACAGTGTTATCTTCATTTAGCAAAACTGTATGATATTCATAACTATAATTATCATCACTAGTTATATTAAGAGTTGGCTTATCAAGAGTTAAAGGAGTACCAGTTGTATTAACTTGATTATTCCAAACTTTATATTTATCATTAGGTTGATTTTCATACCAACAATAACCATCACGATGAATATAACCACCACCATGACGAATTATTTTAATATTATCTAAACCAATAGTTTTATCATTAACAGGATTAATTCTAAAATATTTTACTTCATTATTAGATTTAGCAACTCTTTTAATAACTTCACCATACCAACATTCTTTATAACCACCATGTCCATCAGGCATATTAATAGTTCCATCAGCCAAAGGAAAAATAAACATTCCTCTATTATCAACATCAATTTCATGATTCTTTAATTGCCAAGCATGAACAATAACCCCACCTTTATAAGCAGTACATTCAACAGTAACATGACCTCTACTTAAACTTCCAAACCAATTAGCGCAAAGATTCATTTTCATTATATCAGGCATTTTATCTTCAAGATCAATCATAGATTCAATATTAAACATAACACATTCAGCACCTGAATCAGTATTATCACCACCCCAATATAGATAAGGAATTTTACTTAAATTCCAAGACCAACCAACAGCTACATAATTTAAACTATTAATAGGAGAATTAACATAATATGATTTAGTATCCAAATCTCGACCATCATCACTACCCCAAATGTATCTAAGTTGGACACTGGTAAAATCACTAAAATGAATAACAGAAGTAGGCCAAATATGATTAGCACCATCATAAACATGAGCAATATTAGTTTGACCTACTGTACGTTTCTTAAGAGGTTGAGCAATTCCTCCTTGACGTCCAAGAGTTAAACTCATTATTCATCAACAATATTATAAGTCATTCCAGCAACCGGGGTAATAGTTGCATATTGGGTGGCAGTTCCTGTCCAAATTGGAAGACTAAGTTTATTACTATTTGCACTAGGCATAGTCATGTTAACTCCACATCCATCATTAATAGCTTTTTGAATCTTATCAAGATTAACACTATTAGTAATAGTTTGATTTATTTCTTCTTTAAAATTATTAAATGTATCATTAGTAACATATCTATTAAGTAAATTATTAACTTCTTCTTTATTATAAGTTTCAGACTTAGTATAATAATTTTTAAACATATTATTAATCTCTTCTTTAGTATAACTTTCCATAGAAGAAGTATCACCCATTACTCTCCATTCAGTACCATTCCAATAACAAATCTTTCCATTACGATATTCAATCTGACCTTTAGCCCAATTACTACAAGTTACATTAGGAAAATATTCAGACTCTTCACCAACCATACCTGTAAGTTTACATTTATTTAAATTAATAGTACCATTCTCAATAATACCACCTTCAAATACAAGTTCACAACCAACAGGCATTGTAATAGTTTTACCACTTAAATCAAAAGCATAACGAATAATATAACGAGTATTTTCTTCGTTAAGCATATCTTGAGTAAGAACAGCTTTATAATTAAGATAAATATTATTCTTAACTTGAACTAAAGTTTCTTCATTAAAATAATATTTAATAGTATCAGCTGAATTAACGTATATAATACCAAGTCTTGGACGTTCATCAGAAAGACAAGTATTATAAATATTATAATCTTCACTATTTCCATAGGCAACAGCCTGTCGAGGTTGAACTCTATCAGTAGCTTCTATAATAGTCCATCTAGTATAATAATTATAAAAACCAACCCCATCATGAATAGTCTTAACTCTAAGAACAAATAATTTATGATATGTATCATAATAAATACCAGCAGTATTACCTAAATCTGTTTTAATAACTTCATATTTATCAGTATTAAGAATTATTTGACCATATTGTTCACAATAAGTATCATCAAGAAAACCATCAAATAAAAGCTGTTCTGCATTACTAGCATCATCCTCCACGGGGAGTAAGACCTTGCGAACTATTTTATATCCTTTACCACTTTTATATTCAGGTTCATAAGGTCTATCTTTAAGACTAAGACGATTAACATTACAACAACCCGGACTTAATCTTATAGTAATATCTTCTTCATCTGGATAATTAATAATATTAACTTTACCATCTCCAGCAATCATTTGCTTAAGAGCTTCATTAAGCATATCCCAATCAATAGTTCCATCAGCAATTGGAATCTTAGCTCCACTTTCTTCAAGATATTTTTCACTAAGAATTTTTGTCCAATTATCATCAGAAACCCAACTAGCTTCAACACCAGCTTGAAGATTACTACCTATATAACTTTCAGTTATAGATAAATTATGTTCAGCATCATAATAACTAATAGTAAGACTATTACGTCTAAAAATAGCAGGAACAGCTTTACGAGTATTAACTCTAGTTCCTTGATATGGAATCCATAAATGATTAAACCTAGAAAGAACAACAGTTAAATCATTGTTTGTATCTTTGTCAAGAATATTTTGAAGATAAGTAATAGGAAATACTTTATCATAACTATTCTGACCTAGTTTTTCATATAGTTGTTTATTGTTCATAATTATATGATTAATTTAAATAACTTTAATGAGTAAATAAACAATATAAGCATTAGTAATATTGTTATATTAAATAGTATTCTTATCATGGTTCAATTAAAACTCTTACATTAAATACTGTACTATTAGAAGTAATAGTAAATTGACATAATATAGTAAATGAAGAAGTAGTTGTATTAGCAGTAACACTAATAATATTATTATTATTAGATACAGAAACACTATTTGAAGGTGTACTAACACTACTTAAAGTACAAGTATATTTACTGCTACTACCATCTTTATTTTCAAACCAAAATTGCAATTTACCAGCGTTCATTATAGAAATATTAGTAGGAATATATACATAAACACCAATAGGAGTTTTCTTAATATCATTATAACTTGCTTCTCCTTTATATATTGAATCTACATTTTCACTATCTAAATAAATAGGTAAAGCAACATTTTGACTAGTAAAATAATCATTTTTAATAACAAGTCTACCACGTACAGGATTTGCTCTTTGTGTTCCTTTTGTAATAATATTATGATTTAACCAATTCCATTCAATTTTATATTCTCTTGCTGTATCAGAATTATTTGTAGAAAGTTTAAATGTTATTATAATCATGCTAGCATAATTAAAAGCATTTGCAACAGATACATCACAATTAACTTTATTTGTTACATTTACATCATCCGGATTATAATATACAGTTTCAGTGCTGCCTGAACCAGCAACACCATTCCAAGTCCAAAGTTGAGTTGTATATAACCTATAATAAACACTTACAGATATAGTATTAGCATCAGCAACTGTATCAATTTCATTAGTATAAGGATAACCTGTAAAATCTAATCCGCTTCCATCAGGATTAGTACCATAATACTTAGTATGATATACTTTAGCACCATAAGATTTAGCACCAGCAGATTGTGTAATATTAATTGATTTACTAACTCCACTATAAGTTGCAGTAACAGTTGTACTTCTACTTGTTGTAGCAGTTCTATTACCATAAGTAAGTTTACTACCGCTAGTAGTACCGCTTAATGTGCCATCTCCAGATTTACTTAATGTAGGACTACCATTTTCAGTTTCAGGAAAATTTTGTCCAACTCCATTCCAAGTATATTGTCTACTACGAACAGCACTACAAGTAATAGTAGAACTACCTCCAGCAGCAGCAATATTAGTAGGACTAGCAGATATACTTACTGACCATCCAGACCAATTACCATAAACTTTACTACCTGCTCTTTGTTCAATATCGCAAAAATTAATAACACCATTATAATTTGCAGTAACTCTAGTTCTTCTAACACTTGTACTAGTATTATTACTATAACTTAAAGTACTACCACTTAAAGTTCCACCACCACTTCCTGCACTAAGACTTGGAGTAGCATTTTCTGTTTCAGTTCCACCTGAACCTGCAACGCCATTCCAAGTCCAAGTACGAGAACGAGAAGCACCATAATAAATAGTAACAGAACCGCCTGATGCTGCAACAGTATAACTACTAGCATTACAATATACAGACCAACTAGACCAACTTCCATACGATTTACTACCAGCAGATTGACTAATAGTAATATCTTTAGTTGCACTATCAATAGTTGCTCTAAATACAGAACTACGGGAACTAGTAGAAGTATTATTACCATAACTAACAGTAGAACTACTTAAAGAAGCTGCACCATTAACTTTACTTAATGTAGGAGAACCACTAGCATTTTCAGTATAAGTTGTTCCTGTACCATTCCATTGCCAAGTACGACTTCTAGTAGCAGAAGTAGATAATGTAGCATTTCCACCAGCAGCAGCAATAGTTGTTACATTAGCACTTAAACTAATAGACCATGCTCCCCAACTACTATAAGTTTTAGAACCAGCATTTTGAGTTACAGTAGTATCTTTAGTAACAGAATCCATTGTAGCTCTAATAACTGTACTTCTAGCACTTGTAGAAGTATTATTATCATAAGTTACTTTATTACTAGCAAAAGAACCAGCACCACTAACTTTACTAAGAGTAGGTGTTCCAGTTCCTGTTTCAGTTCCGCCACTTCCACTAACTCCGTTCCACGTCCAAGTTCTTGTTCTACTTGCAGAAGTGGTTATATTTGAACTACCTCCACTAGGAGCAACATTTCCACTATTAGAAATATTAACTGTCCATGTAGACCAAGCACTATATTGTTTAGCCCCAGCAGATTGACTAATAGTTATATCTTTAGTAGTAGAATCAATAGTAGCACGAATAACAGTTGATTTACTACTAGTACTAGTATTATTTCCATAAGTAACTTTAGGACTAGTCCAATTACCACTACCACTAACTTTACTTAATGTTGGAGTACCATTTCCAGTTTCTGTACCACCAGAACCAGCAACACCGTTCCATGTATAACTTCTAGTTCTACTAGCACTAGTTGATATAGTGGCAGTACCACCTGTTGCACCAATACTAGTTTTATCAGCACTAATATTAACTGTCCAAGCTGACCAATTACCATAAACTTTAGCTCCAGCTGATTGTGTTATAGTAACAGATTTAGAAACACTATTGCTAGTAGCAGTAATAGTTATACTACGACTATTTGTTGTAGTATTGTTACTAGCAGTAACAGTTTTACCACTTAAAGTAAATCCACCAGCACTACCACTAAGTGTAGGTGTAGCAGTTTCTGTATCAGTATGTGTAGTACCAACTCCGTTCCAAGTCCAAGTACGAGAACGACTAGCATTAGTAGTTATCGTAGATGAACCACCGCTTGCAGCTATCGTTTGTGTGCTTGCCGAAATAGAAACAGCCCAAGCAGACCACGTTGAATACACTTTTGCGCCTGCCTGTTGCGTTATCGTAACCGTTTTGGACAATCCTACATAACTAGCTGTAAGTGTCGCTGAACGGGCTGAAACGCTCTCGTTTGATGTAAATTTTATTTGATTTCCACTAAGACTAGCACTACCACTAATACTAAGAGTAGGAGTAGCAGTTTCACTATAAACAGTACCAGTGTTATTCCATTTATAAGTTCTACGGGCAACATTAGCAGTAATAGTTCTAGTGCCGCCTTTAGCTTCAACACTAGTTCCATCAGTTTGTAAATCTAGTACCCAATTAGTATAAACTTTAGCTCCAGCAGCTTGATTTAAAGCAGCACTAACTTCTTTAGTTTGTTTATTTTCTAAAGTAAATATAATAGTTAAAGTTCCACTTTTAGTATTAGTAGATTCATTATTAGGTATAGTTAGTACATTATTACTTATACTACCTAAAGTAGTAGAACTAGTAAAGCTAGCAGTAAGATTAACAACAGTTTCAATCCAAGTTCCAGCATAAGTAGAGCCTTTGGTTATACTCCCCGTGGAGAATGCATAGTCAGTTCTCTTATATCCACTTTTAACAGAACTAGTAGGAAGTTTTAAATCATAACTTCCACCTGTATTTGCAATAGCACTATCAACTACTGTTAATGTACTAGTATCATATGTACTAGCTTTACTACCTTCAAATGTAACAGTATAACTATCTTTAGCTTCTGTATCATCAATTAATACAACTAACTTACCATTAGTTATAACTCCTTTTTCTATTCCATCAAATAAAACTTTAACTCCATCAGTAGGAAAAGTAACAGTATAAGAAATAAATCTTTGTTCCCATTCTAATTCTACATTATGAGTTATAGGTAAATAACCACTGTTACCACTAATAGTTTGAGATTTATAATGTTCAGCAGTAATATTAGCAATATAATCAGTTTTAATAGGAATAGTAAATACAAATTTAGTATTGTTTTCACTTATAACAGGAGTATAACCATTAATAGTAACAGTTCCGGAAACATTCAATTTAAAAGTAATAGTAACTTCAGTATTCTCTGGATAAACAAGTTTAGAACCTTGATATATTTCAAATACATCTATACTACCAAGTTTAATATCATGTATTCTAATATCTCCTTGATATATAGCCATAAATTAAGCTTCTGATTTAACTATATAAGTAGTATTGTTATCTTTTTGAGCAATAGCTGCATATTGAGCAGCAGTACCAACCCATATCTTAGGATTGACTATTGGTTCAATAGTAAGATTACTTAATCTATAAAGAGTTTGGTCAACTATTTGAATAGTATTATAAACATAAGAACCATCTTCGGATAAAGCAACATGATGAATAGCATTAGCATTGCTCCATTGAATAATTATAATATTATCTGTATATCTAACATTAAATGTACCATATTTACCATTATGAAATACAGAATTGGGTTTACCGATAGCTGTAACAAATCCAGCAAAATTAGTAAAAATAGAATTAATAGCAGCTAAAACTTCTTCTTTACTACCATCATTTGTTAATAATATAGTAATATTACCAATATCATAAGATTTAATAATTGAATTACTATTTATAGCTACAAAAGTATTAATATTTTTTGTTTCTCCACCTCCAACTCTAGCTATACCTTTATCCCAACTTAAATCAATTTTATTAATTCCATTATTAGAAAAATAAGTAATTGTGGCACTAATATCATTATTGCCTATAACAATTCTATCAAAATTAACTCTACTATTATTATTATCAACAGCAATAATACTTCCGCCTTTTAATAATATTTCTTTTACTTCATCAAAAGTTTTATCACAAGTAAATTCTTTTTGTCCATTAGTATATATTCCAGTAGGAACAGTAATAACTACACCATAAACAGGAATAAATCCTTCAGGAGTATCTTTTCTTTCATATAATTGTTGATTAATATCTTGCATAACTTTATAAACTTTAAATGGTGGCACTTATTCAGTACCACCATAATTAATATTAAGTTGTTTTCTTTTTAATAACAAGTTCATAACCAGCAGGAATTAAAGCTTTAATAGCATCAGCAATAGCTTTATCAACTTCTGCTTTAGTATAAGTATTTTCTACTGTTGGTACATTATCAAACTTATTATTAATTTCTTCTTTAGTATAAACATTATTACTAAGTTCAGTAATTTGATTAGGTAAAGTTTCATCAAGTTTAACTTTATCAGCAGCAGACATAACCCCAGCTACTGAAGTAGTAGCAATAGGTATATCTACATGTTTATGAGATTGTGCCGTATAATGGTCATCTTGGTCAGTTACAAATTCTTTACGATAATAATGGTATTTTAATTGTACATAGTCTGCGTATGCTTGACCAAATTCTATGGTATCTACAACAGTATTTGGTAAACTATTAGCTATCGCAGTAGTTTTTCTACCTTTACCACCATCATAAGCAGTACCTGTAACTTCACCTAAAGCTAAAGTTTCAGATATAACTGCATATTTAGTTCCAGACCAACGATAAGTTTTACCACTATATTCAGTATCTTCACTTATATCAACATAAATTTTACCTTTTTCAGGAGTATAATATACAGGAGCATCTTCTATATACTTTTCAGCAAAATGAGTTTCATCAACATAATATCCTTCAAGAACATCATCAATATAACTAGGTAATTGACTTGCTGGAACTTTACCATCTCCATCAAGACTAGCAATACCATTTGCTACACCACGTTTAGCTTCAATAGCTTCATTACAGAATTGAATAATCTTCTCTTTAATAATAGGATAATTATCTATATTACTAAGGATATGTTCAACTGTAGATTCAACCTTATTCTCAATAACAACTTTAAGATTAGGATGATTATCAATATTATCAAAGATATTTTCTATATTACCTTTAATAACATTAAGTAGTTCAGTAAAGTTATTAATATGTTCAAATATATAAGTAACTCTAGCTTCTACTTTAGTTTCAATAAGATTCTTAAGAATAGGAAATCTATCAATATTATTGAAAATATAATCAACTCTGCTATTTACAACATTATTAATACAAGTAACAAGAGCAGGATAATTATTAATATTAGCAAATATATTCTTAACACAATTACAAACTAAATCAGAAAGAATACCAATAAGTTCAGGATAATTATTAATATTATTAAATATATAATCAACACGTTCATTAATATTATTCTGTATAGCTTCTTGTAATTCTGGATATTGACCAATATTCTTAAATATATCAACTACTTTGTTAACAGTATTAGTAACAATAAGATTTTTAATAGCAGGATAATTATCAATATTATTAAATATATTACCAATAGTAGTTTCTACATGAGAATTAATAGCATTAGTTATGAATTGATTAAGAGCAGGATAAGAAGAAATATTATTAAAGATAGATTCAGTCCATTGTTTAATATATTGATTAAATACCTCTTTAAGTTCAGGATATTCATTAATATTATTAAATATATCTCTAATAATAATAGGTAAACTTTCAACTGTACTATTCTTAATAATTTCAACTAGTTTAGGATAGTTATTAATATTATTAAATACATTAACAACAAATTCATTAATAAAACTAGTAATAATATCAAGAAAGTCTTTATAATCACCTATATTAGTAAATATCTCTTCAAGTGCTTCTGCTAAATCTTTAATAACAGTATCAAAAGACCATCCCTCCCAATTATCTGGATTAGTCCAAGCAGCATCGCTAATATCATCACTATTATATCGTTGTGTCCAATTAATATTAGTTGCATCACGATAAGTAATAATATATCCTTTACGACGATAAATTTTATCAAGTTTATTAACAGTATCAGCAAAAGTACCTTCCCAAGTTAAATAAACACTATTACAAGCAGCAAGTATTCTATCAAGTCTAGTACCAGTTAAACCATCAAATACAGCTTGTATAACAGTTAAAGGATATATATTATATCTAGTATCATTTTCTTCACAATACTTATCTAGTATATGAATTGGCATATTGCCCTCTTTATCACATTGAACTTTACTAGGGTCAAAAGATTGACAATTAGTACCAACAAAAACATTTTCTTCTTCAGCCATAATTACCACGGATTAGAAACACGTTTAATATAATGTAAAGCAATAGTAGGCATAAGTTTATTAATAGCAAGATAATCACCTGTCCATCTATTACCACTTATTTGACTCCAAGTCATTTCACCATTATTACTAATATTAGGTCCAGTCATATACCAATTAGTAGAACGATTAATGCCAAGATTATTAAGTTTATTTCTATCAGTACCATAAGGATAACCATTTTTAACATCACCATCTAAATCACCTGATATAAATCTCCAGTTACTAGGTGCTATAACTTGATGGTTATTATCACCGGATTTAGTTTTACCAACAGCAACAGCATGTTGATGTAGAGGCAAATCAGTACCACCGATATAAAATCCATATGCACTTACATTACGACCCGGAGCAGCAGGGTCATAAGTATCTTTAATATTTTCAAGAACTGTTTTCCAATCAAGATTTCCTTGTTTAGGATTACTATAAATATTAATACCATTTGGTATATAACCCATAACAAAACGTCCTTGTGCAGCAGTATAAACTTCCCAGCCATTAGGAGGAGTTGAATCATCCCAAAGCATAATAGAACCAATAGGAACAACGGCAGCAATCCAAGCTTGAATTTGACTAGCAGCAACTCCACCACCTTGTCCACTTCCACCACCTTGTCCACTTCCACCACCTTGTCCAAATCCTTCTCCAACTAATTT